>Ga0126342_10001771_pt1 | contig 31680 bp, 26 predicted proteins | sample Cyp1metagenome_FD_92528 | JGI IMG/M metagenome (GOLD analysis project Ga0126342, IMG submission 92528) | Coral microbial communities from Lord Howe Island, Old Settlement Bay, Australia - Cyphastrea 1 metagenome | ecosystem: Host-associated > Invertebrates > Cnidaria > Coral ...
TATATAATTAATATAATATATAATCAATATAATATATAATATGATGTAATATATAATTAATTATAATATATAATCAATATAATATATAATTAATATAATATATAACTAATATAACAAAGAATCAACAACATATAATCAATATAGTATAGAATTAATATAACAAATAATATATATATATATATATATTATTATGATAAACATAATAATATATATATATAATATATAATATACTATATTATCATTAATATAATTTCATCAATATAATATATAATGAATATTAATATATAATTCTAATATAATATATAATTAATGTAATATACAATTAATAATATATAATTAACAATATATAGTATGCGGTTTCATTCCGCAGCCGCTGACAAAATCTAAAGGCCGCGGTATCAGTCAGGGAATTCCGTAAAGAGTTGTAATTACACGAGCCAACTAGATCTCACCTCCTGCAAATAACTTCTGATCAAATCTAAAAATGACGCAAAACGATGCAAAACGATGCAAAACGTGACGAAACATCGAGACAACTGATGAAACATGAAGAATGATGAAACATGGTGTCTTATGTGTCTTATGGTACCCCACGCTTGCGGTCAAAACCCCTCAGCTTCCATCGCCGAAAAACATCTCAGCCAAGGGTGGGAGGATGAAGGTCCCCAGGGGACAACTCCTGCGAGGGTGGCGATGGTTTTCACGTTGATGGGGACATCACCGGGGATATCATCGGATGCAGAATCAGTAAGAGGATTACCCTCTGGTAATTTAACATAACTATAGAAAATCACCATTTTTAATGGGAAAATCCACTATAAATGGCCATGTTCAATAGCTATGTTAGTTTACCAGAGGGTACAGAGGCTTCTCCAATACTGGGGTGTTATCCAATTTTACGTCAGTATCTTTTGGGAAACTCGAAAACATAATGACACAGAAACATAAGATACTATCTTCTGAGAATCCCATGCATGTATATGTACTACATGTGTATATATATATACACACATATGTAACCCCATCTAAACTTCTACAATAATGAACTCATATATATATAATATATAATTATATATATATATGTGCATATGATCAAACACATATAAACAACTATGGGGGTCACCAGTCACCATCCGGCGCCTGGCATCCAAGACCGGGGCGCGGCAGCCCAACTTCCTGAAATCTTGGGAAGATTTCGTGATGAACCATGGGACAAGCATCCCATATCCTATGGATCCAGCCGTAGCTTCTTAGGATTCTTAGGACTGGGCTATGATTTGGAGGGTTAAGTACCTTCTCAGACAGTGTTTGGATCCCTAGGGTAGGCATTGGCTTTGCGGTTCATGGTACATATATATATATCTATATATCTATATATCTATATATCTATATATGTATATATGTATATATCTATATCTATCTATATATTATATATATATATTATGTATATGTGTACGGATAGTAATCGAACTAGTGAACGGTGTGGTACACCGCTGGTTATCCCATTCTGGGAATCCTGGATGACCATGGCTGTGTAAAAATCGCAAGGGTTTTGGATAACCATCCCCCAACTAATCGGTATATGTATATATATACGTGTGTATATATATATATATATATGTATACATATATCATATATATATAATTTTATATATATGCAGAGTATATATATATTATCTATTGACCATGGCACATAATATGGGAACTGTGGTAAATATATGTAATATGGAACATGCAGGAAAATCCTTTGAAGATGAAGCACAATCCCTTCCCCCACTCACTCCCCAGAAACCATGGTGGTTGTAAGGGGATTTACATATTAGTACGGGACCGCACAATGGGGATGTGTATAGTGGCATGAAATCATGTTCACCAATATTTCTGGGAGAAACAACTAAAGCTTTGTGGTTTCAACCCTACGAGTGAATCTTTTTCCATGGGCATCAACCATTTTGATTTTTTGGTTTTCGGCATCAACCGTTTTGTTTTTTTTTGTTTTGTAAACATATTAGTACAAACCAATGCATGATCTTGTTGTCGCTTGTAGCCCATCGAATCCACAGCAATTTTGAGGCAACATAAGCAAAACGACTACACTACTCTTTCTTTTCATGGTCCATCTTGTCAATCAAACCCATGGGTTCAGTGGTCTGCAATGTTGCGAAACAAGCATAGTACAGGAAAACGGATGTGACCGATGTGACCCTGTCAAGCCTATCAACCTGGCCCTACCCAAGAGGGATGAACTGAGCCATACTGGCTATGGCTTGAGCCTTTGCCGACCCCAAAGATCTTACAGTTTCTTCTCAGCCCACTATGAATGTAGACATATGTACGGTAGATATGGAAAATCCATAAAAATCCACCATTTAAGAGGATCATTCCTGCAAAAATCCATGGGTTTTCCATATCCATGTTAGTTTACCCGGTCACCATCCGAATGATGGGGTGCTCTTTACAAACCTGGAGAAAACTGTTTCCCTGCGTAAATTGGTGGATGTCTCTTAGTCACACAAGTCACATATTCGTTTGTGGCTATGAAAGGGCTATAACTTCAAAATTCATTGTATACAGTATCTTCAAAAATTATTCAAAAATATGCTGGTGCATCTGCACGAGTATTTCTGACAGCAAATGTCACTAGCGTTTCATTTGAGGGATGATTTTGCAGCTAAACCCAAGGAGCGGTCCCCGTGCAATCACAATGAATCATCATCCGGCGGGGTCCAGAAAAATTGACCAATTTCCTTCCGTAATTTAACACACAGAAAGTCACCCATTCTATTCATTTTTGATATAGGTAAAACATAGAAGCAACTGGGGCATGTCTTCCCGCAAATTCCTAGTTATTACATGTTACCAAAGGGTCCAAAGTTAAACCGGGTAAACCGCGTAAAGCAAAACTGGAACGTCAAACGTGCTTACGACCATCCACATCATCCAAGATTCAGCAGAAAATCCTCCCATGCAATGGCCTCTGACACCACCTGACGCTGGATCTGCATCCATCCGGGTCCGGTCGACTGGTCGAATATCCAGTTCCAAGTCCTTTAGAATGCCATAAAAATATATAAAAATCATAAATCAGCAGGTCCAATGTGTTTATTTTCCCCATTTTTGTGTGTTTTTTTCGGAGGTCCAATGAGGTCCGCATCGAATTGTTGTGGTGAGCCCAGTGTGTTGTGACCATCCCATCTTCCTGGAGTCCCACCATCACATCTCCATAGGGAAGTGCCACTGGACTCGCAGAACCGAAGCCGCAGCCGGTCACAAGCGGAACTTTGCAACCTGGAGGTGAAATCTATGGATGGCTTGAAGGCAAACTTATCCAAAAAAAGGATGGAAAAACTGTTCACCACCCAGCAAACTTACCAGCTTTTGATGGGGATTTCATGGGATTTCTGTATTTATCTTCAATCAACTATGGGAGATGTGGCATGATGTTTGGAAACACTGGAAAACTATATCATAATCGCTGCTAGTAGCTTAATTTACTACTACTGCAAATTACAAATATTAATCATTTGATGATCATTTCCAGAATATATATGAATATATGCTGTATACAGAATCGACGTATATATAAGTCAGCCCCAAGGTCCTTTCCAGGATTTTGGGCTGGTTTTTGCGGTGTTCCCAATAAAATGTGCAAGACCATCATTTTCGTTATTTTTGTTTCTTAATTCCCGTATATTTCCGTGCTTATTGATTAAACACTCACAATGCTTGTCGCTTAAATGTTCACTTTGTTGGTGGCTCCTTCAACTGTATGTTGCTTCAACCTCGCCTTGTTGGCGAAATCCACATACCCTCTGGTAATTTAACATAACTATAGAAAATCACCGTTTTCAATGGGAAAATCCACTATAAATGGCCATGTTCAATAGCTATGTTAGTTTACCAGAGGGTATATATATGGGTTTGTCTGAAAATAGAGAACACCCCATTTTCCCAATGGTTAGTGATTATCCCTACTAAATGGCTATTTCATTGGGGGTGTACCCCATTTTCAGACATACCCAAATAGAGGTTTTAAATGGTTTAATATGGAAACATCATCTATGGGGATTTGAACAATTGCCACGTCTGGGGCTTCAATAGGTTCAATAGCTATGTTAATGGTGATTTTCAATAGCTATGTTAAATTACCAGAGGGTAAATCCACATATATATGTTCCTAATTGAATCCCCACTTTTGTTGTTTACCCTTTGACATAGATTCGAAATCCACGGATTTCCCAGAAAAAAAATTAATCACCCAATTTTGCTGCGGCCTTTTCCGCCTCCACAACACATTCAACAAGTGATTTCCCAACGGGAGACCCATGGATGTCCATGGTTGTGTTTTATGTCTAGGAGGGTAGACTAGATTCATGACTATATATATATATACTGGTTATAGTGATCATTGATTATCCCGTTATATCCCCACTATACCATCATTATACCACCATTTCTCATGGTCAAATCCCCATTTTGGATGATCAAAAAGATCCCATCCCAAGCCGCGCGGAGCGCAAGGCACCCAACACCGTGGGCACCGTCGTCAGACACGCCGTGGAGGCTCCGTGGTCGCTGGGAACCAGGGCCATTTCACCTGGAGAGTAGTGTCGATATCCCATTAAATTTTCTGGACAAGATCCAGATTTTATGCCAATTTTCAGTGGTGTATATATATATATTTATAATAATATATGATTATGATATATGAATTCTATGCGGAGTGTGTATACAGTATATACCCATAAAATATAGAACAATTATAGAACAATATCCCCATCTCTTGGTTCCATAGCCAACAAACCTTCTTCAAAAATCTCACAAAAAAGTTCCCCGAAAGAAAAACAAAAAAAAAAAGGTTTCCCCACCTGGCGCTGCGGGCACCTCTACTGGAAGCTGGCGCAGCTCATCCCAGACGTTTTTCAAAAAGTCCAAGTCCCGCCACAGGAGCCCTCGCAGCGCCTGGCGGAACCGCGAATCAAACATCTGGAAAACACATATGGCACAAGCATTCTCAACAAGTTACCCATAGGATCCATGGTGCTGCTATATATGGTAACATGGATCCCATCAATATACCCCCAATGTTCGCATATATACCAGCACCATGGATCCGTCATTTTCCTAGGCTTTCCCCAGGGGTTTTCATCATCTATATGTTACTTTACCCTAGGGTAAATAATCATTAAATCCCATTGAATCCCATTAAATCCCATTAAATCCCATGAAATCCCATTAAATCCCATGAAATCCCCATCAAATCACCCAGCAAACAAACCCGCAGCAATCCCCCGGAGCCTCATCCACCTTCAATTCATCTCTTCGCAGTTCCAAGTGGCAGTGCAGAACCTCAGGTGCCCATGGGCATTTTCGAATGGGTGGATGAAACACATCAGCCATGTATGTGACAAAAAACTATACTACAGCACAATATGTTGTACATATAGATACAATGTTATATTAATTAATTGTATGTATGCATATATATATATACATGTCCTGTGATATATAATATCGTGAATGTGTAATGTTCTATGATGGCATGAATATCAGCGAAACACATAGGTATGTATATAATATATATATATACACATACCATAGCATACCATAGCAGAACCTTATAGAACATTGCAGAACATTACATAACATTACATTACATTACATTACATTACCGCAGTGCATATAAACATAAAATCATATATAAAGCACTTAAAACCACGTCAATACAGAAAGTATTCAGTGTAGCCATGTATAGTCAATGATATGCGGGTATATATAAATGTAATAAAGTTTCCAGAAGTAACAAAGTCATGGCAAAGCAAACTGTATGTATGTGTCAACATCCTTGCACAACGTTCTAGACATACACATACAACGTGCTACACACAAAAAATATTATATATATATATAACACACGTGTAAAATTGAATACAGCAAATGATAAATAAACAACTACCGCCTATTATTATATGTTCTATCTATTAATGTTAACATATACTACGACATGTATAACATGAGTGTAAATGATATAGCTTACAGCATCAGTAATATACTTAGCATTTGTTATGAGCAACATATACACATGTGGCACTTACATGTGTGTTCTACAAGATTATTCACAGGCTTCATACACGTGTGTACACATCTGTGTATATAAATATGTATTACACATCTGTATATATAAATATGTACATTGTATAATAGATATATATATATATAGAGAATATTATAGAATATTATGCATCAGAAAGAAACTGCAGAAAAGCGTGCCTGAATGTGGGCTTGCCATTCGGAGTTGGTTAGGATAATTGCTAAGTCGTAACCTCCTTGATATCTAGTGACGGGTCCAATCGACTGACAAACACCAGTCCACAGTGGATTGGAGCCTTGATTTAAGGCCCCTGTCGTAACAAACCATTCAATCGACCAATTTAAAACGTATCAGTATCAGAAGTGTAAACATGATCAAAGGTATTGATACTGATGTGTAATGTGTGTCATGTAAAAAAGTCAATTGTCAGTAATCCCCTCCCCCGTTCATATTAAACACCCCACATAGTATGGTCCTAAATATGTGATTTCATCCCCTACATCAACGGACATTTCAGGAACCTAAATTGGAGGTACCTACCATATATAAGGCCTATTTTTCAGGCCCAATGTTCAGGGAATATCCCTAGAAAATATGCCCAGAAATATGGTACGTTTACGTACCTCCATCTGTTGGATCCTGAGTCATTCCCATTGACTACAAGCACCATGGTTTCTGGATGGTATCAACAGTGAAGTCCTGCCCCAGTCGCATGGCTTTTCCAACAATGACACCACAGGGATGGCCGTTGTTCTCTGGTTGCTGGTTGAACCACCCCTCTGCAAAATGATGGAGTTCGTCAATGGGTTTGGGATGACATCCCATATATGAAATGGAAAATAAGAAATGTATGAAACCACCAACCAGTATAGATGGTTATTTGAATATATTTGAATTAATATGGAACCAAAGCAGATGGTTTAACTAGCAATAACTAGCAATAGGGGGATGAACTGGCCTAAATGTTGAAGCTATTCACAATATTACGTAAACATTCATAAGCAGCCTCTAAATCGTTCCATCTAGTATTACAGTAGAGGGATGGGATGCTTTGTAGATTGTCATGATAAATCATAAGCCTTTACCAAACATGGGCCTGGTTGAGTAGCGGATCTAATGGTTGCCATTTTCGGCTACCTGATAATTGGGAGTACTTAATATTAGGATACACATCTAGGGGATGGGATTGGATGTAAGGTGCTAATCCCAATAACCATGCCATACCCCATTTACCTTATCATTTGATGGGTATTGAAAACCAATCCCGCAGAAGGCGGTTTATGGTCATGAATTTTCATGAGATGTTCCACATGTCCAGTCATATCCACTCATCAGAAATGCAAGGGTGACATGTTTCAGTTGAACATCGTGATACTTAAGGAAACACACACACCTTTAAAATGGGACATTCAATCCCTTCCCATTTTTTTTTCACCCCCATTCTCCCCCATGGTCCCAAATATATGGTCCAATCCCCCAGAAAAACCATGGTTGACACCTCAGCCCGAGCAACAGCTGCAGCCATCACAGTGGCATCCCAAGTCTTGGCCACCGTCAAGAGCGCGAAGCGCAGCTCAGCGGTGCTGTGGGTGTCCTGATCGATGTGCCCTGATTTGGGAAAGTTCTCAGGAAAATCATTGGGCAGAGGTGTTGCATGGTGTTTCCTCCAAGCTTCAGAACTGTGATGTCTTCAAATTGATGCTGGAATCACCAACGAACGTGTTTCATGGCCACAACGGAAAGAGGAGCAGCCATCTTCGGGGTGAATCCCTGCTACAGGAGTGTGGTCACAACCAGTTGTCAAAACCAGGGTTTTTTACCCAGTTGTAAACGGTAAACCGGTTGTCAAAGACTGACAACCACAGTATCATGCACAGAAAAAAAGATGTCAACCAATGGATGTCCGTATCTTTTCTGATAACAGAAATGCAAAAAGATACTGCAAGGGGACGGTGTGGATTCAACTTTCATGAAAACCGGTCGAAACCTTGCGATGACTTTGCTGACAAACATGGGGATAGGATCAACATGGGCATGGGCCATGGCACCCTGCTATCCTGCTATGCACATCCCAAAACAGAACGGTCCTCGGCTGCTCACACTTGAAAGATCACCAACCAAGGCTAATATGTGTGGCCATTTCTTTTTGTCCAATACATCTACCGAAAAAAAAAAAAAAACTGGTGTGAAGTGCTGATCTCATGGCCAATCTTAGATACCCTGCAAATTTTAGAGGATGTTTAGCTGGTTGGTAAACGGTTGGTACATGTCGGACCCAGTCGGCTTCATCAGATCGATCTATGACGAGGCTCCAAGAAAACCACCTGAGACCTCCAGGACTTCGAAAATGACGTGGGCACCTGGATCCCCCCGATTGACATGGATACGAAAAAAAAAGCCCAAATAGCCAGAAAAAAGAGGTTGATTTTGAGCTGGATAGTGTCTTTCTGCTTCCCTAGATTCCCTAGAAATAGGCCTCAAATGCCTATGAAATGCCTATGAAACCATGGTTGCTCCAAGCCAGAGGATCTCAAATTTTGATACCCTAGGATCGTCTTTCAACTAGGACCGTGGAAACAAAAGGCAGCCAGGTGAAACGATACGCACCCGTCTCAGACAGAGCCGGCTGCTACTCTCCACTTGTATGTAACCGCTCTCCTGTTCCCAACCATATGTGCTTGTCATCCTCGGATGAATCGAATCAACAAAGATCAATGGCTTGACTTGGAGAGCGGTGTCAAACCCCATTTTTAGAATTCACCCAAGATGAAGCGTAGAACCTGTCGGTGTCGTTCACCAAAAAATGCCAGGCACGGAGCAAAAGACGATCTCGCCGTTCTCGGGAAGACAGCATCGTCGACCCGACCCCCGAAGGCACCAAATCGGCTGTCCTGGTTGATGGATCCCCGGGGCGGCCAAAGTCAACGCGAATTTTTGAGGACGCTGGAAACACCGCTGGGACTTGGATGTTGACTTTTTTCAAGTTGTATAATATGTACAAATAAATATATATATATATATAATATTCATCAATTTATTTATTTATTTATACATATTTATACCTATATCTCATCAAGAAAAACAGAAATTTCAGATGCGGAAATCCATCCTGCGTCCCTCAACCTACACTGACCTTAATCCTAGCCCTAGCGCTCCTAGCCCGCAGATGGTCTTTCCCACAGGAATGGGGACGTGAACATCAATAGCTACCAGCTGATGTGAGACCCAAGGAAATTCACTGTGAAGTGATCCACAAATCATATACCATGACGCCTTTTTGATCAACCAAACATGCGGATGCAACCGAATCATTAATTACCCTCTGGTAATTTAACATAGCTATGGAAAATCACCATTTTTAGTGGGAAAACTCACTATAAATGGCCATTTTCAACAGCTATGTTAAATTACCAGAGAGTAACTAACAATTCAATTACTCCGATGACAACTAAACAGTAAGCAAAACCCTCGCCAAACGTAGCCAAGTGTCTCTTTACCAGCTCTTCCAGCTGGGGTTTGCCAGCATTTTCCAGGAGCAACTGAAACAATTCAGCCCACCAGCTCTCCTCAGAAACCCAGCCACTCGGCTGCCATGAAATGGTGGGATGTTGTGAGTTGGAAGCTTGAAAAGTGTTGAATATCATGGAAACTGAATGGACATTGACAAACAGAGGAAGGCATTAAAGTTTTTGAATGTTTGAAAGCCATGGAAATTGTTCATGTTGCGAGTGTTTTCTCAGCTAAAAGTCTCACAAGATCTTACAAGACATACAAAAACACAGACCTCCGCAATGTCCCACTGAGGAGCAACCAACTGTCATCCATCCCATCAAACAAAATGTCGCCAGTCATGGATCTCCAATCCTCATCGAAATCATTTGACCATCAGGAATACAAGAATCAACCATTGGAATTTGGGTGTTTTTTTCCATAATTTTCTCTATGACACATGGTTTACTGGCTGAAAGACTCTTTCCATGAGTCAACTTTCATTTCTATCCATTCTTCATCCATTCTTCCAAGATTTCCCAGAGACTAATCAACCCAAGATTTCCTATCCATTCTTCTATCCATTCTTCTATCCATTCTTCTATCCATTCTTCTATCCATTCTTCTATCCATTCTTCTATCCATTCTTCCAAGATTTCGCGAAGTCAAGACTCCGGCTTCACAATGCCAAGCGTTTCGAAGTGTGGGAAGCACGCGAAGAGATCTGCGATGCCAAGCGCTGGGATGCCACATTTCTGCATCACCAGCTGTGCGGCTTCATCTTGCACTAGCTCCAGGCCCGCAGCCACAAAGACCTGGCGACCAACTGGCGATCCCATTGGAAAACTGCTATAAACATCCCATGAAACAATTGGGAAACTGGTATAATTTATAATTGATATTTTCATATATTTTCATGGGATCCACCATTCAGATCTTTTTTAAATAAACATCCCATTTAGACCAAATAGGTCTGGATCCCATCTCCACCTGCGGCTCCACCAGGGCCATGATCCGCTCCTCTGGCAGCCGCAGCGTCGCCGTCGCTCCGAGCCCCAGGCCCAGCTCCGGGAGCACCAAGCGCAGCTCGTGCAGCAGCTCTTCAGCGAAGGTCTGCCAGAAGGGCGGTGTGCCGGGACCTGCAGTGCTGGCTACGTTTTCTGGGGGATAATTATGGGATAACTATGGGATAACTATGGGATAACTATTCAGAGTTTTTTTTTTTTGGCGATTATTTTTGTGAATTGTGTAGAACCTATCCATGGGATGAAAATGGAGATGGATCAATTTTGGGCTTAATCAAACAAGGAGATTGCTGGGAAATCCACGGACTAGATGGGCATTCATGTGGGAAAATCATGGAACTTGCGAGAAAATAAAAAAATCCAGCATGCCATGAGTCCAGAGCCCAAAGCACCAAAATGTGCTGAGTCTTGCACTATAGCAGAATGCAGAGGTTTTATATATCCATAATATATAAGTATATATATATATATATACTCTTATATACATATAATCCTATATATATATATATATTTGGGCAAATATTCTCTCACACCATCATACAGTAAATGGTTTTAAAAAAAATATTGGGTATTTCCAAAAATAGCCAAAGCCCCAAATCATCCAAGTTATTTTTTATAGACCATTTCAGTATAACAATTGAAACCCATGGTGACTTGGGGTAGCCCCATTTTAGGAACCCCCCATTAACGAACTCCGGTGATGTAAAAGTTGGAGAATTTCAGAATAGATCGGCAGGGCCTAGGCCTAAGGGAGTGACCATTGCGGTGCGCTTTGTGAATGATTGGGTGAAATATTCAGAAATTACAAGCAGTTTATCACTTAATTGGGTATTTTTTTGGCTTTACTATATGGTTTAAGGTCATATTGCAATCATGAGATTGGTATCTATAAATCGTGTTTGTCATTGTTTTTTTTCCCCCATCGATTCATGGCCACCCCACACCTGTCGCAGGGAGGAAGAGTGCGAGGTGAGGCAAGATGTCTGGATGTCTTGCGGCCACACAAAACCTCAGCTGGCTCGGGTAAGATTGATCAGTTTCCCATAGGTTTCCCTAATAAAGGGGTTTTAATCATTCATCATATTAGAAGTTATGATTAATAGAATCCCCAAATATGTCTAACAATGCAAGTCTTCTACCTCCCTATACTGACCAATCAATCAGATTTTTAGTGAGTGAAGAAAGGGTTACTGTAGCTGGTTTGGGGGTCCCCGGATGGATGGTACAGCCATGGGTTTACCTTAACAAAGACCGGACGCAGCGAGTTTTCATGTTGCGTTCAGCTGGGCATATTATGACATCTCAAATCAGAAAAACACCAATTTTATTAAAATATGTTTGGATCATCCCCCTGCTAGCCATATCTAGCCATCCTTTCTGCTGACCTCATCATATCAAGGCACAGCTTCGCAGCCTCCGACCTCAACTGGTAGTTTTCAACGCTCTCCCGGACGGCTTCACGGCTTGTGGTCAACTGCCAGTTTGCTTGCCTTGGCCCAGGTCCCAGGACCAAGTCCCAGGAGCCAGGTTCCCCACGACGTAAACCATGTTAAAGTCAAATATCCGAACATGGAGTGCGATATCTGCATGGCAGGTACTATATATAATATGATAATATATATATATATATATTTATTTATATGTGTATGATATCCATATATCACATATATATATATACACTACCTATATCCTCATCTGATACAGTTATTTGTGTATCACTTTGGGGAACGCTCGGATTGCAAAAATGTGTATAGCATCCATGAATTCCTAATTGCTAACTGAATTGCTAACTGAATTGCTAAGCATATGCATATGAGCACGTGTAGTTGCATAAATGCTCAGCTGGGCAAACCGGTCCCTCACAACCCCCTCATGAAGCTCAAAACAATAAACATTACCGAACTAATGAATAATGATCGATTTAGGTTGAAAGTGCCCATTCAGTGGAAATAATTGCAAATGAGGGGTGAGCAAAAATTAATGTAGCACTTGAAGATCCAGGTATAGATAGATGGTTAGATAGATAAATAAATAGGATAGATAGGATAGATAGGATAGATAGGATAGATAGGATAGATAGGATCGATAGGATCGATAGGATCGATAGGATGGATAGGATGGATAGGATGGATAGGATGGATAGGATGGATAGGATAGGATCGATAGGATCGATAGGATGGATAGGATGGATAGGATGGATAGAGAGATAGAGAGATATAGAGATAGAGAGATAGAGAGATAGAGAGATAGAGAGATAGAGAGATAGAGAGATAGAGAGATAGAGAGATAGAGAGAGAGAGAGATATAGATATAGATATAGATAGAGATAGAGATAGAGTTAGAGACAGAGACAGAGACAGACAGACAGACAGACAGACAGACAGACAGATAGATAGATAGATAGATAGAGATATAGAGAGAGAGAGAGATAGATAGATAGATAGATAGGTAGATATAGGGATATAGAGATATAGAGATATAGAGATATAGAGATATAGAGATATAGAGATATAGAGATATAGAGATATAGAGATGTAGAGATATAGAGATATAGAGATATAGAGATTTAGAGATATAGAGATATAGAGATATAGAGATATAGAGATATAGAGATATAGAGATATAGAGATAGAGAGAGAGATAGATAGACAGACAGATAGATAGATAGATAGAAATAGATAGAGATAGAGATAGATAGAGATAGATAGAGATAGATAGAGATAGATGGAGATAGAGATAGATACAGAGATAGATACAGAGATAGATATAGAGATAGATATAGAGATAGATATAGAGATAGATATAGAGATAGATATAGATACAGATAGATATAGATAGATAGATATATATATATATAGAGATAGATATAGAGATAGATATAGAGATAGATATAGATACAAATAGATATAGATAGATTTAGAGATATAGATAGATATACTGTAGATATATTTATATAGATTGATATAGATAGATAATAGGTAGGATGGATGGATAGATCGATCGATAGATATCCCAGTTGCAGAAGAAATCGATGCCCCACCCGCGCGCAGGGCAGCCCAGCGCACACCGGCAGCTCCGGCCCTGGCGCGGCGGGGAAGGCCAGGACGGCCTTTCCCGCGCCGTAGGAGAAGAGCCGGTAGAGGTGGTCCTGGTCCTGGGAAAAGTGAACCAAAAGTGAGATCGATGGAGATATCACAGAAAAAACAACATGAATATATACATAAATATGGGGAATTATGATGAATTATGAGGATATTCTAGTGGTATAATATATATATATACATAATGCACACTCTTTTTTCTTTGCCAACAATATGATATGAAACATAGGGCATAGCACAAAACTTATGAAACAGTGCCACATGGGAAGAATGATTAGAATGCACGAAGTTGACGCAGCTGCTAATCATACAAACTATTCTGTGAATAATGAAGACGCATTTGGCTCATCCTTTGATGCTAATTTAGATGGTGAAATAAGAGTGTCTGTAAACGCAACTGGTATTATATAACACTGAAGATGAGGAAAACTTTGGAATTGGGGATTGCGCCATTTTCAGAGAAAGCCAGATAAATGACCGGAACATATACTGTACCAAAGTACCCAAAAAGAAGGGGCCAAAGACCTTCTTTCATTAACATTGTTCTCAAACTAAACGGCAAGAATGTGTTGGGTGCTGTGTACCATTTACCTGTGCTGTTATATAATGTTATATAATGTTACATATTGTTATATATTGTTATATATATATATTTCATATTATATATTATATATTATATATTATATATTATATATTATAGCCCCATATTTATCCATATTTCACCATCAATCATTCCCATTTTTTCGCTGGCTACATCCCTACTTCTGCTAATTAAATAACCAAAAACGAATCCAAGGCTCGTTGATGCGGAGACATGCCTTCCAGGTTTTGATCTCTCGAAAATCTTCCACCGCCGTCTTGGTCAAGTGAGCCGCCACCTGACGATGGACACTGGCCATGTTGTGTTCCATGGCTATGTGAAATTACGGGTATATCCACCATTGGAATCCATGTATAACCAAAATGGGGATATCCATGCTGCAATCCGGTGACTTATGGTGACTTAATCGACAGAGATGTGGGGCGATTCTCAGGAGTTGAGGGTTTTCCCACTGTCTCAGTAGGATTTCACTCGTCCATCGGTCTATCGTTTGGGGGGTTGTACATCTATCCACCACGAACAATTTAACCAACAAAGTTGCGGGGAACCATGAGAAAGTACTAGGGGGAGTGTATAGTCAACAGATGCCAACAGTATATATATATAATTTGAGTTTGTCAAAACATAAGCAATTCTTGGGGATTCGCAAATTTCAGGGTGAACATTATATTTTTTCTCAACCATGAGATCTGGGAGATAGTTGCCCTATTTTCAGAGCCATCTCCGGTGATATTCGAACATACTCGATGTTCCCGTGTTTAGCCTATGTTTTGACCCAACCTTGACTCATTCCAAGCCGCCCATTTCCCCACCTGCGTTTCTCCCTCCATCTGAAAGCTCAAACGCCTCAATTGGCGCAGGCCTAGCAGCACCAATGGGTCCACAGCACAGCGCAACTTCTCCAAGAAGTCCTGTCATCCAATTTTGCCCTGGGAAATCCCTATGGGGGCCTTGGGGTAACATGGGAACATCATCGGAAAAATGGGGCGTGGTGTTGTCTTTTTTAAACCACCAGGAAATAATGAATCACACCGCCAGAAATCGATTGAAGCTCCACTGCGGGCATCTGTTCTTGAACAAATACGAAAAAAATGCATGATGAAAATGGGTACCCCACGGACTGACTCTAGCACTGAACTTGGTGGCTTCCAGCGGTTTCAAAAAACCTCTATACTGAGGATTGGTTCTATATTCTACGGGTTGGTTGACCCAAAAAGGGGCAACAAATCGCATCGTTTGAGGGGTGAAGATGTTGAGCCTAGACTACACATATGGATCCAGCTCCATTTACAAACCATCCCTGCCAGTTGCTCTACCAAAACTTGGAGCGGAGATGCAGAGTTCCGTGATATGTGTTGTTCTGTGCCATGCCTTGAGCCACATCAACATCAAATCAAATGTTGGTCATTTTTGGGGCCATATTCAATTCAAAACCTCGGTCTGTGCTTCTTCAATGTCTATTCATGTCAGCTAGATTGATGTCAAATAGTTGCATACCTTCATATATATATATATATCTAATATACATGTGCATATATATATATATATATATGATATACATATATATATACACGTGTATACATTTATTGTATCATATTGTATCCATATTATGGCTGAATTCCGCTACACCTCCAACCCCCTAAAGCGGTGAAGCTCACCTGGTTGCCCGACAGCTCAGGCCGGAAGGGAAGCCAAATCTGCGTCCCCTCCGTTCCAAGGCCATACGGGCCATGCGCCTTAGCCTTGGACCTATGGTTAATGATGGTTAATAATATATCTATGATGGGATTATAATGGGATAATCATCAATAGTGGGATTATATGGGTATGGGTCAAAATTAGGTACCCCAATAATTGGATGGTTAATACTAAACTAGACTAACATCTGTGGTCCCCTAGGTCTTCCAGTTTGACCCACATCCATATCATAATAGTGGTTATAATACCTATAATGCCTATATAGATAACTGGTTGGTGGTTGAGCTGCCCCTTTGAAAAATCATGGAGTTCGTCAAATGGGATTATGACATTCCCAATAGATGAAAAAAGAATTGAAATGTTCCAAACCACCAACCAGATGGTGATTTCTGATGATTATCATTCCATATCATTCCATATATGACTGCCTTATAACTGGGGCCATAACTGTCCGTACCACTACCTTTCCAGAGGTCACAACCGGTCGGGGATGTCCCAAAGCCATCCATGAAGAGAACAGTTCCGATTGCTTATAATGAACGAGATGATTTGATGGCCAGAAGCCAAGCTTGTGGATTTAATTTGTTTAACCATTTTTTCCAAACATTTTAAAATCATATCATATCAAATCAACCACTCCAATGCAGCTCGATAGTTCATGCGTCGATGACATGGGTTTGTCTGAAAATGGGGTACCCCCATTACCATGGATTATCATGAATTATGATCATATGATCATATTTTCTTCATTCAAATGTCATTTTTGGTTTCGTATGTTTTGGTCTAGAAATTACCCGTCAAACGGAGGTTTCCAACCACCAGCACCCCTTAAGCCGCACACTTCTTGGGATCCCTTTCAAACCATGACACGTCGTCGAGCCAACGTGGTGTAATGTAAGAGAGTTCGTCGATTCCTGCAGCCCAGCAAAGAGTTCGTCGAATCTGGTGGGGCTCAACATGGGGATTACCCTCTGATAGTTAACAGAGCTATGGATAGCTATATGGGAAATCACCATTTTTAGTAAAGGTAAATCATCATTTATGATCTATACATGGCCGTTCTCCATAGCTATGTTAGTTGTACTGCTATTGTTGGACCAAGTGTTCCCCAGAAGTGCCTGCACACTTTTTTTTGGGTAAAAAAAAAAAAACATGATCCTTGCTGTAGCCACCTAAACCTGCAATCGGGGACGTGAGCCACTCTGAAAGGCGCTGCATCAAAAACTGGCCCCACAAATTGATAATCCAAATTGCGCGACAAGGATTTGAATGAATATATTTGGTGGAGAAAATTTTGCCGCTTGCTGGATTCTTTTGGGTTTGGGGCCTTGATGCTGGTGAAGATTCTTTTAAAGAGGAAAATAAAAGCAAAGAAAAATTTGGCCAGTTCTTCGCCGCAAACTTCGCCGCATACTCACACTACATAGTTACTCAGAAACTTCGCCGCAAACTTCGCCGGCAAAATTTTGCCAGCACAAATTCGCCAACAAATAAATATGTTGCCCTGGTGGGCACTTACACAAACATGCATGTTCATCGGTATGAACTTGGCAACAATTGAACAAAGATGAAAATTATAAAAATTCACTGTAACTTCATTCTGCAGGAAATTTGGCCTAACTATTGCCCGCAAATTTACCCCTTTTACAAGGGAAATGATGGGATTAAACCGATATAAACCGATCATATAACTCGTGGTATTTCCTCATTTTCCCCGAAACTGTCACAGAACCTAAAGGATGTACCCTAGAAATTAGGCAGGTTTTGGGCTCAAAAAAACTTGCTGGCCACTTTGGGGTATTGATCTCCTATCAATACCATTGCCAGAAACGCACAAGGGATGTCCCAGCAATTTATTCCATGTTTGATGACGACGAAGCGGGTACTCAAATCCATCCCCATTTTCATCTAATAATCCCAGAATGGATAGATTATTCAGAATTGCCAGTCATATAGTAGTCCCATACCAAAATAATATCCTTCAATTGTATCCCCATCAACCCCCATGAATATCCGATTGAATCACCGACCGTTTATAAAGGATATATTCCCATTGTAATTATATACCCCTTATATTCCCGTTATATGCCACTATACCATCATTATATCACCATGATGGTTTGTTGTATAAGTCATATATCCCACTACACTCCCCTAATATTACTAACATCCATTGTTGGTCGACATCCCATTTAATGTGGGAAACCCAATAGTAAACAATCACATGAACCAACCATTTGGTCATTATCATCCCAAATAGTGTGGGTAAAACATGGTAAAACAATGTCATAAACCATCACCCAGTCATCACCATTTTGATAGGTGGTATGGTTACCATTCCCATAAATGGGTGGTTTATGGCATTGTTTTACCCACATTAATGGGATGTAACTAATATAACTTATAAATAAACATAATTAAATAAGACATCATGGTGATATGAAGGGACTATATGGTCACTATCATCCCATATAGAGGTGTTTTCCCAATCATATTCCCATTGTATTCCCATCAACCGGTCCCCGGTTGGAGTGACCTGGAACTTGGAACTTGAAACGAAACTTCCCCGAGACGATACAAGGGGCATTGGAACCTCCGAAAGATTCCGAAAGATGGCTGGTTTTACCAACAGAACTGTGGTTTTTAACCAACCATGGAGATTTAGCCAACAAAAATATGGAATGAACCAACTATGGTGATTAAGCATGATTCAATGGATTGGTTTAAGGGAAAATCTACAGGAAAGCATGGTTTTTACCATCAAATATAGGGGTTTCCTGTAAATTGTCCCGTCATCCAATTCTGTGAATGATACAACCAAAAGAAAATGTCCTATCTTCTGCAAGTTTAATAGAAAAGAGATGATTTGATCAGCAAAGCTCGGCATCAAACCAACCATTTTTCACAAAAATAATAGGATCTGAATACGAGGTTAAAAATCGGATAAACCACCAACCATATGACATGATATTGTCTCAAAAGTGGGGATGATATATACCCAAAAGTTGTGACATTTTGATGATGAACATGATGATACACAAAAACAAGGAATTTAGACGCTGGAAGGGAACATCTACTGGAAATCTACGGGAAACCTTCTGTTTTCCACTCATCGAATATGGTGAAGTGTCCTATATTTTCCTGGAACCAATCATACCCAATTCGTGAAAGCTTCACAAAATATTGTACGTATGTATACATACTTGTATATATATATGTATATAATATATATATATATTGTAAATATATGCGTTGTGTATATATTGAAATAGTGTAATATCATATATATATATACACATAACGTATTATGTATATCATTGTATATACATTGTATTATGTACGTAGCCAACAACATGCAATGGATTGTTCCACCCCATTTTCTGAACATTCTGATACGGAACATGATGGTAGAACTACCCAAAGAAACTAAGAAAAGAAATGCTGCCAGGAGGGCATACATACAATGTACATGATGTTGACCTCATATTTCCAGGTGTTCAACTTTTCCATCTATTTTGGGGTTGCCTTATGTGATATGTCCCTACATTTCCCTATGGGTCAAGTGATGGGACAGCTGATGTCATAAAATCGTCAAGGCCAGACGCAAAGCACAACTTCAAGCTCGTCAGAATATATTATCTATAGCTATAGCTATAGAAACTAACTATATTAAGCAACTACATTAATTAACTATAACGAACTATATAGGAACTATATTTAATATATATATACCCTCTGGTTATTTAACATAGCCATGGTATAGATGGCCCATTTATAGATGGCTTACCTATTAAAAATGGTGATTTTTACTAAGAGCCTCACGGTCCGTTCCGCCAAGGTGCACGCGAAGACCGACTTGAAACCAACGCCTGGTTTAACGAAAAGAAGCGGATGCCAATCATAATTGATGTCAAACCATCCGCCAGATATACAGGTATATATCTATATATCTATATATCTATATATATATCAATATATATATGTATATCATGGATGAGTTCTGGATTATAAAAACATCTAATACTCCTGGCTATCATCTACTCTACTCACTGAGTTCTTTGTAACTTCTACTGACCATAGTTCAATATACAGTAGACCCAGTAGATATTGGAGTGATATGTGTGCCAACTTAACTAACTATTAGTGGTTCTACTTCCATTATATCCTCATCAATCCCGAAAAAAAGACAGAACAACAACTCCAATGACTAGGGTTTATAACTCAACAAATCCATATAAATCCCTATATAAATCCCCATAGAAACCCCTTCTAAATCCACATCAATTCTCATTTCCTATGGGTTTTTCTATGGTTTCCCCATTTATGGCGATAAATCCCCCCAAAAAAAGCTGCCCAGAAATCCTCCCAATCGCCGCGGCCACCTTTGTGCCCTAAGAAGTCCCCAAAGGTCTTCGTCGAAACGGCCAGCGAGCACAAGGACAAGACGTCCTGGAGACGGGTTTCACCACAGATTGAAATGTATATGTTACTGGGGTCAATGGGAATTGATATTTTATAACATGTGGGTATGGATCAATACCTATTAATACCATTTTTAGGGGGATGAACATCCATTTACATCCATTTACCAGCTATTTTGATGTGAACAGAAGGGGTACAAGGTTTTGACACACTGCCATGTATATGTTACTGGGGTCAGTGAGAATTCCAGGATCCTAAAATGGAGGTACGTTAGTACCATATTTCTGGCCATATTTTGGGGGGATACCCCCTTACATAGCCCTAAAAAAGGCCTTATATGGTAGGTACCTCCATTTTAGGATCCTGAAATTCCCATTGATGGGGTAAGCATCTAATTACTGGGGTTATATGTTTAGTACGCATCTAATTACTGGATATGACTGAGGTACCCAAATTTGATCTATACTACATATATAAGATATATAGTGGTATGATAACTTTGCAATATTGCTATGATTATAACATTGGGCATCATTGGGCAAAATATTTCAGAATAATGGTATTATGACTTCAAAACCAATGTCTCATACCATTGTACAAGATTGGTATGATAACAATTATTTTAACCATTTTGGAAGAACTATTTGGAATAGTTTAGCTATTCTATTTTTGGACCCACTATGTGGTTCATTTTGGTACGATAGTTTATAATGTTATATAGTTCATAATCCCATTGCTTTTGGATGGGAATGATTAACCATTATATTTTATAATTATGGCCATGAGATATATGAATTGACCATAAAGCTATAGCTTTGCTTGCTAACATATTTTGTTCATGTTGTTTGGAGAAAGTTTGCATGGAATATAATGAAATGATCTACTAAAGCTCGTTTTTGAAGCCAGAAAATAAGAACAAATACGTGAGACTATTCAATGTACTCGTACAGAGTAAACATCTGGTGGTTGAGCCACCCGCCTAAAATCATGGAAGTCAATTCGAGAGAACATCATCTGGTCACAGATGGAACAAAGAAAGGAGCTTGAAACCAACCCAAGAGTGACGTTGAACGTTGAGCTTCCCATCATGATCTTGCCATCGCCCAAAATAAGGCTACCCTCTGTTAGTTTCACATAGCTGCCATAGCCCATAGCTATTCACCATTTCTAATAGGTAAGTAATCTATAATTTAATGCAGTTGTCATCCATTTTCCATGCTATGTTAAGTTAGACTACCAGAGGCCGGCTATGTTCTTCTCATGTTTGCAGCTATGGGCTTCGGGTTGAGGGGCCTTAACCATACCGGGACTCACGGGGAAAACCACAGACATTATCGAAAACAATGAATCAAGTCATCACAGCCACAATCTTGAGACAAAAAACCTCCAAAAATCTATGCCTCTCAACAAAATAATCATCAAAAATCATCCAAAGTCATCCAAAATCATCCAAAATCATCAAAAAGGATCCAACATCATCCAAAATCATCAAAAAACATCAAAAATGATCCAAAATCATCCAAAATCATCAAAAAACATCCAAAATCATCAAAAAACATTCAAAATCATCCAAAATCATCCAAAATCATCCAAAATCATCCAAAAACATCAAAAAACATCCAAAATCATCAAAAAACATCAAAAAGCATTCCAAGTTTGAGCTACCCAAAACCCTTCCATTCCTTGGCTCGAAAGCCCAGCTCGTTGTAGGAGAAGCGACAGGCACTTTGTGTCGCCTCGATCTTGAAGCTCGGCTCGACGGAGCCATAGCCTCTGCCAAGGTCTGCCATTGGGTGGTAGATTTTTGGAATTTCTATGGAAATTACAATGGTAAATAATGAAAAATTCTATGGAAAGATCTATTTCTATGCCAATAAGTGGTGAGTAGTGGTGATCAATGGGGTTGATGGTGATTAATGGCCAATAATTGGTGCATAATGGGTAATAATTGGCGAATAGTGGTGAATAATGGTGATGAATGGGATTAAAATAGCGAGATTAATTTGGTGAATAATGGTGATTAATTGGTGAATAATGGTGATTAATGGTGAATAATTTCTATGGACATCTCATAGCTAATAATTGGTGAATAGTGGTGAATAGTGGTGATTAATGGTGATTTTTATGGGATTAAAATAGCGAGAGCCATTGATTTTTTTTGGGTGTACACCCAACCACCGGAACGCCAAGTCTTCAATAGATCCAATACACTTCACCCTTGGGATTTCGTGAAATCCCCATGATATAGCCTCTGGTTATGACTAACATAGCCATGGATAGCCATGGTATAGATGGCCCTAATCGAAATAGATGATTTTCCCAGCGTTTGAAACCTCCATTTATGGTTGGAATTTTCCTTGGCGAACTGTTAGTCATAACCAGATGGTAAATGTCAGGCTTCAAGTGACTGCAATCGTCTGCATTCTGCAGCAATTCCTCGATGAAATGCACCGGCGACGCGTAGAGCTTCTCTCCCAGCTGCCGCAGACCGCCGCAGAGCGAGCTGCGCAGCACACGCACGTTGTCGCGGCGCGTCGCGATCCTGGCTGGCAATTTTTTAGGGGATTTAAGCAGCCGGAATTTACAGGGGATGCGGATATGGGGATATGGGGATAGGGTATATCAACAATAGGATGTTTGATCATACTTGGGTCTTGAAATGGTGATATCCAGAACATTGCATCTTAATGATGATCAACCATAGATTTTGGGGTACGTCTATTTTGTATTACATTATTACATTATATGAAATTATACTAATGCATGCTTTATTGTTTTCCCCGGGTGGTAGTTTTAGACCTTGTATGTTTCTGCAACTTCAAACATCGCGATTGATTCATGGATTCAGGACATTTGAGGGGGGGCTGTTCATTTTTGCTTTACATCCGCTGCAAAAGAAGAACATGAGAAGCAAATACCATCTGGAACACTTACAAAAAACTACGGAAAATCACCGTTGTTTAATGGGAAAACTCACTATTTCGACTGGGCCATGGCTTCAATAGCTTTTTGTATGTTTACCAGGCCGGGTACATCTCAACCCCGATTGAGGGCAACCGTATCCTTTAGATCCAGCGTTCAAAACGCCACCGACCCATGCGCAGTTAAATGTTTAAGCAAAACATGATAGTATACTATATAGCACAGATTATTAAAAATGATGATGATAGATATGATAGTATACTATATAGCACAGATTTTTTTACAAAATGATGATGATAATGTCTGATAATGATGTAACATGATAATGTCAAATAACACTCATAACATCTCATAACAATTGATTTATCATTGTATCCGGTTTTGTCTGCGAATGGGTACCCCAATTCTGATGCTTCATCATCACTTTCCTTACTAACATGGACACAGAGGGATGTACATGGGTATTCCCCATGTTCAGAGACACCCGAAAAATAATAGTGTTGGTTACATGCCCTATTATTCCAACATTATCCCATAGTTTAAAGCCCCTAGCAAGCATCATTCCAGTGACATCACACTGAAGGGGTTATATTTCATCCTGATAGATGATAGATGACGAAAAATAACAATGGTCAAACATAGTATATGGGCTATGATCATCCCACCATTATGAATGGGATTCATATGGGAATGGCTATTATCCGGCTAGAAATTCATGTGGTCATTCATATGGGAATCCCATCAACATGTCCATCAGTATAAGGGAATTGATCCATATGGGATCTTATTTCTTATTTAGATGCTGCATGGTGCTGGTATATTTACCTACATAACTGGGTGATTTTGAGTGCAAATCTTGGTAAATCTTCCAGCACCATGGAGCATTTGGGTTAGGGAATTCCATCCAAAGGACTCCCCCAGAGTTATCCTGGAAATGAAGCCCTCAGCATCTGCCAGAGTCAACGTGTCAGGATCCGCCTAGAAACCAGGCTTGGAAACCATGGATTGGTGGGAAAAAAAACCTCGGAAAAAACATCGGAAACCATGGGTTTTCAACCACACATCTAGAAAGATCTGGAAAGTGTGCCCCAAATCAATTCTCGGAGGGATTGTACCACAATCATTCTGTTTGCTATCATTGAGACCCACCAAATGAAGAACAAAACCGCGATATGTCATGGGAAACTAGATGAAGTGGAGGTTATTGACGCTTGAACCTGTGGTGGTTTCCAACTTCAAACCGTGAAAATGAAATCGAAACAAGAGACACTGCCTGATAAAATGAATATCAACATATATCAACTATTGCCAAACAAAACGAGATATCAACCGATATCTGCTTAGAGGTTTCAACCTCATGCCAGGAAATTGGTTCCTCCAACTCCACCTGATCAGTGTTCCAAACCCTTTGTCGTCTCTTTGTCTTGATTCAATAGGGATTTCCGTATATGGATCATGATAATCCCCTATGTATTGGATATGTATATAAACCAATGAATCATTCTCCATTAACAATGACTTTGAAAAAATATTCGCAGATATATATACCATATCGATGCACCATATACCCTCTGGTAAACTAACATAGCTATTGAACATGGCCCAGTCGAAATAGTGGATTTACCCATTCATAGCATGGTGATTTTCCATAGTTTTTTGTAAGTTTACCAGAGGGCAAATAGATGTAAATAATGTCAACCCCGGATTAATAAACCATGGTTTATTAATTAGGGGGGTACTCCTCCAATAGTCAATAGATATTTTCCATATACTCCACCTATCAACTGAGCCTTCAGCATCCAATCGTTCTCCTCCGCGTCTCCCGCCGCTTCCTCGGTCCCAGCGGTGCCGGAGAGCGCGGCCGTCGCGGCCAGTCGCTCCGATCTTCCCAAAGCCGTCGCGTCCGGTCGCTCAGCATCCAGGTCTTGGAGTCGTTGGGCCATTTCCTGGGGTCCAACTTCCAACGCTACATGGCGATGAATCCAACAAATAGACATATATATATATATATCACATCAATGGACATCAATATCTATCTATCTATGTATATATATATATATATGTGTAATATCCACACATATATAAATGCATGCAATCAATTCCATATATCCGTTGCAAAAAGAAATCTGAACCAACAAAACTATACATACCAGACGATTCCTTGTGACCTTGTTTGTGTTTTCTGCTAAGTGGCCTTTAGAAAGAGGTCAGTTAAGGAAAACGTAGAAAGAGGTCACTTAAGGAAACGAACCAAACAGTGGCCTGCCAGTGACACGCAAGTGACACGCAGGTGACACGCAGAAATCATGAGATCAGCCAGGCAAAGAGGTCACTTAAGGATTCATGAAACAAGGTCACTTATGCATGATTGATCTTGTAAGTGACCGTTTGGCACTTTGGGTCTAAGTGGCTTCCATTAGAGGGCAGAAGTAACTGCCTGGTACATTATATATATATGTATACTATAGATAGATACAAAACGAATCCCTAAAAGTTGGACATGGGAGCCAAAGCAACTTCCAAGGTTTGTGCAAGTCCATTCTTCGTTTTCAGCTTGGTGACCCGAAGAAACCCCAGTTCAAAATAGGTCAAATAGGAAAATCACTTCGATTCAATGCAACTTGCAAGCCCAGCATCTACAAATATCTACAATCCAGGGAAGCAAACAGAATTACTGCTCCGGGGACAATATTGGCGACAAAAGCTCATGGTTTGATCGTAACAAATGAACCATCTGTCCTTTTTTGTGGGCGGTTCCAGGAAAAAAAAACAGCCATCCCGGACATTTCCCTGCAGCATGTCCCAGCCTTCTTTTCCTCTAAGAGTCTTGCAATCATCTCCTTTCTTGCAATTGACACTCAGGGTTTCAAACTGGGACCCCCTTAACAGAATCACACATCAACCAAAATCGAGATTACCCTCTGGTAAACTAACATAACTATGGAAAATCCACCCATTTTTCAATGGGAAAATCCACTATTTCAATGGTGATTTTCAATAGCAAACTGTTAGTCATTACCAGAGGCTAATTCAAAGCCTGAAACTGAGAGGCAAATTCAGACCCAATACAATCCCAAATTGTCCCAATTTGGGGTGACCTTTCACCAAACAGCCGTCGCTCCAAAATCTCCCCCGATTCTAAAAGAAACAAATGACGTGTTCATTGCATCACCATTGTCTTTCATTTTAGACACCCACATTTTCTTATAGTTAGAATATGTTATAATATGTTATAATCTTAATATAAATCACCGTTATATCCTCCTCCAGCGACTCCAGATCCCCCAAACGGCGCTCTGCTCCTTGGAGCTCTTCAGCTCTTCCTCTGCCTTCGAACGGAGCTGCTGGGCCGCCGAACGGAGCTGTTGCTCCTGCTGCAGCTCTTTCTGCAGCTCCAGCAGCTCCAAAATGCGAACCTCGGAACGAAAAACCGTGGGTTTTCCAAAGGTGGAGAGGGAATCTCTATGAGAAACACCATAAAAATCAACACTAATACAAAAACAATGCTATAAAAGTGCTTGTCTATTGATATTATATATATACATGTATATAATTGTATATATGTAATGTATATGCAATGAAATAACATTCTGTAACAAAACAAGTGGTGCATCAGGGATGGTTTCGGCAGTTTCGGGTACCAAATCTACTCATTCGTGGCGTAGGATTGACCCCCTGATATTGGTGGGTGGGCGTCCGAGAAACGGAGGACAAGCTCATAGCCAAACGAACTGCCATTGAAAGGGGCTCCTATTCCACTGACTCTGGGGTACACCTAGAGGAGTATCCTCATCCTAGAGGATCCGCAAGGGAAATCCTCCCACAAACACCAAGCAGTTGGTTGCAGTAAGCCGTATAGATCAACATTTTGGTATCATGTCTTGCTGAATATGTCCCATCTCGCAGACAATCTCCATGCTTCAATCTCAATGTTGCTACATCCCTATTTCTCTTACTGTGGATACTCTTCGAATCCAATCTGCCTTGAAAATTCCCATTGGATTCTCCCATTCCCCCAGCTACCTCGACAGGGCACCGCCGGATCCTCTGCCCGCGGAGCCGCCGGTGTTTTTCCCGGTGCCCTGACGGGCGGGGACAGCGGACAGCGCGGCTTCCAGGCCGCGGGCGCATCGTCCTGCGACTTTCGAAAAGGTGATCGACTGGCGGAAAAATGGCGGAGCGAAGAAAGAAAAACCAGATCTTTGGTGATCTCAGTTCGTATTTTTTGTATTTTTTGGTCACCATGACCATTTGGAAAATGATGATCAACTGTACTTGAGCGGCGAGTTTACCTGGATGATAATGTAACATCCCAGTAGATGCCCCGGTCCATGTAGATTGAGTGGAAATTCATATCTACAACATGATCTTGCGAGAATCCTGGATTTTTGTTGGATCTAATTGGTGTATCTACCCTTTGACCAGCTACCACGTGCTTTCCAAATTTGAGGTGATTTTGTGGATCTGAAACGTGCCCGGCCGGCAAGCTTCAGCCATAGAAGTGAGTTTGAAGAGAATTCAGCAGGGTTGACTTTGTTGAAGTCCCTAATAGGATCTATGAGTCAATGAGGCAATCAAGAAGATCCAACAGGATTGAAATGTCCAGAATTTCCAACTATAATTCTGTGTCTAGCTAGCCGCAGCTAGCACCACGTGCCTTGCCATATCAACTGTGCCAGGATCCAGTGTCACAGTCCCATATTCCAAGTTATCCAGCAGCATACGTGGAACATGCAACCACACCCGAAAAAAGGGTCCGAAAGGGAATGGATCCTGGCAGATTCTGTGAAGCACAGATTTGTTTGAAGGGTACCTCATCTTCCAACCCTGAAGCGCGCGTCAGATGTGTTTGAAAAACATCACTTTGTCCTTCAGAAGTTGGGTAATCTTCAGAACAAGATAGCATCTGCACCATTCATGGCTGTATAAACTATTAATGTGCATATCTTAAAAAAACAATGTAGAGAACACCTCCATGATTGCTTCTCTCCAAACAAAAAACAAATGAATTCCTTCCAAACCAAAAAACATAACACATACAGAAAAAACTTCAGACTTACCCTCATATTTACAGTTCGATGTGGAAAAACCCATCATAAATGTCGATCATTTTCCGAACGGCTTTCCCCATGTTTTTATTCGCCCATGTTTTGTATGTTGAGCGCAGGGTGTCTTTCCCATGAATATCCCAGTCCTCCATATGCCATTTTCATGAACGATGTCTACCATGAAATTTCATGGTTTACTAAAGTAATGGGAGATATCATCCCAAGGAAACCATGAAATAATGGGAGATACCGCCGTTCTCCCCAATTAGGGTACCCTCTGGTAATTTAACATAGCTATTGAAAATGGCCATTGATAGCGAGTTTTCCCATACAAAATGGTGATTTTTCCATAGTTACGTTAGTTTACCAGAGGGTAACTGGAAACAACATGGTCAAGCTCCTGGCGCCACTGCGCGGACCAATTCAAAGTGGTGAAGTAATTGGTGGCTTCTCCCAGGGACTCTTTGGAACCTGGGGCGTAGCCATGGGAAATGGTCTATTTATAGATGGTTTACCTATTAAAAATGGTGATTTTCCATGGCTATGTTAAATAACCAGAGGGTAATATAATAATTCATATATATATATATATATATATATATATTATTCTATGGTTATATATCATATTAAATTTATGATGTTGTGTACTGTACTGTACTTTACTATAAGTATACTTTACTATACGTTACTATACTATATTGCAATATATTACATTAATTACATTACAGCAAATAGCACAATATATATATATATGCCCATCATGTTATATCATAATATAAATATATATATATATAATATTAATATATCATGATTTATATAACTAATCCCCAATTAGGGTAACTGGAAACAACAGGGAGATATCGCTCCTGGCGCCACTGCGCGGACCAATTCAAAGTGGTGAAGTAATTGGTGGCTTCTCCCAGGGACTCTTTGGAACCTGGGGCGTAGTACAATAATAACATGTAATATAATAATTCATATATATATATATATACTTTAGTACGTATATACCTTACTATACGTTACTATACTATATCACAATATATTACATTAATTAAATTACAGCAAATAGCACTTTATATGCCCATCATGTTATATCATAATTTATATAATATATAATATATCATGATTTATATAACTACCCTCTGGTAAACTAACATAGCTATTGAAAATTGCCATTTATAGTTGATTTATTCATTAAAACTGGTGATTTTCAATAGCTATGTTAGTTTACCAGAGGGTAACAGTTGGTGGGGACAGTTGATTTATATAACATTATATAACTAATCAATGGATCCTTGGGCAAATCCAGGGGATCTGCCCAAAGCTCGCCCCTTCCTGCATGTGTTTCGTAAATTTCCACGATAACTTGGGGATTGGAATATGGAGCTCGTGGGAGTGGAATAACATGGAAAACTTGCGCTGGCGAAGTGATATCGAAACCAAGAAATAGTTGCCACACTGAAGCGGAAGCATGCGCTGTTGACTTTTGTTGGGCTCACCTTGGGGTTTCAAGTGGGAATCAGCATCCCGCATCAGGATCGAAAATAAAAGAGTTCATAAAGCAACACCAGTCAGTGCATCCTCGCTGAAAATCGGATTGTTGACACAGCAACTGTTGATAGTCAAGGGATGTCAAGGGTATCAAAACCAAAGAATACATGGGCAAAACATCATTTTCCACCACGAGTGGATTATCGACATAGTATAGGACCCACTAAATGTGTGTCTTAATATAGTATAATATAGTACTATTTTTGAACCATACCCATGTTATACGAACCTGCCAAAAAAATGTCAACAAAGGAAGCTGACAGTGACTGATCGATGAAGAGCGATGTATCCAATCACACAGCGTATGAACAAGCCGTAGTGAGCCTAGACGCAAGCGGAACATCTTGACCACAAATAAAGGATGTCCAAAGGATCCAAAAGGATCCAAAAGGCTTCTTCAAGCTAGTCAGTTAGTCATTCTTAAGGACATTTAAGGGTATCAAATGTCACCGCCAACCAGTTTTTCAACCCTTGGGGCTTGTCCCCGTCATGGGGCAACATGGCACCCGGGCAACATGACCAACCATGACCATCCACATCCGCGGTACCCAACTCGGACAAGCCCAAGATGAGACTTTGCACATCTCGCAAATCATGGCCTCCAACAAGGCGCCGTTGTGTTTGAGCGATGTTTAGAGCCAAAAACCGAAATACTCTGTTGGAAGGTGAAAAATGGATACAAAGAAGGGATCTCTGCTACTGGTTCAGCAATCTTCGGAAATCTGGGGCGCCATCCCAAATGCTATAGGCAAACCGTGGCAAGAGACACTCTCCGAGTCTTTTTTCGGAAAACACCGCGCAAAATCGGCGTGTGTCCGTTGCCAGTTTAGAGGAACATATGCCGAAGGGTAGCTACCCGTAAGCGTCATCTTCAGCTATGATTGCGCACAATTCATGTTTGTACTTCAAACATGATCACAATATCCCTATCCCATCTCATTATACGAGTTGGTTGATAAGTTTCACTACTATGGCTTATGATAATCCCAATAACCCAGGTAGTATAACTCCATATAATAACCAATTAAGCAGGGTAGTTGTAATGGCTCAGTTGGTATGGATTTTACCAAGACTTTGGTCTCCAACTTTGCAGAATTGAGGACAGCAAACTATTCTGACATTCCATCTTGATTGGTCAGGGTGAGGTTGTTTCTCCAGCAAGTCAGGTGACTTGATCAAAATGGCGTGACACGACGTGCGCAAATGTGTGCGCATTGCTTGAAACCGTCAGATTGGTATTGCAGACTTTGCACACACGACATAGAATTGCTCATAATTTCCACCAGAATTTCTAAAGCGAGCCACAGCCATGTGTTTTCTGGTTGGTGGTTTTAACCATCTTGAAAAATATTAGTCAATGGGAAGGTTTATCCCATATTATCCCATATATTATGGAAAATAAAAAAGGTTTGAAACCACCAATCAGGTTTTTAATTGTTTTTGAACTCGGTGAAGCCGCAAAGCCATGCCTCCACCCACCATGATCGTCTCTGAGGGCCCATAGCGCAAGAGCCGCGAGAGGCACGCAGACGCCTCACTGGGATGGAATTTGGAGAGTAGAACTTCGTATAACCAGAATCCTCTAATCAAGGGGTTTATATAATATTATATATCCGCCGACCCCGGCCGACGCAAGGGGGAGCGCGTAAGGGAAGAAGATGGAAGAAAAGGACTTGCAGCAGCCAGCAGGCATACTTGCAGCAGCCAGCAGGCATGTGAGGCAGCAGCA
>Ga0126342_10001772_pt1 | contig 31679 bp, 25 predicted proteins | sample Cyp1metagenome_FD_92528 | JGI IMG/M metagenome (GOLD analysis project Ga0126342, IMG submission 92528) | Coral microbial communities from Lord Howe Island, Old Settlement Bay, Australia - Cyphastrea 1 metagenome | ecosystem: Host-associated > Invertebrates > Cnidaria > Coral ...
CCTAAACGCAAGATTTATTAACAAAAACTATTCCAAAGACCAAATCCAACAAAACATTGCAATTCCTATGCGTTTTACTGAAAAGGCACGACTTTTCAAATCAAGTGCTCCCCAGCTATTTACCCTAGGGATCCCTGGTCTCGAAGTGTGATCAACCTCCCAACTAGTCATCGGTGATTCCAACACCCCCAAATTTTGAATGGATAACATGCTAGGCTTTCTATGGCTTTCTTATGGGCTTTTTCCTTAATTTATACATCATTAATACATCATATACTGGTGTTTTCCATTGTTTTCCCACATCTTCCCGTCCATTTTTTCGGTCACCCAGTCATCGCGACATCTGCCACCAGGCTACGGTCCGCGAGGCGCTCAGCACCCGCAGGGCCTCTTGGATCTTCTGCTCCGTCTCCGAGTCCAGCGCCGAGGTCGCTTCGTCCAAAACCTGACCCCATGGGTGACCCCCTGGAAGACATTTCTAGATTAAAACAGGGTTGATTTTGCCATAGAGATCTTAAGTTTGACAGGGTGGGTATGACTTTTGTTACTATCTTACTGATGGTTAAATGGCGAATCACAGAAAGTTATGGATAAATATGCGAGTTGGACAATTCAAGGGGTTTGCCGATTTAATCCGATGAAAAAAAAACCGTTGTCCGTTGGTTGAAACTGTGGTCCCAACGGTTAAGTTTGTTAAATATATATATATATCTATCTCCCAATATCCTGATATATGTATGACATATAATTAGTGGCATGGAATTGTTAATGATGTGCAAATACCGCCATTTATCCCATCATTGAATGGAATAATAGGTTAAATGATGGCCAACCTATTGCCCGTTTAATCATTGACGCTACTGTATACCAATTTCGAAGCTCATTCAAAGGTGATGGCAAACGACAATCAGCTAGTGAATGCAGAACCTTCGGGAAGCCATTTTAAGGATGTCAAATATGTGCTTTTGAGTCTTGCCACCCGTGAAAGACCAGGTTTTCTCTGGCACTTGGGTCTGGCTGCACTCACCATCTACGCTTCGGTCGTGGTCAGGTGGTTATATTTGTGTTCACCCAAATCATCAAGCTCTCCCAAACGGGCTTGTCTGAAAATAGGGCAACCCCAACATACTTACATACTTTTTGCCCCCACTGAATGTGTCTGAAGATAGGGTATCCGTGGATATCCATGGATATCCCAAACCTATTGATCCTATTGGTTGATCATTAGTGTGTCCCCACTCAAATGGCCATAGCTTGGAGGTAAACCCATGTAAACCCCCCAAGCTATCCCCCCAAGTTGCAGACACAAATCAGCAACCAGATGCTGCTCAGGTACCACGATGGGTGGATCTTTCACCAGACAGCGCGCGATCGCCAACCTGCGGAGGAGGTTAAACGACCCTGTCGTGAGTTGGGTTCAGGGGGAAGGAATTCTTCAGAGATGACCACTGGAAAATTTACCCTCTGGTAAACTAACATAGCTATGGACAATCACCATTTTTGATGGGAAAATCCACTATATATGGTCATTTTCGATAGCTATGTTAAATTACCAGAGGGTAATCAGACTAGAATAGCTTTGGTTAAACATGTTCGCTGCAACCCCTACGTTTGCCCACCACCGATCCCACATATCCTTTGACATGCTCAAGTCCGTGCGTATGGCTAGCGTTTTATCTTTCCAAAACATAGCCAATGCGTTTGTTCATCCCCAGGTGACAAGTAGTTGTCTGGGTGTGTTATTTGGATGTGGGCGAACGTGGGGTCGGCGCCACCATGTTTTAAACCATTCTGAGCAATAATTGATACAGTAACAGTAGGAAAGGGAATGATACAGGCCATCATGTTGAATGCAAAACATGACCCTTGTGCTTCCCTCCCTCTGAGTGTTCAGGAACTTTCTGGTTGTTTGTCTTTTCATCAACTTCACCAAAGTCGCAAAATGGGGGAACCCCAAAATTGTCCAAAATTGGTCATTTTAAAGAGTCACACCCATGGTTTAGGGGTCTCAATTTAAAGAGCCACTGTAAATATGGCAATCTTTAGGATGATATAGACAAACATAGCCCACATGAAGTTGCATGTTGGATGATTTTAGGGTCCCCAAATTTCGAGAAACTCCCATGGTGCCTCTGCTTTTCTCCCCCACTCAACTTCAAGCCACGTTCTCCCACCATGGTCTCCTTGGATTGAAATTTGAAATGGCTCAAAACGGGGCAGCAATCAAAATCTCACTAAACTAGGGACAATGGAGACAATGGAGACTGGGGAATGATGGTGATGATTGATTGTTTGATTGGCTTGTTGATTGTTTGATTGATTGATTGATTGATTGATTCCTTCATTCCTTCATTCCTTCATTCCTTCATTGATTCATTGATTCATTGATTCATTGATTGCTTGATTGACTGACTGACTGACTGGCTGATTGATTGTTTGAATATGTTTGAATGATTCATTGAACGATTGATCTGTTTGTTTGATTGGTTGATTGGTCCATTGGTTGATTGACTGCTTCATTGGTTGATTGATTGCTTGGTTGATATATATCTATAATTATATATATAATGATCGATGTTGATGTTAATGGTGATGTTGATGTTCATGTTGATATTGATGATGTTGTTGTTGATGATGATGATAATGATTTCTCATTGTTTTGGGAGATTCACTATCCTGAACAAGCTTAAGCAGCTTCAGATATGTCTTTGGACGCAGCAGGAATACAGTGGCATATCAGCGAACAATATCCAAGAATGGCGTATTTGACTGGAAAGCTCCTGCCCAATCTGTCAGCCACCATCCTGGTGAAGGGCTATCAGCGGTCAAATTCCTGCCCTTCTTGGAGGTGTGAGGTTCTCAGTGCCCCAAACCTGACTGAAGATCCAAATCCCAAGGTCCACGGCAGGCAGAAATCCGCAGCAACAAACAGCCCAGCCAACATCAACAGCCCAGCCCGTTCCCAACACCGGTGCCGATGGCCATGCAGAGCGTCGTAGCCCTGGGCTTGTTGATCAATGAAGGCGTCCAGCTGTGCGTCCACCGCGGCTTTCTGGATGTCCTTCTCAGACGCCTTGATTCTGCGGAACGTTGCAGGATGGGGTTGGAAGATGGGGTGAGTTCCAATCAGGTTGAGTTTCCCATGAACAATTGGGATGTAGTGGGAATCAAATAGGGATTCTTATGGGAATGTACACTTTTTTTTTCTAATGCGAAACTACCATCGAAATAACCATGGGAACATCACGATTTGGACGTATCGTAAAATTGAGGTAAATCATGGTAAATCCAGATATTCAGATTATGTTCCGCCAATCTAAGGATCTATCAAGAAACAACAACAATTTGAGATTGTCATATAAAATTTGGACACCAATGCCAAATTGGTTTGAATGTGTTGGAAACCTTCATTCAAAAATCACGATTTATAGTGAAATAGGTTGACATGTTGGAAACACTTTGCAAGACATATATGTTTCAAGCGATTGTTGGAAATATGTTTCAATTGTATATGGGAAACATGCAACTATCTTGCAAACCAAGTCAATTTCGGATTTGTCCCGCGGGACAGCGTGCTGGAAACAATTTCGAAAACGTGTTTCATGCAATTTTGGGAACAGTATTTCGGACACATTTCGGACACATCTTCTAGACTCTAGACGGAGTCAAGTTTGGAGTTGTCCCATGGACTTCCAAATATCAACAAATAGTAGTTGACACTGGTTGTATGAGGATGAGTCAATGTCAAGCCATTGGGGTACCAAAGGAGCCCCACAAATGACTAATCGCTGTTTACCAATTTAACTGGCCATTGGTTGATCTGGAGATTTCCAGCAGACAGTGACCCCAACGAAAAACAAACTCAGCTGAGCCTGTTTAAAGCCACAGAAGGCTCGCTGGAGATGTAGAAAACCAATTCGAACATGTACGGGGCGCATCCAATTAACTAGAAGAATCTAAAAGATCCAATACTCCATTCATCTCCATTCAATCTATGACAGTACAATGGAAATCTCATAAAACAAGGTTGGTAATTAATCTTCTTCCCCAGGTCCTTGCCCCCCAAAAAAACATCATATCCTGAAGGTCAAGACCATGGTAAAACTCTGCCTGGGTTGGAGGCTGTGGAGGCTGTGGAAAATCTGGCCTTGTCCACGTTTCCATATCTCAGATTGTGTGCAATGGTGGAGTTAAACAGCACGACATCCTGCTGGCAGCGGGGCGGGCACTGAACATCGGCAACAATGGTCCAAAATGACCCAAAACGGCGCAAATCTTTGATGCAAGCTGTAGATTTACACAGCTGGGTTTGGATTTTATAGCTATAACATGCTAGAATCAAAGAAGTCCTGTTTAAAAACTCTTGGTGCAAACACGAAAACTGGATGCCTTCTTTTCACCCTACAGGTGCCCATCCAAAAAACTGGCATGCTGTCCAGATCTCCTGTGGAACCATCCCAATGGCAGCTCTCAAGCTCTTTTGACTGACTTTCCGAACATCTTGTCCATTCACCCTGACACATCCTGGCAGGCACCATGAGGGCTGCATGGGTAGAACCCAATAACTGCGTCGCTTTAGAGATATGATTCCAAAAAAAAGGTAGAAACTGATTCACCCCTACTCTTCTCTTTTTTATTTTCATGCCTCGTTGCTCGCTTTGGGTCTCGCTATAATGGCTCGCCCCTTGGATAGCACCTCTCAGAAAGTTTGGTTTAGCATTGGATCCGTGGTCCTGCTCAGGGGCAATATCATGAAATATTGTAAGGAGGGAACCATCAATTCCTTCCTGGTTTATCAATCGCCCAAAATCAGAATTGCATTGGGTCTGGTTCCTGAAGGAAATAATGTTTAAATGTTTGTAGAAACTTGGTTATGTATAGGTCATAAGTTGTAACCCACTCGCAGCTATGTTTGAACATATTTTCCAATGAATTACTAAGCATCAAATTCCAGTTTCTGTTTCAGTCTCTGGTTTAGTATTGGATCTATTCATGACTTGGGGTCCCATAAAATGGTTGTGCATCTATGCAATATCATCCGGGGATGAGATGAAATGATGGTTCAATTATCACCCATTTAATCCGCGATTGATATCCATTCAAATCCATTAATACACATTTCCATTTTTGTCCCTCAATATGCATTGATATCTAATACTATCGTGTATCATAAAATATGCATACATATAATGTAAGTTAACTGATAACTGAAGTATAATTCACAGTCATCAATCCTAACTTCAACATCTCCATCCACCAGCGCCACCCCATCCTGAGACCACATCGTAGAAGCGGAAGAGCAGCCGGGTGATGGTCGTCTTCCCCGCCCCGGTGGTACCCACCAACGCCAGTGAGCCCCCCGGCGGGATGCGGAAATTCACGTCCTACCGGTCTTGCTGCTGGGAGGGATGGGTGAAATGACCAATCGATGATGATGATAATGATGATGATAATCATAATGATGATGATAATCATGATAATGATGCTGATGATGCTGATGATGATGATGCTGCTGCTGATGATGCTGATGATGCTGATGATGACGATGACGACGACGGTGAAATAAGGTGATGGTGAATATTTGGTGAATTCTTATGTTGGTGAAATGAAGTAGGCAATGATGAATGAGCCTCAGGCAGTCCTTGATTGCCCGGCCCAATGGTTGCCTTGGATCCATCCACATGTTTTCCCTTAATCTCCACATGTTTTATCATCTTTTGGATATCATAGGCATGTTTTTTCCCATAATCTCCATGTTTCTTGTGGAAATCCTCCAGTTTCATCTGCCCAGTGACTTGCTGTAGTGAAAGCACACCTGTTCAAAGGCCACCATGGGCACGTCCGGAGACATCTGCAGCTTCAAGGCTGGAGCGTTCGGGACATCCTGGCAAGCGGCGTAACCTTTAAAAAATGAATGTAGGAAACAAGCAGTGTTCAAAGCCCGAAATGATCAATATATATATATTATGTATATATATATTATGTGTATATCATAATATATGTATGTATATATTATATATATATTATATCAACATGTCTTTCCATTCTACTGGCTGGTTACACTAAGAACGAGACTGCCGTAATGGATACAAAAAAAATCCCCAACCCATTGGGTAGTATAATTTTGATCAACCGACAGGGATTCTAAACTCACATCATGGCCAATCTGGGGTGATGTCGAAGTTATGTGTCTTTTAAATTCTTTATATAAACATATTGGAGGTGGGAAACATTCTTTATATAAATTATTTTAAATTCTTTAATTCCAAACCTATTATTGACCCAGAATTGGAGGTGGGAAGCCTAATTCAATGAAGATAAAGCCACTAAGAAGTGGAATCTATGACAAGCAAAGATGGGATTTATTCCAATTCCCTTAGAATGAAACACAATGAAAATAATAGCAGAAAATGAACACTTTTTTCCCTAAACCAGAGTTTCTGTGCATGGGTTGTTTATTATCTAGAAGGGAGTCCAACATTTTGTATCCTTCAATCTTGGTCTTCTGGCGGAGAAATCACTGAGGAACTCAACTAATGTTCCACGAATGTTCAAATACTTCAGAATTCACCTCAAAACACATCAAAGAAGGATAACATAGGATAACTGGAACAGACATGATTTTCCAGACCTTCATGGCAGGACCATGGCAACCAGGGACATCCTGTGGGCATCCGTCCGGCCTGGACCTCGGACTTTTCTGCCAAGAGTTGGCCGAAATTCTTCATGTCCACGATGGCGTTGACCACCTGCAGCGTTGCTAATCGCTGGTATGGCCTCGCTGGGCCATACTGGGGGGATGCCTGGCAAGAAGTTCCATCAGAAATAAGGAGATCATGGGAAAATAATCTATTACGTGGGAATATCATGGGATACGGGATATAACTAACTAACAATACGGGGTTTATTGGTTTGCTTAAAACATGCTGCAAATACCCCTGAAATCGTCATTTATATTGGAAAAATGATGATTGACCATCAGATTAGGTGCTCTTCAGGATTAATTAAATGTGACCTGAGAAAACATCCGATCTCCACAAGTTGCGAAACTGACACCACCGGGAAAATCACCTTTGAAGGGGGTTCCTATCAACCTTCACTATCCACCGTCAGTGGGTTGAATCTATGACTAATTGGGACGTATATTCGGAGCAATGTCATGTTCGAAGATGCTGGCAAAACAGGCGTTCCATGGCTTTCCATCTACAGGGGAAACACCATCAAAACATTGTTATATAATCATCAGTTTCCCATCAAAATAGCCATAACTTGGAGGTACATCACCCATTGATGGTTTTTGCCATGTTTTCGCATTCAAACCCTGCGTTTTTGTTGGGAATTTCCCAGCGGCCAGGTTTGATCTTCCAAGGGTATCAGATCGAAAACACATCAGAAACTTTCGCTCAAAACATCTTAAAACCGACGCATTGATAGGGCCCACACCATGTTGTAGATGGTCCCCAGGAAGTTCAATGGAGTGAAGACGTTGATGATGTACCTGGGGGATCCTGGGGGATCTTGGGGGCATCAGGATCGCCCACTAGGGGCGGACCCGAAAAATCCAGTGCTGGTGTATTCTATGGGAATGGTCCATGGAAATTCCACCAAGCACAAACACATGGCATGGATTTTCATTGATTTTCATGATATAAATGCCAATTTCATCCAAAATCTAAAAAAAACAACAACATCAACATCAAACCTGAGTTTGAACCTAAGCAAGTTAGGACTCAAAAACCCATACCATGACTGGCTTTCAGCGCACGTGTTCACCGCGACGAAGTCGCCGAGGTTTCCGTTGGTCTGACAGCTTTGACTCGTTGCAGGGGTCGATGGATGGTTGGGATTGAGGGTCACCAAATCTCCAAACGATAGTGAGATTCTCCTGAAATTGACAATATCAAAAGGGAAATCAGGTTTTCCATGCGATGGACATTTTGTCCCCTATTTTTCAGACATGTTTCATCATATTTCCTCATATTCCTACGATACATTGCATATCATTACCATATAACATAGCAGGAGAAACCCATAATGTTTATAGATGCTTGATCTCTGAGGAAACAAAGTTCCGGTCCGCTGCCTGCAAGACCCGAAGTGTGGCCAGTATCCTGAACGGACCGGACCGTGAAGGATGGCGGCCCTCCCCATCAACCCTGAGGCTAAAAACTGGTGCCCCATAGTGAGCTAAGTTGCTTTGTTTACTCATGTACTTAGGGTTAATGGTGATTTTTGCACTTGGATGAATTTGATACACCAACTTACAACATCTTATAACATCTTATCATAACCAGGGGGCACATGGGGGCACCACCTTGTACGCTTTTTTCATGTCCATAACACGCATGTCATCCCTGAGGTCTTGACATTCCACCACAGAGGGTGAAATTCACAATCAGCTGCTGCAAGATGTTGAGAAATGACAGCGATGCCTAGCCGTTTTGGAGATTTCGGAGATCCCAATGGGACACCCCAATGGGACACTGAAGATGGGTCACAACTTAGTCACAGATCTGCAGGGATCAACATATCAACAACATTATTTACCAAGCATTGAATTCGGAGACGTGAATGGATGTGAATGGTTTTTTCAGCCTAGCGTTGACATTTCAGAAACCTTGGTTCCATAGGATCATTCCGAGATCCCAAAAAACCCCTTCGTTACTGTTTCAACCATCCCGTCATGGCGCCTGGGTCGCCATGGAGGTCTTTTGGTAACTTGCCACCAGAGATCTGTACCTCTGAATATCGACAGGGCATGACAGGGCTTCATCGGATGCTTAAGCTGCAGCTGTCTGTGATAAAACCAATGAGCAATGTTCATCAACTATTAAGAGCATACACCCTGAAATGAGCAGCTTGATGTTCATCAATTCTCACATCATAGATTGGATGCTAACACGAACATTTACAACCCTTGATTTTCAATAATTGAAAGGATTTATTCATAAATAGGGCTCAAGAATGCTTGAGAAAAACGGTCACAGGAAACGGTCATCGATGGCCAAACCTTGGCGAGGTACTCTCTTCGCTCGTAGTCTTCAGCAGTGAAGTACTTCACGGTCTGACAGGCTGGCATCAGCGACTAATGTTGAGGTTGATGTTGATGATGGTGATGACGATGATGGTGACTACTACTTCCTACTACTACTGCTGCTGCTGCTACTACTATTATATGTGGTGAGGGAATTTCAGGGACTCACTTGCGCACTCAAAAGTGACTCATCTGCGCAGTGCGCACACAAGGCTTTTACTATTTCTCATCATTTTTGGCTTTTCTGTGCACACAACTTTGACTCGTCTATACACACAGGGGTGGGGGGTGCCAATAACATCACTTGCACACACAGGCACTGCACCCTGATCATGTGGGGTCCAGTAAGAGTAGAGTAGAGTGAATAGAAAATTTCGGAGAAAAGTAGCGTAGATTCAATTGTAAACTGGAGTAACTTCGCGTGCAAGGATGTGTAGGAAACCCGCGTGCTCAAACGAGTTGATTCTCGCGTGTGCAGGTGAGGCACTCACCATTGTAATATGTATATATAAATATATATATATATAATTATATATATATAGTTATTGTATCTATTATCACTATCATTGCTATCAAGTATTGTCAAATCTTTGACAATTTGGGTATTATCAATGTCTTAAATGATCAAAACATATCAAAACACGCGGCAGGTAACCTCGTAGTTCACCAACGAATCCGTGAGGCGGTCATGAAGGTCATTGTCATGCTTTGTGGTCGCTGTCCGAAACCTGCCATGGCGTTGTCTGGTTTGGCTGATTCTTGGCCAATAACGGTCATCAAACGTGGCTGGAAAATCAACGTTTCAAAATGTCGAGGCTTTCCTGGGAAAATCATGGAATGGATGATTTTCCAGCCAGCCACGTTTGATTTGGGGTAAACATGCTGCAACTGTTGGTGAATCTACCACACCAAAAAAAGGATGATCTGGGTTCGCTGCTGCAACTTCAGCCGGGGGTGCTTCTTCCTCCAGAGGGTGACTTTGATGGTTGCATACATGTAAGCAATCAAATTCAAAAGGACGAAGACCTCAGTGGTTCATCAAATTTTTCTGGTGGAGTCACTGGAACCCTCAACTGGAGCATCCTCAATCTGCAGGAGAGCCACTGCCAACTGGAGATTCTTGAAGTGGAAGACAAAAATCAGTGCCACCTGAACTGAAAGAGACATCGAACCCAAGTCGTAAGCTGGGAAGTCACTGGGAAGTCGCTGGATCTTCTGGTGCAACACTCCTCTCTTAAACACATCCACATCATTAATGGGAGAAGTAGGACTCGTGCAAGATCCGAAGAAACATCAGAAACTGTCAACTGTTTTTTTTTCTTACCTCATTGGAGGGGCTCCCAAAATCTCCCAGTCATATCCCCTGATGATGGTATCACCGGAGCACGGCCAGAGCTTCCACTAAGGTGGGGATCAAATAAAGAACCACGTACTGCATCGTCTGCTGCGCGGCCTGGGGAGCCAGCGGAGCCACTGGCTGGGTGCGGGTCAAGACCCATGGAACTATGGAACTATGGAACCCCCTGGTTTTCACATCACAATAATTGGACAATTGATGGTTCATCCCTGCAAATATGGTAACATAGGCTTTGCATAGGCGGAGGATGAGCCATGGCGAAACTCTTGTTGAGACATCATTCTTGGTCAAGATCTCCAGTCCATGTCTTTATATGCATATAGTTGATAAGACCACAAAACAATCATGCACAATCATGCACAATCATACACAATCATTCAAAAACAATCAAACACAATCAAAAACTATCATGAACCATAAATTATAATCCATTCACCATTCATCTTTTGTTGATAAAAACAATAAGAGAATCATCTGCTCCGTCTTGCGAAATCTCCAACCATCAGCCAGGATTCCCTGTGCCATTCCCAATGAACAGACCTGAATTCCTCGGTCCATGGAACGCACCGTTTGCCTGTCATGCGAAGGACGGTCGTTTCGCGAAGCGATGGTGATGGATACTGGGGTTTAGGCGGCAAGAAACTAAGAGCCAAGAGGTATATTATAGATATTAATATACATCATACATATTAGTATATATAATATATATACGTATAATATATATAATATATATAATATATATAATATATATAATATATATAATATATATAATATATACATACTAGATATAATATATAATATATATATAATATAATATATATAATATAATATATAATATATATAATATATAATATATATAATATATAATATATAATATATAATATATATTGTGAAATGGTTGGGTCAGCAGTCAGATTTTACCTTCTGCATCCAAAAATCATCACAACTCCGGCGGAGGAACTGCCATGAAACAGCCATGGAGTCGACAACTCGTCGAAGATACGTCCCGTTTCCACCACAAAACCCGTTTGGACACCGAATTGCGTCCCCCGAAATCAGACCATCAACATGCATCAAGTGTCATCAACATGCTGTTTTAAAAAACATGGCTGTGGTGCCCCATCTTCTTTCTCAAATGCCAATCCAAAGATAAACTGTGAAGATGAGCAAAGGTGTTGTCCGCGATTTCAATCGACCTCAGCCAGCGGCGCGCTTAGATCAGCGACAGCAGGAGAACCACCATGACATAAGCTACGCGAAGATCAGAAGCGCTATGAGCTGAAGAAATATAACGCAAAACCCAAGAGTCCTGAACATGATTCTAGACTACATTTACACATACTGAATATATATATAATCATACATATATATATATATATATATAATCATGTATATATATAATCATATATATATATATATATTGATAAACATATATATAATCATTCATATATATATATATATATAATAATATATATATAATCATACATATATTATATATATAATATTTATGCGTATAATTAAAGTGGATTATTCTATGCCTAGTAGTTCCCACTTTTTCCCTACCAGTACTGGATTATGATATGCTGCATATATGCTAGAAGTTGGCTTCGGAAATTCAAGGTCTCTATGGCCAAGTCGCGCAGCTTGCTGAACCCTGATGTAGACCAAGGATTGTGCTTCCTGCCCCGGGATTGGGCCACTGGTGTTCGTGGCTGTACAGTTTACGAAGTGATATAGATGGCCTGCTTGCAGCTGGCAGCTGATTTTATTGTTTTGATGGTGGTGTTCCAGAACGTTAGAATACCGGAGGGTATACCCTGACAAAATCATCCAAACAGAGGACCGGAGGAAATTTCATGACTCAAACATGCTCAAACATTGCAGTGTCCAAGACAATCCAACTACGTACCCAGAACTACAAAACAAATTACTTTTTTGGCTTGCTTGTGGCTGCATCTGCCGGCGCATCATTCCACCTTCAAACATTCCCTTTCAAAAACAACCACCAGCGTCCCCAGCGCCTTCAAAGCTTTGGATACGAAGACCAGGGCTGCGTATTCCACCAAAGGCCACCAAATCTGCAGAGTGAAGCATGGGCAGTCTGAAAGACATCTTAAGTGATCAAAACGTGTTCAAAAATTTCAAACCGCCATGCTCTGCTGGAGAAAAGACCATTTCATGATTAGTTCTACAAATTTCAAGTATGTTTCACATATTGTGTTTAGTGTATACATGTGCATTAAAAAGTAACTTAATATACAGTACATATAAACAAAATAGAAATATAACTTATAATCGCAATCCTTAGAATATTTTCATGGTACGGTAAATATCTGAAAAAAAGCAGTAGAGTCTAAGATTACACGGGTGATATAAATATTTATAAAATAGGTGTTATAAGTATCCATCATAAGATTTCCATAGTCTAAATATCTAGAAAGAATCTCTAGTCAGTCTTAATATGGATTGAATATGATATACCTATTAAAACCACTATTGGATATTTATATCGATATCTATTACATCAAAAAAACTATAAACATAATATCTATAACTATAACTATAATTATAACTGTAACTATAACTATATCTATATATCATTATATATCAACAAAATACCATATCTATCTATCTATCTTATCTTATCTTATCTTATCTATCTATACTATTACACAAAATAAACTATAAAACTATAGATATCTATAGATTTCCAGATCGGTGTTCCTTCGCCGCTGGAACCCTTTCGTTTCGGCCTCGGGCGTGACCTCCAAGCTGCGTGTTGTGAGTGCGGAGGCCAAGGCGTTGGTGGCACGGGCCAGGAAGATGGGCGAAATGATGTTGGAGACCTGGAGACGACATCGGACTGAGATTTATATTGTAACTATCCAATTAGAATCAACATATTATTGTTACTAGTATAGAACAAAACAAATAGATAGTTATATTGTATGTATATATATGTGTGTAATATGTATATTTTTAATATCATGTACATATATATATAATGTGAAAGTCACATGGAATATTCATATGTTATATGTAGATACAATGTTATAATATGGTTTAAATTGTAAGGTGGTGCAGCTAAGTTGATTAGTTACAAGTATGTCACTAGGGCTCTATGGATTGAACCCTATGTTGGTGGAATCTCTACTGTACACACATGTATACATACATAAATATTCATGTATTGTAACAATATTACAAAAACTGTAGAGAACAATACATTACAAACCATTACATCGATTTACATTACGGTACATTACAAATCATTACAGTACATTGCATTGCATTGCAAATTACACAACATTACACACATAGATACATGCATGCATACACACATACATACTTGTATACATACATAACACCACATAACAAAAACTAACATAATATAGCATGGCATAGCATTCCATTCCATTACATTCCATTGGCCTTTATTACATTACATTGCATTACATTACATTGTATTTCTCCATATTATTGATTTTTCCTTTTTTAACGTTCGATATGCGGTTGGTGTTTGAACATTCTCTGGCAGCATATTCTACATTGCCCGAGATTGGGATTCTTCGCTTCGGGTATTATGAACATATCAAGAGCCTGACGCGTATTCAACAATGTTAAACAATATTTATCAAACAATTTGAGCAGTATTCATTTAACAATTCAAATCCATCGAAATCCCTTCTAAGGAAAAAAAATCTGAGAAGATCTCAGAGAAAATTGAAGTCTTACATGAGATCTCCGGACCCGGCAGACCCCAACGTGGCCTTCGAAAGCACCACGCAGAGCCAGGTGGTCAACGCACGGATTCGATTCATGAGCACCTGGGTGTGGACACATCCATAAATCCCAGCGGGCCATGAGAACTTAATGCCAACTGAATAGGACTATAACCTACGACATACCATGGCATAAATATGGCATAAATATGGCATTAACTTATGGCATACCATATTTTTTGGGGAATGGACATCCATAAATATCATAAATAGCAGGAATGGTCGGCCCGGACATGCCCGGACTCTGCGAGGGCAAATGCGGTCCCTCAAAGCATGCGCCAATTCCTTTGAGCCCTGGTTTGCTAGTAGGGATCTTACAAAGTTTCCAACCCACTGAGAATTCTTCGATATTCTTCTATAGTCAAGTGGAATCAGTCTATGCTTGAGTAAGACAAGGAAACAAACCAATAAATAGTGGGAATTCATGAATGCCTTGGAAATAAGAACTATGAACCGTCGCCAATTTCCCTCTCTTCTGTCAATCATGTACCTACAATTACACAAGCTTGGAATAACCCCAATTTAACTTCATATCATACAATGCTGGTTGGTTCTCATTCATATCACCTTAACATCCCAATCCCTAATCATTACATTCCCTTTTGCTAGTGGCTTCAACCGCTGTGCAATAGTTTTGTTATGTTTTGTTATAGTCATTAGGGATATTCGCCCCAAAACACATTTGAAACCGCCACATACCGCCAGTTTTTGTTGCGCCTCTGAAGGCCTTCCAGAAGTGGGCCAAAAGTAGGGTCTCAAGACCTGAAGGCACACTTCTTCCTGGGGAGGTTAACCTTTTCAGAAAACCAAGGCGAATGAGAAACGATTTTTCGGAGCATCACTTTGATATGGCTATGGCTGGGTATGGGGTATGGGTGAAAAGAATATTTTTTAACCCCCGATAGTTGGATGATGAATATCAAACATATACTAGGACCTGTGGTCAGGGCTTAATTTCAAATTCATCCCCATATGACTTCAGAGGCAGCATGTGCATATCGATGATGCAACAACAAATTCTAAAAACGTGATGTCTACCGTTGTCTACTTTCTGATTTTTGATGTCCAGCAACCGACTGGTCAATACCCCCAATGTTTAGTTGGTTCAATCAATCCCATTCATAGATACTTTTCCCCTGGTTTTCCCATTGCTTTCTACCATTTTTTCCTAGCTTTCAAGCTCCGTGAAATGGGAAAGAAACAGGCTTTTCTCATGGTTTTCTCATGGGTCATGGGTTTTCCCCATGCTTTTGTGGCTTTTGCCCCTCAGTTTTCCCATTTCTCATGGCTTTTTTTTCGGCCCAGCTGCACGGACGGTCTGCAGAAAGGTCAAGGCCGAGGAGTACCTGTTTTTTCAGCACTTGGCGGATGATCATAACATTAGACATACCCATTATTCTAAAATATAGTCAGAATAACAATTCATAGTCAGAATATGTCAGGATATAGTCATTTTATAATATTCTAACGAATCTTCTACTGATAATTTTCTAACATGCACACAGTGAGAATATAATGATAATGACAATAATGATGATCTTATAAGATAATAACACTGATATAGAATAATCAGAAGAAAAACTATAATAATCACAATACGAATAGTAATTGTGTAATCATACTAATTAAGAGATCAATTAAAGCAAGAATCATGAATGATCTAGTCAAAAATCATGTTTCTTATTACGAATAAGAATCAATTGTTGCTACATGACCAATGACATTAGAAACCATGGTCTCACCTATGTTTGGACCTTCTTTATCTGGTAATTGTCGGTGAACATTCCATACGTGCACAGCGTATCAATTAAGTAAGTTGTACTATTTGAAAATAAAATCGAGCAAATGTCATTATAAGAAGCACGTCGGCAATTGCTACATACGCTGCAGCAAACATACAACAAAAATCGAACATCTGCCATTTGTAGATAATCTTAAATGAGAGATCTCGGACTATTCATATGTTTTTGTATGTTTGCATCAGGGCAAAAATAGTACTAGTACTAAAAATGACAATACTAGCAAATAAAAGGTACCACTAATGACAATAATGATGACAATAGCGAATTGAAGAAATTCGGCTGTCAGTGGGTTGGGGGTGGAACCACCAAAATAGATCCAAATAGAAATAACAATGATAATACCAATCAGTCGATACAGTTCGCAAAGTAAACATGACAATATACACGATCACAAGGGAATACAAGGGTCGTTGGAGGGTCTATTTGGGGGTACTTCCCCTGTCATCACTTAGCTATCACCTACGCCCTGAGCTGCTCCCAATTTGCTGCACTTGGAAATTTCACTACCAGACTCCAAGCAGCTACTCCATGATGAGGTTCTTATAGTATCCTATCTTGAAACTTTAGCATCCAATTCCATCCCCTTATATTTCAACGAACATCTGGATCATGGTGGGTCTATAAATTCCATTCTGATGCATATATTTCTTGGGTTTGTCCAAAAGTAGACTATCCCCAAATCCAGCGGTTAATAATCGATTTTCTATAATTAGATGATAACATGTTTCTATAATCAGTTAATAATGTTTACTCAATCATGTCTTGTATACACATTCTTAATTAGTCAGTTTGCATCATTTCTCCAATTCCACTTCCCCAAAATCCCTTGGTTCATGATTCATGATCATGTTTCCACCTTTTTTTTCCCACATTTTGTCCATTTCAACATCTCCAGGGCACTGGCTGTGCTCCGCCTCCGCTTCGGCCTGAGATCAACCATGGGATGCTGATTGGCTGATGATATGGGACTAATTATTAGTATACTTCTTTATGATGCAACACTGCATTATTCAGAACATATTCAGAACATATCCGAAAATAACATCCGAACATAACAAGCATATGAAGAGTCATTGTTGAATATAATTTGAATAGTTATTTCCGGAGATTTTTCAGGGATCACCAGTCCAGTCATTGCACCTCTTCTGGAGCATTCAAGGCCTGGCAATTTTTGTGCCGGAGGTGTCGGTGTCATGGCCTCAGAAAATTCCACCTTCACAAAGGTCCACGGTGATACCTTGTGCAGAAATTAATCGATTCAACATAATTCAAGTATATATATATATATATATCTGGCTGAATTCGAAAGATTCACCAAAAAGCTGTACAGCTTGGTGGCTTCGGGCTGTTTCCCAAACTGGTGACCTTGTGACAAGACCATTCAAGTTCAGCCAAACTGGTCCATGTTTGTACTAAAGCATCAAAAATACATAGAACATACCGATGCCATCACCATCCATCACCCAAACTTTGCATCCTTATGATCTCTTGGGGTGTGCCGGTGCCAAACCAGTGAACCCAGACTGGACCCCGCCTCAGTTGCAGCCGCCTTCTGAGCATAGGCCCTGACGTATAGCTGCGAGACCAGTAGCATCACCAGGCTGATCAATGCACCCCAGGAGATCTCAGCGTGCGGCAAGAGGTTGATGGCAAATGTTCAAGAGGATGGCGCCATATTGGAACATCGGAATGCTCAAATCATCAATAATATATATATATATATATATTATATATACATATATGTATATATGATATGTCTATCATCATATATATATATATATAATTATATGTATTGAGTAGGTCTTTTACTTATTATAGATCATACTGCAGAATGATTGCTTAAGTCTCATCAGTATCTTTTAGATCCGAGAAGCTGTGGGGATGAACATCTTCCTGGCATCTGTCACGTCCCAGTTCAGCAAGGACGTCCTAAAGAGACCCAGGAGGAACGTGACCTCAGCGTCACTGTGAATACCATGTCTTTGTCAGTGAAAAGCCATGGGGTCTGAATTCCATTTCTTTTTTGTATTTTTTTGTGTTGCTGTGATTTCAACCCCCATTTTTCGATGAATTGGGCATGAGTCAACACCCTTCTTCAGATGGTTGCTGTGAGGAAACTTTCCAGCCGCACGCTCGCGCTCCTTTTTCCCTGCTGATGGGCGCTTGATCTGCAATAGCCTGCCACAATGCGAGCAAGCAACTAGAGGCACTGATGGACCCAAACTATTGTTACCGGTTTTACTGGACTATAGAATGTAGAATATAGAATAATTACTGCACTTGTTTATAGGGTCTAAGAAAATGATCAATCTCCAAACAGGCCAATAATGGGCACCGGTTGGAATGCTGAAGCTGACACTGTGACATCAAATCGGCGCACCTCTTTTCGTGCTCCTTAGTGACCTAGGATCTCGATCGAAAACCAGGGTTGTCACACCTGCTGACACAAGCTGGCTACTGCTTGCCGCCCGTGTCATAGAAGTCTAGAATTGATAATAAATGATGTTTGGAGTTAGAAACAGATATTCAGATTGATGTGACAAGAACTGCTGGACGGAAAAAATGTGGCAAACAGACTCGTGACCAACTGCCAGTCTCAACTTCCCATGCTGCGCAGCGAAAATTGCCCAACAAGATTCATCATCCAGGACCCCTTTTTTTTGGAGGGTTCATCAATGTTCATCACTTTCATCTCAAAATGTCTTCAACACATCAATTCTTAGATATCCCAGCTTCCGGTAAGTCCCATTTTTCATGGTCCCTTCCCATGACCGCGCCCGAGACACATCGAATGACCGCGGCCGCGGCCGGGACTCAACGGCTTGGCGTCGAGCGGATCCCAGCTGATTCATCTCCTCCTGGCGCTGAGATTCACCAAATGGAGAATGAATTATGATGACCTGTGATCCATCTATACTTACTGAATTTCACATATGTATAATATATATATATTCTATATAGATATGCTTACAACACAATACGATATTTATGAGTTATGACACATAGTTATATGATTCAGGTATGATAAATTGATAAAAGGTCCCTTTGTACATCCCGTTCTGACACCACCGTGCAGCACCTTGAGGGCATCGGCCATCTCGTCTTCGTGCTGTCTCTTGCAAGCGGAGATTAGGAGAGGATACGCAAACCTCGCCATCACCGGCATGAAAGTGGCAGGGCCACCTTGAACACATGGATTCCATGAAAGTGGCAATCATTCCAAGCTGGAAATTGTAAATTGGGGCATCGCTGCCAATAGTTGGAACTAGCTGGATGTTCATGCCGCCCATTATCATTATATCAACCGCTGGTCCCATAGGTGGCATAATCCATGCCCACATTCCCATCATTTTCTCATCATTAGGGCCATCATCCGAAGTGATCGCCGGGAAACAATACACTACAGAATCGTCCTCACCAAAACAGGGCCCCGGGTTATGGGATGGGATGGGTCAATAATGGCTGTACCAAGCGATGTGGGCCAAGAAAATTCGTCACTGTTCAGGATATTTTTACATGATGAACTCATCCCAAGCCCAAGTTATGGAACAATTCCTCATTTGACCCATGCCATGGCCATCTCCAAACCAGCAACTCGTTGGGAGTCACTTCCGACCACTTCATCTCTTCCAGTCTGGCACGCGCTTCATAAATTTCCCCCGTCTTGGCATAGGCGTTCACCAAAGAGGTGCAGGAGAACGCCTGACACCACGGTGATGGGGATGCGGCGTGGAAGCTGTGAATAATGGTGAATCATCAATAGCATCATTATCTTATTGTACAATTTTTTGCAAATATGAATGAACAATACTGTAATCAATGATAATCAATAATGCACACTTACAATATACGAACAAACTCTTTATGAAAATCAATTTCAAGGAGCCAACAGTGTCCTTTTGTATGCGGAGACAGGGAGAATTTCCCGAACATCTCCAAGCAAAAGAACAATCCCTTTCAGTACATCTCTAACTCTTGGACCCTTTTTCACCGACTTGAAACACCATCCAATAGAATGAAGCAGCATCCTTAACTCCACCATGCAATTTGAACATCCCAATATATATATATATATATATCCATTACATATAAACATATATATTATATAATATATATAATATATATTATTATATAACATCTCCCTTCACAAAAAAACGATGCCCGAATCTGCCCCATCTATGGCTCTATGGCCATCGCCGGAGAGCATCTGGCATCACGCGCAGCTGTTTCATCTCCTCCACCAACTCGCTGGACCTCTGTGCCTCTCCAGCTTTCGCGCAGGCGTCCAGTGCCTGACGGGGATGTTACGACTGTGAGTCGTTGGGAGATGTCAAAGAGATATAATATATATATATATATATATATTTGTTTAAGTGTTTTTAGTGGATTTTGCTGCCCCATTTTGAAATGTTGGGAAATATATGGACATATGAAGTATGAAAAGAAAGAAATGCCAGAACTGGCACGGACTGTGGATACAACAGGAATGCATACACACACATACATGGTTTGTCCATGTTTCTCCATTAATCCCTACAACCACGAGTGCCCACGAGTGCGTCCAAGGTGCTGAGTTGAAACTGATCGCTGAAGGTTGGAGATCGCTCTGAAGCATTTCCTGGCGCTCATCATGCTCATCCCCAGGGGCTCCCCTGGCGATGCTACCATCGTGTGGAAAGGTGTCCTTTCTTGGCAGTCCATGATTCAATGATCTGATCTCAGATCCATCCCTGGTAACGCCTGCAGTTTCTGGCACGCATTGGTGGCATCTGACCCCTTGGCATAGGCATTGATGAGCGAATTGTAGCTCACCTGGCACAACGAACAGCCTTTGATTGCGATCTTCACAAATGATCTATGGGTTAAAGTGGATAAGAGATAGTGTCATTCATCCAATGTTTAGCTTCACTTTGAACCATATGTACATCATGCCCTATAGCCAGGAATCCTTCTGCTTTGTAAGCACTTGCGGACAAGAGACCACATCTGCTTGAACTCCACTCGTCAATAACTTTTCCAGAATTGTTTCAGCTTCCAATGCCATCCCTCTTTTCCCACACACATTCCTCAAACCGCAGGGCGCAGAAAGCATTTGGTGGCATTCAAATGGCCATGAATTTTGGGTGCCATCCCTGCTTTTAACCCGGGAGGAACCCCAATCATACTGTAGCCATCGATACCCCCGCAAACTTCGCATGTCAGTTTTCCCTTTCAAACATTATGAACCCCCCCATTCCCACCATTTACTGTACAGAGTTTATAGTAATATATAAGTTCATATCAAAAACCATCATATGTTCATCCTATTTTCCATATCTCGTGCTATCTGCTGTCCCAAAATCAGGACCAAGTTGTAGCTGTAGATATCTGCTTCAAGAGATCTCGTGCCGATAGCTAGGAGAATCTCCTTTGACTTGTGAACATCACCTGCTATTCACAGCTTGGATCATCAAATCATGGAGGAAGTGACATCAATCCCCGAACGAAATGGTGCTAACGGGACGAAATGGGGACATCATCGAACTAAATCGAGGAGTTTCCAGCAACCCATGTTTGATTGGCAGAGAAGTAACAAACAACCTGAAAAAAAAACGATGGGAACATGTTGCAGAAATTGTCAGCGCCTCGTTTTGCGGAAGCTTTCAGAAGTACATTGAAGCTCCGCACGCTCGGCTGAAAACCCACTTTTCCCAATTCCTGAGCCATTTTTGTACACTGGAAATCTCCTGAATGTGACGGTCTCTCAATGGTATTCTCAGCCAATCTTCATCATCTCATGTAGTCAACATATCTCAAATGGCATGAAATTGATACTTGCCTTAAAAGAGGAAGGAACAACAAACAACTACCAAGCCAACATTTTTTTCATTGATTTTGCCATTCTATCATATTCTATCCCATGTGGGATCACGTTGGACCAAAATCTCCAAAACATCACCAAGTCACAGCCAAAGCTGCCTCCGCTTTCTCCACATTCCCCGCTTCGGCCCAGGAATCGATCAAAGCAGTGTAGCCTCGGCCGACTGGGTTCGCTGCACAGCAAGGGACCGCAACTTTGGCCACGAGAATCTGAAATTGGCAAATCTCTGCATCGCGGGCTCAGTTGTGAGCCAATCCAAATCTAATTTGTGCTCCTCAAGTTCAAAATGTTCAAAGGTGGACTTTTAATCTAGCATCTTCTAGCCATTTTGTGCCGAAATGTCCGGACTAAGTGCTTTTCACATGATTTCGAATCAATTAGCTGCAACCTGTCGACACTGTAATTATATATCCAAAGAACTGAACTCATTTGGTCGCACTGTCAAAACCATCATTTGGCTCAAGAGCTCTTCTGCTTTGGCTGCCTTCCAGGTGTCCACTCCAGCTGTTTGGGTGCTTCCCAGTGTTTCTGAAGACGGCCGGGTACCCAAAGCATGGGCTTCCAGCAAAATCTGATTTGTTTTTTTTTTGGGGGGCCAATCTTGACGAACTCCCTTTATACATTTTTTCCGAAGACTGCCAACACTTGGGACACACTCTTTGGATTTGCTGATCCAAACCCCCCAAAAAATAAACACAATAATAAAAACAATTTCTGACAGATTTCGCAGTCATGGTGGACTTCCTATTGGGAAACTAATTTGAACAAACCAACTCAGCAAAGGCAGGGCAGAAAGGCCTTTCCGGCTTTAGCGAATGCATCCATCAAAGTGCTGTAAGTAATGACCGTCGGACTCACCTGGGTTTGCAGTTGCAACAATCAGCGTGCTATGCCAGAGGTGGCACTTTTTGCATCCTCAAGTGGTACAGTTTTTGCAGATTGGAAGGTGTGGATTTCCACTGCGATCTTAATTCATCAAATGGTGAAGAACAATAACTCTGGATCCCAATACATGCTGGCTCGGGGTGAGCTAGTGAGAGGATGCAGCTGCGACAGTTGGGTCCCAAGCGGAATATACTTTGTCCAGCCACTGCGGCTGTGCTCATCTCTGCCAAAAGTTTCTCTGCTTCTTTCCAATCCGCTTTCTTTGCGAAGGCTTTCATCAAAGCCTTATATCAAAACGACACGTCAGTGGCCAAAATCCCTGTGGAACAGCATATTTGGCTGGCCTGTAATGGGCATAAATGGCATAAACATCAAGATTGATGCGCTCATCTTGGCAGCCCGGCGTTGTAGGTGAGGCTGTTCATTTCCAATCTCCTTGGATTCCCGAAATTACCAACAACAGGTTCCCTTTAAACTTTAGACTATCAACTTATAATAACATTATATAGATTTCCAATTTTCTGGTGGATTTCCGATTTTTTTTCTGGTGGATTTTCAGTGGGGAAAAAAAAATACATCACCTCAAGCAAAAGCAAATCTCTTCTGCTTCATCTCTCGAAAGGTCTTCAGTGCTTTCTCCGTACGTCCAGAGCTTGCCCAAGCATCCAGCACGCTGGTGTATGCAATCGCATCCTGATTCTCACAGTGCCAACATACATATTTTTACATAATATTATTTATATACATATATATATGTATATTAATAGAGTTTAGTTCATGTATGTTCATGTCTAATTCTGTCAAATCTAAGGCTGGAAATCCTACTCTCGAAGTCAGCATCCTATCAAGAGATTTCAAGAGCTGGGAGTGTTTCATCAGCAAAGGTCGAATCTGTACTCACTGTACTCCCTTTGTTGTAATACGGCTGTGTCCGAACACGGGACCGTGTCATCTGACTCTACTGGGCAACCTCAACAGATTTGGGGTTTCTTCATGTTTATTCCATAATATTGCGGACAGAGCCACAGATTATGAAGTTTGCCATTTCTAAATGTGTTCTCTCCATATTTGTTTAAACTATTGAAATTCCATGGGGGCAGGGCTAGTTCTGTTCTCCAGTGTTAGCGTTATAACCCAACCAAATATGGTGTGTTCCTCATTCGCAGTTTCGTTACAGCTCAATAATGAAGTACCAGTGTAACCGCATGTGTTCGATTTGTAGTACAAGTCTGTCTAATTGTTTGTGCCAATAATCTTGCGCTATAAGCATCTAAAGGCTGTGTGTCAAAAGCCTGTACTCGTGGTGAAACTCCCCAAAATAAGCAGAACAGACCAGTCACGGTCGGGTTTCAGCTATTATGCCCAATTTGGAGAATTTGGAACTTTGTTGCTCCCTAGTGATAAGTCAGTTTATGTTGGTTTATAGACACGCCCAACTATATATATATATAGATAAATCCTAGTTTGCCTAGGTGTAAACCAACCTACCCTTCGGTAATCAAACATAGCAATGGAACATCCATCCATTTTATACATGACATTCCCATTAAAATCATTAATACTATATGTAATATAATATATATATATATATACATTATAAACATCTCCATTTCGATGATATTCCCGAAGCACAACACGAGAGGCTATACCATGCAGCATGGGCCCCAGCTACCGCAACTCCAAGGATCCACTCGAAGCTGTCCTTCGGACACGCTTCGTAACATCTCATCTGCCTGCTCAGTCATCCCCGGGATCCCCCATGGATCCCCCATGGATCCCCCTCTCATTCTACGGCTGAAAAAACTGGCGATTAAAAAGATTTCATGAGGAAACACATCTATAAACCATGATTTAACGGAATCTTAAGGGGATAACCAACCAACTTGATGTGACATGATATGACATGTGTGTTTGGATCGAAATGCTGTATGTAACTATATCACAACATTGCCATTGATATGGACACAATAATGAATACAGTGGCAATTTTTTTGGGTACTCTATTTTCAGACAAACCCACGTCTTAATTTGGGTGTCAAACTTTGGCACCTTGGTGAACGCCCAAATAGTTGGTGAATGCATGTTCATTCCACTCAATATTTTGTTGAATGGGTTGGGATCCATCCCCCCTTCAGCAACAACGAAACATAACAAAACAATGATACGTGCATGTGTCTGGAAGCACCAGGGCATTCAATCTGTGAACAAAAAAAAAAGACATGCGATAGCTGTTTGAAGGGGTGAACTACAGAGGGACTCATGATTGCCAATGGACATGGGCAGCCCTAGAAGGACATGTTGTAAGTGTCTTATCATTGCAATCTATTTTAATTACATAACCATTACATAACCTTCTTTAATCAACCACTCTATAATATTCTATAATATTCTATAATATTCTGAAATATGATATGATGTTCATCCATCCTCATTATTGGAAACAACAAACCAACTCCACAACCAACTAGATCTCTCACATCACTCTCATATATGATTTGATCTCTTCAATGCCCTCAATTAAAGCCATTAGCTTCTGGTAGCTGGCAATCGAACCCCATTTATACTTTATGACAGCCTCCACATACTGCCATTTTCTGGCTTTTCTTCATCTTTTTGTTGCTTACCCTCTGGTTATTTTACCTTGCTATAGAAAATCACGATGTTAAATAAAACATTTTTTTAATCTAGAAGTAGGCCATCTAAATATGATGGTTATGTTACATAAAGGGTAACCTTTACCCAGTATTGGTTGGTTCACTGATTCACTGCCTTCATCACTTGTCTGCTTCGTCCCAAGGCATTGATCACGGTGTTGCGCATCACTGCATCGGGCACCTCACCTGAGCCATGGGGGAAGGTCGGTTTCCCCATGGTTTCTTCCCCCCAAAATCATGATAATTTGTAGAGTCAAATGCATTCAATTATATCTGGTTGGTGGTATACCTACCCCTCTGAAAAATATGAAAGTCAGTGGAGGTTATTATTCCCAATATAATGGAAAAATAAAAGCCATGTTCCAAACCACCAACCAGTAATTGAAAATGCCACCCCCCCCTCCGGGGTCAACACTTCAACCCATTAGTTTCATGGGGAAATAGACTGCGACAATTGGGGAAAGAACCATAAATACAATTTCATATACAATCGTCTGACATGACAAACAACAAAAAATAGGGAATCATCAGCAATTGGTGATGCAACTAACATAAATATACATAAATAACAAACTTCAAAGCGGCATTGAATTAGTTCTGCATGTTGGATCTTGTTGGTTCAGGTCGGTACCGGCATCCGAGCACACCAGTTGGAATACAACAACTCAACAACTGGGACTCGCGCGCGCACATGCTGGTCCGGGTGTTGGTTGCCAGAAGTTGCGGGAAACAACCCAACTAATTGATAGTAATTGATTGATATAGTTAATAGTTAGATATATATATATATATATAGTATTATATAGTTACGATTTATATTCTTGGAAGCGCGAAAATCAATGGGTTTGGCTTCTCCCCAATGGACCACTAGGGATCCAAACCACCGGTTTTTTGTGCTTTAAAAAGGCACGAGTTTTCTGCAGCTCGTCGAGAATTTCCAGGGCAGAACTGCTATCTGCTGCATTGCTGCAAGCTGTGAGAAGATTTTGATACCTTGTGCACAGGTCTAATGTGTCTGTTCACAAAACAACAGGGTGTCAGCCCATCCTTGCCAGAATCTGCAGTGCCAGAGTGATATTTGGCACTTGCACTCGTTGCAACAGGGTCCTCTCCAATTCATGCAAGTTGCGTTAATCCTCAGTGCCCAATGGACGCTGACAACTGAAAGACGTAAGGAGGTACAAGTGCATCACTGAATAACACAAAGCAAAGCTGAAACTGCCAAACGCTGGAGGCTGCGCAAGGCGAGTATTTCCGCCAAGTTGGCAGAACACATAAATTACATGAAATTGAATTAATAGACACTATCGATCATTATTAAATTATAGACATTGACTATACTATATACCATCAAAATCCCTCAACCAGGACGCGAACAGCCAGCAGATCCGCAACTTTGGAAGCCAGGAGAGGTCACCCAGGTCACCATCGCGCCAAGTCAAGTGTCTGTCGGGCTGGAGGCCTTTCTCCTCCATCTTCCGCCACCAAGCCACTGCCGAGTTCAAGTTCGCACCTTGGTGACACCCCATGACTCTCATCTGGATGAATTATCCCATTGAAATAGATCAGAATAGTCATTTATCCGGCAGTATTGGATGAATTGCCAATCCAAGACATATATTTAACATTATCTGAATACATCTAAATACCCATTTAGTTGGGAATGTCCCATCATGTCCCATCCATGTTACCATGTTTGAGTACAAGAGGGGAAACCTGCCCATTCCAAATCATTCCATAGCTCAGCTCAACTCTCATAAAAAGAGGTTGTGCCAAACGGCGTCCAAATTCTTGGTGACACCTAAACCAGCCCCGAAAAAAAAGAGTGTTCATCATCTTGTTGCCATTGATATAGCATGTTTATGCAATTTTAGGATATCCATGTTTTTCAGACACACCCATCTTACATGTCAAATCATATGAATATATATATATATATATAAGCCTTTGTGAAGCACCACCTATCCATGCTTGTTTGTTGCATGCTCAATGCTGAGTGGATATGAACCCCAATTGTCTTACTTGTATCTGCACGTTTGAGCAGTAGATCATATCTTCTTGTTGTATGCCCATGTTGGGCCACTTGCTGGACACATTTTCCAAATGTTGGTGTGTGGTTTGCTACCATTGTGTTTGATATCACCAAAACACAAATGAGTTGCATCCACCACAAAGGCTTAAAAAAACAAAACAATCTGCATTTAACTAGATTTTTCACCGGTCTGAAATATATAAACATGATTTCGTGATGATTCTTCTTAGCACGACCTAACACGCTGACGTTTGTGAGAACATTCTGCTGGCAACATCGAGGAACTTTTCGCAGCTGCGTCAATGACCAGGTTGTAGACCCTGACAACTGCCCCTTTCTGGGGCCCGAGGCCGCTTTGAAATCCCAGGATTCTCCACGGGGTATCCGCATCAAAATCACCAAACCAGGTAATCATTGAATGGAGACATGATTGATCCTTAGAATCGCCTCTGGTATGGAACCTCAAAATGAACATGCCCTGCACTAAGCCAGGGTTTTTGGGGTCTTCCACAAATCCTGATATCTGAAGTGACTCAAAAGGCACACCAATTGCATCCTGCGTTGAATCCAGGTCGAATTGATTCTGGGCCGTTTCATCCCGAACAAATATGATGGTCATTGGGGGATCACCATCACTCCCAAGGCACTGCCAGCTCAGTACCCGATTCATTTTCGCTTCTCCCCAATGACTACAGCAGTTAGTATAACATAGTATAACCATGTATAACCCCTATATGAACCCTTCCAGGATATTTTTGCTGGCTCAAGGGTCCCTGTGCTCATCTGGTCATGGGGGCTTTGCTTCTCAAAGTACTCCTGCCAGTGACTAGTGACACGACATGTCTCAACACTGACAGGTGTGCAAACGACCTATTCAGGTCACAGGTCCTCTGCTTTTTGTAAGTTTCCGGCTTTGCTTGCTGCCTGCCAAGGGTCAACTACATCATTCTTGTCAGTTTTCAGAAAAGGCATACCATCTGGTAATCAAACATGTCAATGGAAACCCACCATATGGGCCATGGTCAAAGGATGGTATATGGTTTACAGTCATACTCCCACAATGCGAATCCTTACAAATATATAATTCCTTATTGATGACCCGGCCATCTCCCAATTATTCCCAATATAGGTATGCAATCTAACTTGTGACCACGTAACATATAGATAATTTTCCCATTGAAATGCTCAATTAGATCGGGAATTTCCCATTGCAACGCTCGATTACCGGAAATCAATCCTCCCACCCATGGGTACCCATGATCATTGGCCAATGCTAAACGGTGCTTTAAATTTCGACTCATCAATCTGCCTCCATCAACTTACCGAAGCCCTTGACGTTCTGCTGGATGCCCAACTCCTCCATCTGGTGCAGCCAATGCTCGGCCCGTTGCAAGTTTCCAGCATTGGCGCAGGATTTGATCAAGGTGTTGTGGTACATTCTCCTCTCATTTCGCAGGTGAATCGACCGTGGATTTGATTCAAGACCAACACGGAGGGAAAACCCACGGCAGATTCGTCCCATTTGAACGCTACTAGAGAGCTTGACTGACATTGCGCTTCTGTTTCCAGTGGTTCCCATTCTCAGTAGTTTCTCTATGCTTCGCTCCCTCCGTCCCCGTCTCTCTCTCCCTCCCTCCCTCCCTCCCTCCCTCTCTCTCTCTCTCTCTGTAGATCGAACTTTGACACCCTACTTTATATAGCTGACAGTTCTGCATGTTCATTCTCCGTGTCTCCAGACTTCCCGTCCTCTTCTGTTGCACCTTCCCTAGCAGCCGCCGGAGGCTCTGATAAGTTTTCTCTGCATTCTGCACATCTCCAACTTCCGCATAGTATTTCAGCAATTCCTCCAAGGATTCCTGCCAAAGTTGGAAATGGACGAACCACAAAGAGGCCCACATGTACCATGGTCCGCTGACATAGCATTTATGGATCAAGTATGGATGTTGTCCATCCCATACAAGTAATGGGATCCAGACATAATGATAAATCCATGGGAAATGTTCAATGGGATTCAATGGGTAATTGCATAATCCAACTCTTGACCACGGCATGTGACTGTTTTTTATCAAACAAAATAAATCGCAATAATCACAATGTAAATATAACATGATATAATCAGAACGATATCTATATATAAATATATACCAGTAGTACCGCACAAGGCGGTGGCGGAAGTTTCAAAAATAGGAAACCTGTAGGGGAGGTTGGTTGTTGTGAATCACGGATGGCAGAGCCAATCCACTGATGGACTGAAAGGTGGTTGAGGTCTCCTCTCTTTCTCTCTCTTTCTCTCTCTTTCTCTCTCTTTCTCTCTCTTCCTCTGACTATCTACCTACCTACCTACCTTCCTACCTACCTACCTACCTATGTACCTACCTACCTATCTATCTATGTACCTACCTACCCACGTATCTATCTATCTATCTATCTACCTACCTATCGATCGATCGATCTAATCCAATCCAATCCAATCCAGTCCAATCCAATCCAACCCAACCCAATCCAATCCAATCCAGTCCAATCCATCCATCCATCCATCTATCCATCTTTCCTATCTATTTTATCTATCTTATCTATCCTATCTTATCTATCTAATCTATCTATTCTACCTATTCTATCTATTCTATCTATTCTATCTAATCTATCTATCTAATTATCTGTCGATCTATCTATCTACCTACCTACCTATCTACCTATCTATCCATCTATCTATCTATCTGTCTGTCTATCTATCTGTCTATCTGCAAGCTTGAAAACGAATCTACTCTGCGAGACTTCCTCAGTTTTTGAACTTGACAACATCAAAAATGCAGCAATTCTGCGAGACTTCCTGGATTTTTGAACTTGACAACATCAAAAACGAAACAGGTCTGCGAGACTTCCTCATTTTTCGAAGTTGACAACATCAAAAACGAAGCAATTCTGCGAGACTTCCTTCAATAATGGAAAGTTGAGTGCAGAGCTGGCAGCCTCGTACCATTGCATTTTGCGATTTTTCCACTTCACCTGTCTAAAGTATTTCGCCTGCCACGAAAAAGTGAGGCCAGGTCATACGAAGTGCTGCACCTGTCACGCAAAATCATCTTCCCAAAACTGAAGATCTGATGCTCCAAAATGCAACCACTCAGGAAATCAGCGCCTGGACCTCCTAGCATCTCTGATAAACATGTCTCTTGTACTGCGACTGCCACGGAAAATTCATCTTGGCAGATCCTCTTCAAAAGTCCCACGCCTGCCATCGTTTTTGGAAATGCTACAAAACCCTCAAATTTTGCTCACTTGACAAGGTGCACAATCCCTTGCGCCTGCCACACAAAACGACGCTTCAACGTCCAAAAGTGGCGCGAGCAATGTGGTGTTTTGTACATTTTGACTTCGAAATGTGCTTCGCGCCACAACGGCGTGCACTTTTTCGACATCGCAACTTCCAAAAGTGGTCCGGACCTGGTGTCTTGTGTGCATTTTTACATCGAAATGTGCTTCGCGCCACAGAAGCGGGCACGTTTTCGACATCTCAACTTCTAAAAGTGGTCCGGACCTGGTGTGCTTCGTGCATTTTGACTTCGGAATGTGCTTCGCGCCACAATGGCGTGCACTTTGTCGACATCGCAACTTCTAAAAGTGCTCCGGAGCTGAGGTGTTTTGTACATTTTGACTTGGAAATGTGCTTCGCGCCACAACGGCGTGCAATTTTCATCTCTCATCTGGCCAGCTGGCTCCGCACCCGCCGCTTTAGCGAGCCTACTTTTCGACCCTCCAGAGCAACAAATCATTGGAAAAACACAGTGTTTCGCGACTTTCCTACCTTTTCGCGCAGCTGGATCTTCTTTCTCCTGACTCTTTCTCTTTCTTCTCTTCTCTTCTCTGACTCTTCCCACCTCTGCTTTTCATCTGTCCATATTGTCGGAAGTTTGACTTCTAAAATTCCTTCGATAATGTATACAAAAATAATTATGAGACCATTGTCTCAGCCTTTGCTTCGCTTGTGGGCTCCCTCGAACAAGCACATCATCAATGGAATCAAAGGGATGGTTCCATCGGAAGCTCGAAACACCATTCTTGGACGCGCCAAAGGGATCAACTTTGTATAATTATATATATATATATTTATATTTACCGAAGGAAGTTTAGAAGTCAAACTTCCGACAATTATGGACAGATGAAAAGCAGAGCAGGGAAGAGGTAGAGAGAAGAGAAAGATTAGAAGAAAGAAGAGTAGAAGAGAAAGAGTAAGAAGAAAGAAGATGCAGATGCGTGAAAAGGTAGGGAAGTC
>Ga0126342_10001773_pt1 | contig 31668 bp, 27 predicted proteins | sample Cyp1metagenome_FD_92528 | JGI IMG/M metagenome (GOLD analysis project Ga0126342, IMG submission 92528) | Coral microbial communities from Lord Howe Island, Old Settlement Bay, Australia - Cyphastrea 1 metagenome | ecosystem: Host-associated > Invertebrates > Cnidaria > Coral ...
AGTCCCCAACAGCCACGACCCCAAAATAAAGACAATGATGTCAGCCATCGCCTTGATGTCTGGAGCTATTGCTCCAAGCAGAGAAAACAAAAGCTGATCTCTTGCAGCTTACATTCCCCGAATTAAGCAGGATCATTTTCAGTGGAGCTGTCGGTCGAGCTGCTGTCACTGCTGCTGCTGCTTCCACTGCTCGAGGTGGAATGTCCCGAAGTCTTTTCCCACTCTAGCTGCAAGCTTGTCAGCACTTGGCAGCTTCCACTTTCGCAGGCAGCGCATGGTGAAATAAAATTCTCCACTTTCTCAGGCATTTCGGCTGGGACAAAAGCCAAATGCTTGGCCCACACCCATTCCAGCGCTGCCTGCGCTGCATGATGCTCCCCAGCTGCGCTATCAAACTTGTGTTGCCGGGATTGCTCTTTGAACTCGGTGGGCACATGAACCTTCCGGCTGTCTACCTTGTAGTAGCCGATGAAGCATTTGTGCCGCGGCTGCCGCAGCAAGGCAACATATGTCACAAAGCTTGGAAGATCTGAAGGCAAGAGCTGCGCAAGCCAAGGAACTTCCGTTCGCCAGGCTTTTTTTCTCACCGCTTTGTGAGAATCTTGCTGCGGAAGCTCAGCTACCCTCATGAGTGAAATGTCTTCTTCTTCTTCTTCAGCTTGCAATGTCTGTGCCAAACCTGGAGGATCCAACAAATCACTATTGCCAGCATCAAGGAAATGCTCTAAATTACTTTATTTCGAGTTATCCCCACCATGACATTTATTTTGTTACTGGCAAATCTTCTGGCATTCTGTCTGACATCCTTTCTGGCATTCTATCTGGCAAACATTCTGGCACTTTATCTGGCATACCTTCTGGCACTTTATCTGGCATATCTTCTGGCATTTTACCTGGCCATTGAGGTCCAGCGGTGCCCACTGAGCTCCGAAGGTCCTAGGTTGAGGTCCAGTGGTACCCACTGAGCTCTGAAGGTCCCAAGTTGAGGTCGAGCGGTGCCCACTCAGATCGGCAGCCGGCAGTTGCGGTCCAGCAGTGCCCACTGCGCGCAGAAGTTGCCGAAGAGATTGGCGAAGAGTTGGCAAGGCGGAAGTGGACATGGAAGTGGATGCAGAGGTGGTGGAGGAGAAGGAGAAGGACGAGGAGGAGAAGAAGGAGGAGGAGAAGAACAACTGTGATAAAATCTAACAACCCTCACTTGGCAGGTGGGGAAAAATGAATTTGGGATTTAGGACCATCATGGCCAGCCTGCATCTTCCAAAACCACATCATCATCAAGTTCGACTGCAAAGGGGTAAGCTTCTTCTTCAGGATCACACACAGGTCCGGGGCAATGGGATTCCCCAGGGGCAGAAGGCAATCCGTTCCCCACTTCTTGTCCGCCACGCAACTTATCCGAACCGATATCAACTATAAATGGCCATTTTCAATAGCTACGTTAAATTACCAGAGGGAATAACGTTATAACCCCAGTTCTTTCAGTGGATTAACCCCACCTATCCCACTTTATAACATTTTATAACCAGGAATATAAGCCATTTACTAAGTGGGATGATCCACCAAGTAGTAATTAATAAAGAGATATGATCATGATGAACATTGATGAATGAGTAAGAATGTGGATTTGATGTTGTAAACAGATTCCAAACTACATTGATTTTCGCGATCATACGCAAAAACTTGGATGGTAACTTGGGGGACCCCATTTTTAGGAAACCTCCATGAAGGACATTAAGAATGTGGACTTTGTGTTTTAAACAATTTCTTATTCTTCTTGTAGAGATCCAAATAATTAAATAGATCCAATCTGGAAGCATCCCAGGAATGACATTTTTGGTATGCCCTGGAAGTCAAATGGCTCATTGTACCCGCAACAAACTAGGAGAGTGATAATCCACAATTTCTATCAGGGGTAATCCATGAGTCACTAAGATTTTCTGGGATAACCATCTAGGTATAGTTACAAGGTGGTGGCCAGCATTGGCTATGGATCAATACCTATATACAGGAACATCCATTTACCAGCTATTTTTCATCGTGGTCACCAAGGGTTAAAGCTTTTGACCCATCCCAACAAAACTACCATAAACCACAGAATTCACCAACTTATACCTGCCAGATAGGGCTTGGAAGATGATTTTCCACTACAAATTGGTGATTTTCAGGGTCCAACTGTTAATGTCCATTTTTCCGCAGTAAAACGTCATGAACTCCCCATGAAATCCGGTCAAATCTCGCGGACCGCCACCCGAGATGCTGTTCGAAGCCCTGGTCCGGCCGTCCGTAGTGCACCGCGCGCAGCGGCTCCAGGTACGACACCTGGCGACCGCGACGGCGACCGGTGCCGGAGGAGTTTTTGGGCCATGGGGGAAAAAAACGAGTCCTGGTTAGGAACTGGTTATCAATGGGATTATTCATTCCATAGGTCCATAAGGCTTATTTCAGTACTTATAACTGGTAAAGGACCATAACTGTATAAACTACGAAGTATCCCAATTAAATAATCCATTTACTAAGTAGTTAACTAACTCCATGGTCCATCTTAGTAGAGTTTATGGCGCTCGAAACCACTTATAAATGGTTTTAGATCGGATTATGCATTCCATACATGGGGGTGACTTAGAAACATACAACTGGTATTTCGGGCCATAACTGTAGAAATGGTGGAACATGTAGAAAAATGTACCGAACCATGCGATTGAATGGGACTTACTGGGATTTAGATAGACAAAAATGGTGATCTGAACGTCCCAAAATGGTGATTTCGATTTAAACCCAAAGTATCCAAACACATGGTGAAACATAAAAAAACGGTGATTCCACCCAAAAAAAACACGTGAAGTGTGAGATCCGATTTTCAAAGAAGTGTGCTCTGAAACCACAAAAGGTGTTGTCTCAAGCAACACAGAAAATCAACAAAAGGTGCTGCAGGGGGTCTCTTCAGCACCAACAGTTGGGCCATAGAACCATGCAATAATCATGGAGATTCCGGGAAACATCAACAGATAGATAACGTCACATCAACAGGATCTATATGCATCTCTACTTGGTGGCTCATCCCACTTTGTAAGTGGGTTAGAATCCCAGTTATAAATGGGATAAGTAGGGTTAATCCACTTATAACTGGGGTTATAACCCACTTACTAAGTGGAACGAGCCACCAAGTAGTATGTGTTGCCCTGTCATATGCATGTCAACTGAAAAGTTCATTCTTAGCAGGATAGTTTACTCCCTCCTTTTAATGATCACTTCAAACATGAGCCCATCAAGCTGTACCAAAGCAAGGGAAATTGCCCAGAATTTTGATGCTGAATGGATGAACATACAGTTTGCTAGCTATGGAAGCCATGACCCAAAAAAAGAAATAGATGGTTTACCGAACTTAAAAATGGTGATTTTCTATAGCTATGTTAAATTACCAGAGGGTAATCAAAGACATCAAATGGATGATGATGGTAGAGGATTACACCCTTTATATCTGAGATTCTCATTTCATTCATTGTGGGAAACGGGAAACCTCATCAATGTTCTCATTTTTGTTTCCATTTATAACCCTGAAAAACTCTCAAAAACACATCAGAAAACGATAAAACCTTGTAGAACCACTGGATTTTTCCAGGATTTCTACCATTTTCCGCCCCTGCTCCACCTCCACCCCCAGCGCGTCCGCCACACGCCGCCGCAGCGCGTCCGCCGCACCGCCGCCTTCGACCGCGCCGCGGTCGCGGCGGCCGAAGGCGTCCAGGCGAACGGCGGAAAGGAGCTGTGAGACCTGGACCCGGTGAGTGCTTTATCACAGGTTTTTATCTCATAAACTCCCCATGGAATCACAGGAAATCCTATGAATTTCATACTTGGTGGCTCATGTTTGAAGTGATCATTAAAAGGAGGGAGTAAACTATCCTGCTAAGAATGAACTTTTCAGTTGACATGCATATGACAGGGCAAAACATACTACTTGGTGGCTCATCCCACTTAGTAAGTGGGTTATAACCCCAGTTATTTCAGTGGATTAACCCTACTTATCCCATGTAAATCACTGGGATTATAACCCACTTACTAAGTGGGATGAGCCACCAAGTAACTGCTATTATACCTACTACTGTATGTTAATAGATAACAGTTATAATAACAGTTATTTACCCATCTCTGAGAATGGGATTATATATTCTATAGATAGGGTGTTGTTAATGGGACCATAACTGTTATTATAGGTGCACATAACTGTTATTATATAGGGTTTTGTTGATGGGACCAGTTATAGCTACTAACAAAAACTCTATCTATAGAATATATAATCCCATTATCATAGTTAGAAGTTGGATGAAGTTGGTGCGTTTATAACTCCAGTTTCACTGGGATTTATGGTGGCTATATCGAAGTAGTTACTAACTGGGCTATTTAGTTGTAACTGGTTATTTCTATAGTGATTCATGGTGATTAATAGTGATCAATAGTGGTTCAATGGCTGGTCAGTGGCTAAACATCTGATTGATGATGGTTATAACTGGTCATTTCAATGGGATTATACATTCTATAGATAGGCTTTTGATAGTAGTTATAACTGGTATAACTCGGGCCATAACTGTTGGGAAATATGTTTCCCATTGGGTGAGTTACCCAATGATCGATGGTTGCGAAATCCTGCACCACACAGGGTAACTATTGAGATTCCTACACAAATACTGGGGCTATCTATGAGTTTTTTTTTGGCGGGATAATCCATCCACCAGCTGTTTTTTTTTGGGATTTTCGCAACCGTCCACAGTAGGATCCGAATTAAATGAAGGTTTTAAACCCACATTCGCTGGGGATGGAGATGAAATAATGGGATGATAAATGGATATTTTTTCATGGTAATGGTGTAATATTGGAAATGGAGGTATTTAGCCATTGGAAAGCCATTGGACTTGTGGTGGGGATTTGGGATGATTTACGGTGAATGCATAATTATGGGGAACATGATGCCTATAGTCAATATTAACAATCCATACAAAGTGGAGTTCCGTAGACATAAGTTGGTTATAGCTGGTTCGTAAACCCCATCAACTATGTATATATATATATATAATAGAGTTATATCATGTTATATCCCTAGAATCCCTAGTTACTGTATTACAGTAGCCAGGCTATCAACCAACTGGTTATCTCAGGGGCCTCACTCACCCAATTTGGGTCATTTGACATCATCCCTGGGGGTAGTACCCGGTATATAATTTCTACGTACTACTGGGGATGGTTTATGGCATTGGATATCCCCGTTGGATAGCTAAGTTGGTGCAAGTAACTCCAATAACTATATGGTTTATGGATGTTTATGGTATTTATAACGAACTAGTTCCTAGGGCTTGTAAACCAACAAACATCACTGGGGGGCCCTACATTGTGGGATACATCGGTCACTCAACTCAACAACCGACCTAGACCGAAGAGGGGCCCCGTCTCCACCCTGGGCCCACCAAGCCTCGTTCGCATCCAAGAGGTTCTCGAGAATGCGCAAGGGAGGACCTCCCAAAATAGCGAAGCAATGAGGGGGTTACCCTTTGGCAAACATACAAAAAAGCTATGGAAAATGGGCGTGATTTTCCAGTTCGCAAAAGTCTGAATTTACCAGGTCGGGTATCAGCTCCAAATTGGAACACTCCATCCCATGATGGAAATCCGATGGCGGCTGTATGGATTAACCCTATATACGATAGATGGAGCTTTTCCCCAAATCCAACAAACTTGACCGTGACACAAAAATGTATACAATTTGTAGCATCAATAGATTCGTGGTGCCTTAAAGATTTTTACACCTCCTTTCTGAATGGTCTGTGATGAAACACGTCCATTCCCGGATGTGCCTAAAAACTCAGGGGGGTCAAGCAAATCAATCGGAAACATATGTTTCTGTTGGGGGTAGGTCAGGTGCATGTGATTACACACACTTGTGAAACAATCAAGGTTCAGGCTAAAAATTGTTGGTTTCAAAACTGGGTCAGTTTTGCAAAACGTCACTGGCCATGCCGTAGAGGGTTTGATGTGTGTTTAACCGTTGAAGCCACTGGACTTGGTTGATGTCTGAAGATCTTCTGGCGTACGGGTCAGAATCCTTCGACCAAACACATGGATGAATAATATTTGCAGTGTAAAAAACAAAACATTATCTATAATTATTATAATGATATAATGATAATGTTATTGTAAATTAATGTTATTAAATTATTAAATTAAATTGTATAATGATATATAATGATATGTCTTAAGGAACCAATTAATTCTCGCTAATCAATTGCCTATGATAAAATGTGGCAACCCGGATCAATCAAGGTGAATCTGACAGGCTACCCGTGCTACGCCATATGCGAAGCATGGCATTTGTTTAGCTACATTTGAAGACCATGTTTATCTAGATGTTTATGCGAATGTTGGTTTATATTGGAACCATGTTTATCCAGATATGTTTGCATTGTTTATGCGAATGTTGGTTCATATATTTACATGGAGCATCTGTTTTTTTCTTTTTTGTTCATGGAAACGCTGAAGTCACTCTGGAGGATTCATTTTAAGACCTGCGAGGCATCGGAGTATCCAATTGAATTGGCTTAAGCCAAAGTTTACGAGAGAACCAATGGAAAACCACATGTCTTAGAAAAAAAACACAGGAAGAACCATAGAAATTTTCCATAAGTCCACCATAAATACCATAAATCCAGCATTTTTCAATTAAGAATCCATGGTTTCCTCCATATGAATTCCCTGCCCAATTTTTACCAGTCACAGCTCCAAGCCACGGTCCACCAACAGCCAGCCCAAGTCAGATAGACTGGCAGTCTCCAATCTTGACCACCTGAAATCAATGGATTGGTTTAAGGGAAAATTCACAGGAAACCATTGTTTTTACCATCAAATATAGGGGTTTCCTGTAAATTTTCCCATCATCCAGTTCTATGCTGAAAGCGTTGCTAAATCACCCCACGTTGTTTCTTAAACTGACCAAGGTTAAACAGGGTTGCTCCAAACACCCCACGTTTGAGGTGGTAAATCACGTAGATATAGAAAGTAAAATGACTGATTGCCGCACTTGTGGCTATCATTTATCTATAACGTTGTTTTTGCATCCCTGTTAAAGCATGTTAAAGCATGTCGAGTCGAAGCCTGTTCAAGCATGGTAGAGCACGTTAAACCATCTTAATCCAATTAAAACTATGCTGGTTGGTGGTTTCAACCCCTCTGAAAAATATGAAAGTCAGTTGGGATTATTATTTCCAACATATGTAAAAATAAAATTCATGTTCCAAACCACCAACCAGTATGTTACCCTCTGATTTTATCAAAAATCCACGGTTTTCGATGATTTCCCCCGGCTATCAACCTCCATGGCTAGGGGACTTCCCAGCTTGCCATGTTTGATTGCAGCACTCCCATCCGTCATAACCCGTGGAACATCCCGTGGAACATCCCATTCTATATTCACATTTATCATGGAATTATATATAAATGATATATAGCATCATATATATATAGAAACAAATGATGATTCCCATGATCAATCATGAATCATTTTATACCATATGCTATAAATATACTGTTGCCCAATCTTTAGTCCCGGAGAGCAGCTGTCTCCCCCTCGCAGCACCAAGGTGCACGCGCTGTGCCACCTCCAGACGATCCTAGCGCGCCGCAAGGGGCCGCAAGGGGCGCCCTTGGGGGAAACCCCCGTCCCCAAAATGGTGCAGTTACTATCTGGTTATGACTAACATAGCCATGGAAAGATCCACCCATTTTTTAGTTCGGTAAACCATCTATTTCGATTAGGGCCATCTATACCATGGCTATGTTAGTCATAACCAGAGGGTATATCAAGTTAAACAGTTTTCATTGGTGATTCAGATGGGGTTCATTCCACAAATGGGATGACTTACTGACTTATAACTGGTGTTTTCGGGCCATAACTGTGGCTGAAGACCCAGCCGAAAGTGTGGTTCAACTTGTTTTCATTCACCAGGAGATTTTTGTTGCAAAGCACCCTGATTTATTAAACCAACACCCGGTAACTGCGGGATTCGCTGGGGTGAGTTTTGGACTTCACATGGAGCAGAACCTGGAGCTATTTTAGGATACACAGATGCTCCATCTGTGGAATAACTACCAACTTCTATGTGAACCGAAACATGGTTCAAATGTAGGTGGAATATGCCATACGTAAAGTATATGGGATACGCAGTAGAATCGGTGTTTCACCCAAGTTGGGGCAAAAAATGCTGGAGATTTAAGTTGGCAAACAACAAATTGGAATAGGCTCCGGTGTCATCAAACATGGCTTGCTGGAAACTCCACTATAACGATTTTGCCAGCTATAAACTGTAAACCTCCATGTATAATCATGTATAGATTGTGTTTTTCCAATTCTTTTCCCATATATTCTGGATGGAAAGTCATAAAAGTCATCTTCCAAACCACCAACCAGATATAGTATGTGTCATCAATGTTTCAGTTTCAGGGCTGACATATCAATACACATACCAACCATCTTGCTGAATTGATTTACCCATAGATTTGTCCCATTAAAAACCTCCATTTTATTGTTTTTCTATGTGGATTTGTCAGCCATGGAGCTGTTGCCACTTCCCAGCTCTCTGGATACTGTGCCACCAGCTGATTCACTCTTCCAGCGCTGGGTCTGCTGCGTCGCACCAACGTTTCCTGGGATGAAGGCTCCCAAAAAAGGCTCTTTTTGGGAAGCCGAGAAATCCTGGAGTATTGGATCTATTCATTTCTGATTTTTTTAGGATGGGATTAATGCAGTAAAACTATAACATAACAGATTCAGAAACCATTGTCCAGAGAGGTTACGATAAAACTTGAGGGGACCGGTGTGTCTGTTTTCCCCCATTTTCACAGCCCCAAAGTTTTGACAAACTTCAGAACCCAAAAGTCTTGTATGGTCCCTGCCAAGTCTACCCTGCGTGGCTAGTGATTGCAGGTTTGGTTTTTTGTACTAGATTTGTGGCTTCCTCATGCCGGTCTTCTGTCCCCGTATTCAACCACAGACCAGCCTTGTTATACTGTACTCCTTTTAGATCTTTAGGTTTCTGTTCCTGTCTTGCAAAAGTGTGAAAGGTGTCTTGAATCTCAGGATTAGAGCGTATATATATATGAAAGTATATATATACACATAATATGGATTTGGTGAAGAAGAGGTATACCCCAAATGTTGACAACAAAAATGGTGGACGAACTACTAATGACCATCAAAACTGAGGCTACCAAATTTTCAGACCAAGCGTCTACGGGACAGCCATGTGGTGACGCAATTTCCATCAACCTCGACCGGAAATTTCAACAGCGAAGCTCGGAGAACCCAAAGAAAAAACTGAGATTCCTTCTACAGTTCTGGCCCTTTACCAGTTATAAGTACTTATAAGCCCATTTGTGGAATGTATAATCCCATTTATAACAAGTTATAACAAGTTATAACTAATCAATGGCCAGATCTGTATGTGATTCCATTTCCCTCATGTATTATATAATAGTTGCATTGCAATTTCAAAATCATAGTAACCATAGTAAGAGTAAGAATGGAATATCATAGTGTACCAGTGGGGAATATACTGGAAAGTGATGAACAAAAATGGATGGCATGGGGGCACCAATATTATATGAACCTATTTTTCAGACAAATATTGAGTTTCATATAATATCACGTTTTTTTTCTCATATTAGAACCATATTATATCTTCAGTGAACCATTATTATATGAACCATTCTCTCATGTGTTGCAATCAAAGCACACATATTTCTCCAACTAAGATCCACCCAGTGATCCTCAGCAATTCATGGCGCTTGATCAGTGAGTAAAAAATAGCAAAAATGTCCATTAAGACCAATGATCCTATCATTTCCCAAGCTTTTTAGCGCCTTGAAAGGTTTATATATAAGTAACAAAAATGGATAATCCAAGGAACGTGTCCTGTTGAAACATCCATTCAGAGATGACTTCATGAAAAAATGCCCAAGATCTTTGTTGGTTTATAATTAATTATAAGCAACAAAAAAAACACAATGGACAAAAAAAAACGTGTATCTTGCTTCAACAACTGCTTTCAGGGCCAAAAACCATCAAAAACCATCAAAAACCACAACATGTCTATTGCTTCACAATAACTATAAGTTATCATACCCTCTGGGAAACTAACATAGCTATGGAAAATCACCATTTTCAATGGGTAAATCCACTATAAATGGGCATTTTCAATAGCTATGTTAGTTTACCAGAGGGTATAAGTTCTCATAAATCCCCAATTGGTTCTATAACTCCCAACACTTGGAGGATCATCCCACGAATCGTGGCTGGTTAATATATACCCCGAACGGTTCGTAAGTCCTCTAGGTGGTTTATCCGATCTATCAATTGTTCGTTTTTCACTATATGCTTCTTAAACACTTACTAAGTGGGATAATCCATGATAATCCTCCAAGTAATCACCAACCAATCTAGAACTTTCATAACTCAACCAGCGACCGTTTTATAACTCGGCGCCAAGTGACTGAGGCGCTCCCAGCAGTGCTTCCACTTCAGATCTCGCTGCAGCAAGGGCCTTGGAGACGTGTGCGCCACGATGCTTCTCTGGAAACCTGACATCGGGAGGGCGATGCAAATATTGCCCCCAAAATATGGCAATAAATTGGGTTTGACCCATCCCCACATACATCTATATACTGTATATATATACATACATACATGTGTATATATATATGTATATATATGTATATATATATATGTATATATATGTATATATATACATATATATATACATATATATGTATGTGTGTGTGTGTCTGTGATACATAGTAATAGTCCACTCCTATGACCCCGGGCTACTCCATGAGTTATTGGCAATTTTATGGATAACATTCTGGATAACATTGTGGATAACATTGTGGATTCATATGATATGGATAAATGATATGGATACACATATGCATTGCAAATTTATGTGCTTGTACATATGTCATTGATGGAGACACCTATTGAAGTAACATGGCCAACTTTAGATGTCAAATGGCACAACTGGCAGGATCGGAGGTCACTTGTCAGGATCCCATGGGCAGAAGAGGTTCATCCAAGGGGTCACCAACGGGATCACTGACAACGGGGCACTCACCCCTTAGTTTCCTGAGAATCCATACAAATACAGTGTAAATACAGATAAATACAGTGTAGATACAGATATGTTTTTTTGGTGCTTGCTGCTTAGCCCCAAAAATCAAATTCCAAGTACCTATTTAGGGGGTACTTGGATCTACAGTGGCAAATCTTAGATTTTGTGCTATCCCCCACGACAGGAACCATCATACCCATCTAGTTGCCGGAAACCACTCGGGCCTATCAGTATGCTTTCCCCATTCAACTGGCCATAAATTGGAGTATCCACCTTTTAAGAAAAGCCAAAATTTGGGACGAAAAACCATTGAAATTGCCAATCCTTTATGCAAGAAGTTGTTTTTTTAAACACCATGTTGGCTTTGTTAAAGTACATGTGATTCCAATGATTTGTTAGGCACCTACAAATAGCATAAATATATAAATTCCCGACCCATATTCCCTGACAAAGCCGACAAAGATTCTTGAACTCCATTGAAATTATTGAAATCGTAAGACCAAATAAAATCACACCGTAATCACTCCGGATCACCTGTAGAATCTTGTCATTCCATTTTCAAAACACTATAATTAATTCATATTATACAATACATATACATACATACATATATATATACACGTATGTTATATACATATACATACATGCATATATATATATATATATATATATGTACGGGTACTGTATTATATTATATTGTATTAATATAATATAGTCAATATAGTATATATATATGTATATGATTGTACACAATTAGTAGACAAACATCTTATCCCCCCCAGGTTTCACCTGGCGCTGCTGGGGTGCAACGCCTTGCTGAGCGCCGCTAGTGCTGCCGATGGCGGCGGTGAGCGGTTCTTGTTCAAGGCCGTTCCGCCCGAAGCACTGGACGGCAGGTAGATGTAGAGGAAAGGCTCCTAGATGTCTCTGCAAAAAAAAAGGATTAAGCCACCAGAATTCGGGAAATGTGGAGGTTTTGTGAGGAACACTGGATTTGCATGATTTAAAGGAAGGAAAGGCAATTTGTGAGCAGCAAATGGGGAAAGCAACGACTCGGATTTTAATGAAAGAACATGGCGCTTACCAAGATAAACACAGTTCATCTGCAAAATTGAGGAGCTATGAATGCATTTAAGATTGATTGACCGCATCCGGATAGAACAAAAGCAAATCAACAGGACCCCCCTTATCTTTCATGGTAAAACGGTCATGGTCAAACCCAGTCAATGTCCTGAAGGTTTTCTCTACATAATCCAATGAAGAATGGAAGTGGAATCATTGGCTTTTGACCCCAAGAAATGGTTTGACCAGCCGAATGTTGAGAACCTCTTGGATTTCCTGGCGCTACCCCAGGAAATCCATGCTGTGAGGGGCATGATGGATGATGTACTAAAAAAAAGGGCTCCTAGAAACGAACAACACCACCCATGGCAAGCCCACGATCATTCTAAACAAGTGGTTGTTTTGATATTTCTGGTGCAGCGTGGCATCATATAATTTCCATCCATGGCAGATGGTTTCTACAAGGTAGGGCCCCCAAACGATAGATAAGTTGGCGGACATAACTTGGCTAACTAGGGTAGCAAGGGCTACAACATCTACAACATGGAGTTTATATGATATTGTAGTTAAATGTTATAAATTATAATTATAACATACTATAACTATAAGTGGGGTAAACATAACTTCAATAACTCTCCTTTATGATGATTTATGGTATAGTTATTGGGGTTTATAAACCAACAAACATCACTGGGGGGCCCACTTTGTGCATAAACTTTCACCCTTAGCTCCCAGTGGCTGCCAGGCTGCCAGGATCAAAAGCAACTGAAAAAACCTTTCCAAGTCCAAGTCCAGATAAGAAATATCAACTAAAACTCCCATTTTTTATAGGGAATATGAATACATATGAATACCCATAGCTCCTAGATGCTCCCTCCATTCAACCCGATAGACTTCCTCTCAACCCTCCAAGCGAAAAAGAACTTCGAACAGAATTCATCCAAACTCATGGATCCATCGCTGTGTTCACCCTCGCCTTCAGGCGACTGGAAACAGTCAAAATCAAAATCCGATTGGAACGTGTTGGACGCATGCTAAACTGGTTGGTGGTTGACCTACCCCCCTGAAAAATGATGGAGTTCGTCAATGGGGTTGGGATGACATCCCATATATCATGGAAAAATAAAAGTCATGTTTGAAACCACCAATCAGATACATATATATATACACACTATAGTTATATCATGTTAAATCCCTATAATCCCTAGTTACAGAAACCACCAACCAATCAATAAACAACGGGCGGCCATCCCCAGCCCTCCATTCGTATCTCGTCGTCCTCGGCGCCGCTCAAGGGATCCACCTGACTCCACCAAGGTTCCAAGGTGCCCTCACCTTGCCCCGACACCTGACACAGGTCACCCAGGCTACCCAGGTCATCAATGGGAGATCTCCAGGATCCAACAGACCAGGATCCAAAGATGGAGGTACTAACTTAGTACCATATTTTTGGCCATATGAATTCTGGGGATATTCCCTGAAATTTAGGGAAAAATAGGCCAAAAATATATGGAATCGGTGCCTCCAATAAATCGGATCCTGGAGATCTCCCATTGAAAACGTCAATGGCCTATTTTTTTCACCCATATTTTTGGGTGGATTTTTACACGCCATTTATGGCGGAGAGTTTCGCGAAGATATGAAATGAAGCAGCTGGAGCTTTTGCAACGTTTGAAGTTGTGTTGACCAGCTATTTTATGGGTGGATGAACTAGCTATAGACTATAGATTAAAATAGTTGATATTTGACCAGCAAAAATTGGGGGCTTAACAAGCTAAAAGGATGGATAAACCATGCTTTATATAACCATGTAAAGAATGTGATTTAGCCATCAACGATCTAAAATTCTTGGCTTAACCATCAGTCGCATTATGTCTGCTGAAAATCCAAGCGTTAATGCAAACAATTTGCTGCTCATTTAATTCACTTTAATTCTATCTCCTACAATGTGGGCCCCCTAGGTTTAAGTTGGTTTATAAACCCCATTAACTATAGTTCTAAGTATAAACCATAGTTATGGATAGTTGTTGGACAGTATAAACCAACTTCGCTATAACTAGGGTCCCACATTGTACTATATATACTATCTGGGTAAATTATAATATTTCACTAACCTGAATTAAGGCCATTTGGGGATGATTCACCTTATTAACCATGATTCCAGTGAGGTCGCAGTGAGGTCGTTATAATTTACCCAGATACTATATACCATCATTGACAATCATCTCCTATCTCTAGTTTTCATTAGTTTTCCCGATGTCCCCAGGCTGTCATGTCCCCTCCAACGCGCACCTCCCAAGACTCCCCGAAGCCAAAGTTGCCACCTAAGCAGCGACCAGGACCACTCAAACATGGGAAAATCCTCGAACTAAATGGATGTTTATAGCTGAGAAAATCATCAATCATTGGATTGGTTTTAAGGGGAAATCTACAAGAAACCATTGTTTCTCCTATGAAATATGGGGCTTTCCTGCAAAATGTCCCTTAAATAATCCAATGAATAAATGGTGGATTTTCAATTGCCACGTTTGATTACCGGGGGGTAAGTGTTTTCTCAAGACCCAAAAACGATGGTTCAACTGAGTTTTTCAGCACCTCACCTACCATTGGCTGTGGAGGGTACACCAACTTGAGGACTTGACACCAACTAATTTGCCATAAATGGTGAGGGTGAATGGGACTTGAATGGGACTTGACACATGTTTTTTTTGCAATTCACCAACTAAAATTATGGCCACAGCAAACTCTCAATTTGCCAATTTGTGTTTGCCCATTTCTTCACGTAGCCTGAAACCCACAAGTTCGGAAAAGAGTATCTTACAAGGTGGTGCCCCCCCCACCTATAAACCAAAGTGAAACTGGAGTTATAAACGCACCAACTTTTCACGCTATCGTAAACGGGGATACCATCCACGTTACACCTTGGATCTGTATGGATCAACTGATGTTGCATAGCTGTAATGAAAATTCCCAGGGGGTACCCTCTGGTAATGACTAGCATAGCTATTGAAAATGGCCATTTATAGTTGATTTTCCCATTAAAAATGGTGATTTTCCATAGCTATGTTAAATTACCAGAGGGTATCTATTGCTGTTGATCTTACGTTGTATCTGTCCTATCATCCCTTACCGCCAAACATCAGACCCTCAGCGAATCGAAACCTACTTGAAAAGGCAATAGGTCAGCCAAGTTTGCTAACTGATTACAAGATGCGCTCAGGGGAGGCGGCAGCTCGCTCCCATGTCTGCATGATGTCTAAACATGTTCACTTAAAACATGCTATCACTTACTTCAACAAGCTGAGACATGCCATTGCGGACTAGAATCCTGTCACTAGCACGGTTGGCTTTGCCCTGTAGAGAGATAGATAGGCTTCAAGCCTCCAGCACCACCAAGGTGACCCATGTTGGCAGCGATGGCCACGTGGTCGCAGCGCGATATGCATCGCGCTCTTCTCCGGTTCAGAGCGGAGCGAAGCATCCAACCTGTAGGTCGCTGTAGGTGGCTCCACTTCCAAAGGATTTGTGAAAAAAGTTGTCCAATGTTTCTCCTTGAACATGTTGTCCCTCAAGAGGAAGAATGAAGCGGCGGCACTCCAGTTCAAACGCACATAGATTCCTCTCAAAAGTTGCTGCACCCCATCGCTTCAAGGTGGGTCCCACAATTAAAAGTTAGTTTATAAAGCCCATGAACTATATTTATAATTTTATGAATTATATGTTTATAATAGTTGAGTATAGTTAACTTATTAATTCTGGGTTTTGAATCTACAATCCCCGGTTACAGTAATGTTATATTCCCACATGAGCCCTTAGATTAAAAAACAGTTATAAACCCAGCTATCGTTCGGTGGTCCCACCAAGTATCTTCGTGAAACCAACTCCAGCATCCGAGATCTGCACTTTGCAGGCAAGCAACTTTCCCACCAATCTCGGCTGAAGCACAAGGTGTTTTCCTGAAACTGGAAATCAGAAACCTTCCAGTTTGAAAGAGGCATGGTGAATTTACTCATAAGGGAGAACAGTGGGTTGGTGGAGATAATATGTATAAATTGTATCATTTTAATTCATTGTATACAGCATCATGATCATAAATTTACGATTTGAAGAGAACTACCCTCTGGTAAACGTTTACATAACTATGGAAAGATCCACCATTTTCTAGCGTAAATCCACGAACTAAATAATAACCATTTTCAATAGCTATCACCCCTTCACCTAGGCTGCAGATCCTTGGGAATGAGGCCCAATTGGCCAGGTGAGGATATTGGCCGAATCCACGTGCTTTTGATCTGAAAAATCATCGAAAATTGGTGGTATACCATGGATCCATGGTTTCAACACTACATGTTGAGTTTCAACCCCTCTGAAAAATATGATATAGTCAGTTGGGATGATGACATTCCCAATATATGGAAAAACAGTTCCAAACCACCAACCAGTCTTGGTTGGAATGTCACCCAATTAATTCGTGTTCTCCGCGCCAACCTATTCTGAACTATCTTCATGATATCCATCTTTGGGTTTCTCATGCTAGGACCAATGGGGGCAAATGTGGCCAAAAATGGTGAGCTTTGGATGCCAATTGATGCAAAAGCAGTATGAGTCTACCTCTGGATAGGCTAATCTTGGGTCATCGATAGCCTCTGGCAAGAACTAAATGGGCCACTCATGGCTATGTCAAATGACCAAAGGCTATGCAAGATGGCCCCCCCAGTTAGATGTGTTGGTTCAGTTTCACTCCCTTAACTAGAGTCATATCATATCCCCCTTGTTAACCCTATAGCTAAACAAGTTCTAAAGCGGCTTAACTATCCAGGGTTTCTGGTTTATGGCCTTGACGGGAAGACCATGACGCTGGTGCGAGCTCGTGCTTGGGTCGCTTTCGAATTCTCTTCCCTTCACCATGGTTCTGGGTTTTTTTAACTACAGTTGTTACCTATTTTTAATAGGTAAATCACTCCGGAAATCTGCATGTTTTGTTTTCCTCTCTCGTCTTCTCCTTTTCGTCCTTGAATCTGCCACTCTTAGTGGATAACTCCGTGGCAAATGCTCCAAGAACTTGTCGAACACCTTCTCAATCAACTGTGCAGGCTATCAAGTGGAACCCAAAAAAACTTCATAACTTCATACCCCTCGTCAAATTCTGCTGGTTGATCAAATGAGCCATTGAAAATACCGCGTTTTTTCCAACCCTATCATTTCCCTAAACCAGAAAACATGCCTCATTTTTGGCTGCCCGTTGGATCATTCTCAATGGATTGGTTTCTGCGGGAAAACCTTAACCGGAAACCATACCCCATCAAAATATGGGGTTTTCCTGTAAATGTTCGATCCTTTGACATTAGAAGTGAGCGCAAATCCCACACAAATACTTGTCAAAAACACATGTTGAATTTGCTGCGACTTTGAGTTTAATGTTAGTAAAGCCAATGTCATCAACCACCCATATATTTTTATAGTTTATACCGCCCATAAACATGGTAAAATGGGTGACGGTGGATCCTATTGCTTTACTGTAACATTACCTCGGATCATAGACGCACCTTGATTCATCTCTGGAAGCCAAGGCACAAACGCAATGGGTTCCAAACCAATAGGTCGCACCGACAGCTCCTACCGGGGAAGCATCGCTGTTTTCTTGGTGTATTGCTTGGAATGTCGGAAACATGACTTGCCCAACTTGACCAATTCGTATGAATCAATGGTGATAAAACTTGGTTTACCACTATGTAATACTATGTATCTCTTCTGAACATCTCCATCGTTTGAGGCTTTCAGCCGCTGTTTGATCATCTTGTCACTACAAAGCTCCCAACAGTTCCCTCCATTACCGGATCGCGATTCATCACATCCATATTTGCTCAATGTGAGGCCCCCCAGTTATAAGTTGGTTTATAAGCCCCAGTAACTACAGTTATAAATACCATAAACCATAGTTATTGGAGTTATAAACCAACTTAGCCATGTTGGGGGCCTCACATTGCTAGTCATATTATCTCATTAAATAATAATCCTGATAGATAGACGATGAATAACTATGACAAATTCAAAGATATATTCCAATTCATAGTGAGGAATTGGATTGACCTTTCCATATTCTATCTACTCCAGGATGACTACATGCATATATACATACATATATACATGCATACATATATATATATATATTATAATATCATATACAGTATATATTTATATAATGTAATATATTATATAATGTTATATCCCCATGATTCTCAACATGATTGCAATATTCCAAGCTTGGGAGCCCACTTCGAAGAAAAACACGAGACTCTCCTGATCCGGCACCGAATAAAAAGAGGCCACTTCGATGGCCGAGCAATTCACACCTCCTGGACTTCGTGAGGAAAGCCAAAGGACCTACCCTCTGGTAAACATAGAAAAAACTATGGAAAATCACCATTTTTAATGGGACAATCAACTATAAATGGCCATTTTCAATAGCTATGTTAGTCATTACCAGAGATGTGAAAGTGGCCACATATAACACTTGTACTTCAGGTATCACTTTGGTAGGCACGACGAGTTTTGGATATCCTGGAAAAATGTGAGTGTTCCTCAAAATTAGATACTGTACCCCCAAAATTGGATGTTTACTTAAGAGTAACAGAATTTGCCGGTTTTTCGGCTGGGTATGATATGGTATGATATTTCAAAATTCCTGCTGGCCAACCTACTCAAAAGTGGCTGGAAAATTCATGATGCACAGGATGGGGCCCCCAGTCGAGCTCGCGTTCAGTTGAGATATGGCTGTGGCTGAATTCGATGCTGAATTAACTCTGGTTTATGGTAGATTTAACGAGTTCGAGTTTTCATGGTGAATAACTCAACCAATCTAAAGCAATATAAACCAATCACGTTTGGGGGCACCATTTAATATCCCCAGCCAGGTCCTTGTGTTTTACCATCCTATATAGAATACCATACATACCATACCATAATTACCTTCTGGTAATTTAACATAGCTATTGAAAATCACCTTTTTTAATGGGAAAACTCACTAAAAAATGGTCATTTTCAATAGCTATGTTAAATTACCAGAGGGTACCATAGATATCCCAGCATCCTATATGGTCATCCTTGTTAACATTTAATTTAGTACAATGTGAGGCCCCCGTTCGATAGCGTTCAGTTGGTGGAAATAAGTCCAATGTCACTATGGTTTATGGTATTTATAACTATAGTTACTGGGGCTTATAAACGTAGAAATCCCCATCCCATATATCCCTGCTGGGGTGTTGCACATGGCACGGGTCCTTGGAGGTGTTGCACTTGCTTTCGGATGCGGTCCATGGTGAAGACCTGGATCTCGAATGGTGGAAGAGGATCCAATGGGAATCGAGTGGGGGATATATATGGAACATATATGGACCCTATGGATCCAAGTACCTTCTTAGGAAGTGTTTGGAATATAATTTACTATAATTTGGAGGCTTAAGTACCTTCTCAGATCGTGTTTGGATCCATAGGGGGATATAGCCATTAAAAAATACTCCAGTGGGGTATATTTTTGTGGGATGTATCATGGATAATCTTACTGGGATATATCATGATTTTATTTCCTCGATATCTCTGGGATATTAATGGATAAATGATGGATATAAATCATGGATATATACTGTGATGTATCATGGATATTTTTCATGGATATATATATATATATATATATATTTCATGATATATTTTCAGAGGAGTAAACATCAAATGATGAAAGCTGGGACTCCAGCGAATCTTGACAACACAAACATGACAAACACCATGGGGACTGCCCTGATCTACCCACATGGGATATCTCTCAGGCGAGAACATTTCTTGCCAAAGCAATGCCAAAGCAGGGTCCAACAAGAACTTTAGTCATTTCAACGGAACCTCATAATGCGGTTAAAACGCCATAAACCATCTCCCCCCCAATCACCATAAATAGGTGGTATGTTCACCATTCCCATTTTTATGGGTGGTAAACATGACATTGTTTTAACCATCCCATCAACCATGACAACCCCCCGAACCGACGCAGACGGGAATGGTACCCCGAAATATACCCAACAATATATACCTCCACTAGACTAAACTTTACAAGGGCATACAAAAGGTGGTTCCCCATTATTAAGTTGGCTTAGTATATATATATATATATATGTATATATATTCATACGTACATATTATATAATATATATAGTTAATGGGGGTTATAAACCCATATAATTGGAGGGCACCACCTTGCATGGGATGTGTTTCTTACGCCCCAAGGCCGTCCCCCAAATGCACCAATGTACCAAGTCACATCATCGTCATCCCAAATGCAGATGACCTACCGTTCAGGATCAAACAGATGACTTCCCATGGCAACCAAAATGGGGGCTGAGTGGCTGAGAATGATTTACCCATGACGGATCCTAACGGTGCTGCTATATATGGTGTGCCATGGATCCCATCAATATACCCCCGATGTTAACATATATACCAGCACCATGGATCCTATGGGTTATAGACTATATCAACATGATTTCATCAACCAAATGTCAATTCTGAAAGCAGATTCTATCTCAACATAATTCAACTATAATGTCTTTTGCGGCACTTGGTCGGCACTTCTTCGCCACAGAGGGATTGTCTTCAGTAACATTGGACAACCACGACAATTTGACCGCGAAGTCTTGGATGGTGTTTCTATATATTTATAATATAACTGGTGTTGCCCTTGAAAAGTTGGTTTGGCACTGGCAATAATTACTCCAATCTCCCCGAGATTGTCCAAACAGTGATCCCCCCAGTTATGGCAATCTTTAGTGTCAATCAGGTTGTGTACTTTTGTTTGTCGCCTAACAAATACTGGTTGGTGGTTGAGCCTACCCCTCTGAAAAATATGAAAGTCAGTTGGGATGATGACATTCCCAACTGAATGGAAAAATAAAAAATGTTTGAAACCACCACACTTTGTCACACTTTGCGATGCGCGCAACGTTATGTGAGACGCTGCCCGGCTTTAGGGTGGTCAGAGACCTAAGGTAAAACAAACACAGGGGACAGCCATCCGGTGTCCAAACGGTAGTGAAACGATCAAGCGGGACTGGCGCTTGAAGGTCTGCCCTGCGTTGGCAAGCATCCATTTGTAAACCAGAATCATCCTTTGTGGGTCCCAAGGTAGGGCCAAAACTCCAGTATGCATCTGAAAGATTTGTGAGTCAGGTCTTTCGCACCCCATGGTCAGTGAAACCCCCATGTGCTTCAACGTCACCTTGAGCAACTTGATAAACCATCGGGTGTGCTGGCGAAAGCTGAAGCCCAACAACCCCAAATTGGATACCTCGGCTCCATCGCTCCAAACTTGGCTGATTGCGCATAGCAAAAGATGATCCTTGTTTTGTTTCTGCTGAGGGTAGGTGGCACTCTCAGGTTCTCCATAAACCGTTGCTCCAGTAAGCCATGTGTCATGCTCCAGGGTGGCCGTGACCTGGACGCGAGATAATGCATAAATCCCGCGTGGCCATGGGCTAGGCAATGGTCGTGTGGGGAACTTGGAAGGCAAAGCAACTCCCCGCCAAGCTGGGTGAACTATACGGTTGTTTTGTGCAAGGACAGGGTGCCCTCCAACACAATAGCGGTAAGGGCTCTCAGCAAAATGCAGGCCCGATCGAAATGCTTGCATGCTTTGGGCACAAAATTGTGTCTCGGAAACTGCCCATATGTCCCCATGGGCAAGGTGTGAAACTCTGTGCAGTGCTTTTCCTTTCAACCCTATTGGATTGAAAGTTCCCAGAATATGTGACCGACCTTCATCAGGACCAGGGTTCATGGCTTCCCCGATTCTACACATCAATGTCAACATGAACCAAGAGGTCCAAGCAGCTCGGCCAGGGCAAACATGAAGTTGGCGTGGCGGGCACACCGCCCCAACTCCAATGCAAAGCAAAATCAAAATTGTGGTAAGCAAAAGGCCCAGGGTTCGGAACTGACGCAAGGCAGCAACCCCTATAAGCAAACCGAACATCACAGAACCCAGGCCCCACCGTCATTCCGTGCCTTCTTCTCTAGGGCTCTTCGCACGAAGAGTTCGAATCTGTGTCACCTTGGCACCTTTGACGTGTTGCCAAATGCCAACCAACACTTCTTGGCATCCAAAGTCCCCACAAATCTTGGTGGCTTCACGGATTTTCCCATAGTGAGCAAACATCTTTGGGTTTTGGTCCACTGCCACCATTACATGCATTCCTGCTGCAATGGCCCCATGTGCCAAACCACCGAAGCCTGAGCAAGGGTCGATCAGGTTGGGCATCCCTTCCCACGACAGTGTGAAGTGAGACAGGATTTTGGTTTTCTCATCGGTGAAGGCTTTCGGCATCGGAAGCTGGCAGCTAAGGCTGGATCCCAAAATGGAGTAAGAATCAAGGCCCCCATTCAACAGACCATCCAAATGAAAATCGCAACCATCATTCAACAGGGTCATCAAATGAGTAATGTGGGTGTGGTCAACCTTCAGGGTGCAGACAATGTTGATGTGCTTCCCATTCTCAAAATCGGCAACATCCATGGGAAATCCAGTCATGGCACGAAACAGGTGAAACTTACCAGACTCAAGTTCAGCTAAGACCGGCCGCACTACTGGGAAGCTTGAGTCATCACGGCTGTTTGAAACCACCAACCAGAATAAAAATCACCCCTTCATATGAAATTCACATAATTTTCCCTCAAAGACTTGGGATGTTCAATTGCCATGTGAAATTAGAAGATGGGGCCGTCCGGTAGTAATTAAGTTAGTCTATGATCGCCAATAACTATGGTTGATATCCCCATAAACCATGGTTATTCAATGTTATTCATAGGTATTGGAGTTATGTTCACCAACTTTTCGCTATCGTAGGGGCCCACCTTGTATGTGTCCTGGTTAGGATTGATGTTTCAGATTATATCCCGCTACAAATCGGATATGAAAGCTCCAACTTCGCCAATCCCCGCTGGTGGGAATTTTGGATGTCCACCATCCGTATACTGGTTCAATCCCCGCTGGTTTAATCCTGATATTCTTTGTGGTTTGTTCATCCAATTTTGGAAAGGTCAAATCCATAGTGGGATATGGATCAACCGTTCAAAATCCATAGCAAAATCCATATTTAAACCAGATGTTGAGTGCTTCTATTATCTATGGATAATCTATGGTTTATCTATGGTTTCTATGGTTAATATATGGATAATCTATGGTTAATCCATATCAAATCAAAGGAAAAATTAAAGGTACCAAGAAAAATGCGCCTCGGCTGAGGTACTGCGGGTAGCGAGATTCCTCTTGGCGCCAATGCCTGCTGGGAAATCTCGGCAGTTTACCGACATTTTTTTTCCACTCACACTTGGCGAAGTCTTCAGGGTCTATCGACGCGAAAATTTCTGGGGAATGTACCATCTGGTTATGACTAACAGTTTGCCATGGAAAATCACCATTTTTAATAGGTAAACCATCTATAAATGGGCAATTTTCCATGGCTATGTTAAATAACCAGAGGGTATATAATTACGTGGGTAATGTTGGCATGTGAGTAGTATTGACATATCTGGATCTAGTCGCTAATTACTTATTAGCTAAGTAAAAAAATGCAGGTTGGTATCTGGAGGCACAGTTGGTCCATGGCCCATCCAAGATCACATGATGGGTGTTGTGGAGTCCATTACAATTAACTGCAAATCACAACTTTGTGCGATAGTCCCAATCAATCAACAAGAACTTGAATCTGGAGTTGACATTAGTAAATACATTAGTCTATATTGGTTCCATTCCCAAGCTCCACATGGATTGGGAGGAAGCAAAGGCATAGGGCACCGTGCAGTTCGGACACTACAAGTCATTTGGAACCAAACATACAATCTTACAGTATACCTACGTATAGTTATATAGTATCCACAGTAGCCTCTGGCTCTTGCCGACCATCCAGCGTTCACAAAACAAGATAGATGATCCTGAAATCCCCTGGTATACAACCTGGATGGGACTGATGCTAACTTGAGATATTGCTTTCTCTCAAAACGGGCATTAACCCCAAGATGTGGCACTCCAAAGGAATGGGATTCTTGTTGCTTTTCTGAAGCAGCAAACCTAATCTTCGCAAGTCGCCTTATCTTTGTTGGGAAGGTTTTCAACAAAAAAACACAAACTCACCGTAACTCATCTAAAATCTCTAGGTCCCAAGCTGTTGATTCTTGTAACCCCTCCTTCCTTCCTCCCCTCCCATCCTCGCTGTTGTCGAGCCACTCATGCGCTCCTCCAGGTAGACGTAGCGCAGCGCCAGCGCACGTGGTGACCTCGGCTGAGATCAACGGGATCAACGGCCGGTGGTTTTTTGGCAAGAGAAATTGGTGCTTGAAGTAGCAAACATAGCAAATGTTGCACAAGAAGAATTCGGAGGTTCTTGCCAAGAAGAATGATCGGTGCTTGAAGTAGCAAAAATGGCAAATGAAGCAGGAGGAATGGAGGTTTTTGCCAAGAGTGATCGATAACGAGCATTCTCCAAGAAATGTCGGGAATGTTCGGCACCAAAACTCCAGGACGTGACCAAGAAAACATGGGAATGGAACCACAAAAAACATATTGGTGGCAGGAAATGTCCATTCATCAAACAACATCGAGGTCAATGATCAAGTAGATCAATGGCAAACCCTACGGAAGATCTTACAACGATGTGGTTGGGAAACTCAATTCGTAGTTTTTTTTGTTTACACTGGCTCCACAAAGGGAAGGGAAGATGAATGGCTACCTATGGTTTCTCAGCTCTCAACCACTGGATTGCCCATAAAATCCCATGACTATTTATGGTATAGTACTATCCATTCACTAGTATATATATATAATATACCATCTTTCATTTCCTCCTTTAGTTGTGGCTAATATATTGGTAATATATTTTATATAGTTATCTCTCATATTACTATATATTATTATATATTTAATATATTTTAATATCACCAGAAACTGATAAGATCAGAGATAATATCATGGCTGCTTTTTTTCATCAGAAACTGATACCCTGGTAAACATATAAAAAACTATTGACAATGGCCCATAGAAATCGTTGATTTACTCAGCTATAAAATGGTGATTTTCCATAGTCATGTTAGTTTACCAGAGGGTAAATCCCATTATATATACAATATATATATATATATCAATTATATCCCTTATAAATCCCTATAAATCCCGATCATTCAGAAACTGATAATATCAAAGATCATATCATGGCTGCTGTTTTTTCGTCAGAAACTCATAAGATCCTCAGAAAACGGACCGCCGGCTTCACTGACCCATTGACCCATCGATCCGCCATCGATCCACGGACCAGTCACTGAACGATCGCCTTGTCCAGCTCTTCGGCCATGCTCTTGGGGCTGTCGTCGATGATGACCACTTCCAGTGAGCCCTCGCCCGCAACGGGCTCCCAGGGAAAGCGGGGAGAAAGATCTTGGCCGTTGAAAAGTCGACTTTGTTTCACGGAAAAATGAGGAATTCCGTGGAAATTCAATTTCACATCCAAACCTAAGTTTCAACCAGAAAAAAATTGGAATTGGATTTTCACAAGCAAACGTCAAACGCTTCCACCAGTCAAAAATAAGGAAGTTCACGTAGGCAAACGCAGGATTTAAGCATTGAAAAGAGGGATTCATTGCCATCAAACTTCAAGGGTCTGGCGCCATCAAAATAGAGACTCGGGCAATGAATCATTCCCATAGGATCCATGGTGCTGCTATATATGCTAACATCAAGGGGGTATATGGATGGGATCCATGGCACACCATATATAGCAGCACCATGGATCCTATGGGTTAGATATGGTGATATATGGTGTTCCCCTGTGCCATCACGGTGATGGGAAACATCTACGAAATTGATGGATTCTCTCTCATCAAGATCTGCGGATGGCCAGATCAAGATCAGTCAGCAGGTGACGTTTCCAATATGGACATAGCAACAAGACATCATTCAATGGGAATTCCTGGATGCTAAAATAGAGGTACTGTAGCATATATGGTATGTACCTCCAATTTAGGTACCTGAAGTGGCCATTGATTCAACTTTGATGTGGACAGCATGACGCAGCTCGCACTTTCCAAGGACTGTCGGACTCGCAGCCTGGTAGTCTTGGTAGCCCACTTGCTCGATCGCCTCATTGAGTGTCTTGACACCATAAGATCATCCATCACCAAGCATCACCAATTATCACCAGAAACTGTTGGTGTTTTTTTTGATTTGATGGGTTTTGAACATGGGAATCTAAGCAACGAATTGATTCCGAACATATGGAAAAATGATGGATATATGACATAAACCAACAATGATAGTGATATAATCGGGAAATGATGGGAATCAACAGTCTGATATTTGGGTTTCGCTGACAATTCAGGGAAAACCAAACCAAAACATCCACACTTATAGCCTTTTACCAGTTATGTTTGTCACTAAGTCAGCCCATTTATAGAATGTATAAGTCACACCATAGAAATACCCATTTGTATATTTATAACTAATAGCCATGGCCATAACTCTAATGCATCTCATGGATCATTTCCTACAATGTGGGGCCCCTAAACGTGATGTGAATGTTGGTTAACAAAAGCCCCAGTAACTAGTTCGTTATAAATAAATACCATAAACCATAGTGAAATTGGAGTTATAAACGCACCAACTGAACGCTATCGAACGGGGGCCTCACATTGTACCTTTGGGGATTATCTTCATATCCTATATTTACCACAATTAATGGTCATGGTTCACGAGATTCCCATTAATAGCTGGTAGAATAGCATTGTAGCCCAATTACTTGGTGGCTCATCCCACGGCTCGTAAGTGGATTATAACCCCAGTTATTTCAGTGGATTAACCCTACAAAAATCCCATGTAAATCACTGGGGTTATAACTCACTTACGATTCGTGGGTAGTTCGCCACTAATTAATAGCCATTAACCATCTCAATATTTGGGTTTAACTCTAATCCATCTCAATTATATATCATTTTGCCTAGCTCTATTATCTATAGCTAATAGCCATGGCCATAACTCGAATCCTAGGCCCATTTCCAGCAGGTCGCCTCAAGCAGCAGTGGGCCACGGTTGTAGGTCACCATCTGTACCTGGGAGCCACCGGGGGACCTAAGGTCCAGTTCGAAATAGCCTGTGATAAACCAACCATATCTATATGTTATATCCAACAAAAATAGACATACCTATAGTTTTATAGTTGATCTATAGTTATATCCAACAATATCATAGTTATTATAACAACTATAGACTAACTATAGATAGTTTATTGTAGATAGTTTATTGTAGATTTATCCAACAAAAAATCACAGTTATTACAGTCATGGCCATTTAAAAACAATAGGGATTTGACCTTAATGAACAGGGGGTTACCCTCTGGTAAACGTTTACATATGAAAAATCAACATGTTTAATGGGTAAATCAACGAACTAAGTGGCTATTTTCAATATTTTTTGTATGTTTACCAGAGGGTATGCATATTCTTTAGGCCCTTTACCAAGTACCTCAAAACATTTCAGAACGAGAATCCAAACGAATTAAACATCAAGACCAAACGAATATAATGTGGGTAAAACAATGTCATAAACCACCCATTTGGGAATGGTGAACATACCACCTATAAAAATGGTGATTTAGGGGATGGTTTCTTATTGTTTTACCCACATTATTAGCCCTTTAATCTAATAATTCATAGCCTATCTAGTCACTATATTCCCCCCCAAACAAGATCAGCATGGAACAGGACTCTAGAAAAACTAGAAAAATCATCTGCCAACGCTAATTTACCCACATTATTGGGATTGTAAATGGATTGTCTGAAATTTGGGGACTTCGATCATCCACATGAGGCACATAGCCGTTGGCCTAACAGCTGGGCGTTTTTTGATCACCCCGAGAGAACGCCGAACGCGAACGCTTTTCATCACGAAGGTTTGGCTTTATGATATAGCATGATACGGGGGGTTCCATAAATGGAGGTACCCCAGAATGGATGATTTATAATGGAAAATCTTACTATAAATGGATGATTTAGGGTACCTCCATTTTAGGAAACCTCCATATAATATATCTATATAACTACATATACTTAATGAAGTTGATAAACCAAGAAACATAGCTAAGTTGATCAACATAGTTCCTGGATATTGATACAGCCCATTACAACGTCACTAGTTTTCATGGACTAAAAACGTCCAGGCGTCGCTGACAGATGGCCATGGCGACAAGGGAGCCAAGGGAAGAGCCGCGGCCGCAGTCAACAGAAGTCCATGGCAGAACATGGCAGGGATCGAATTCACCAATACTAGACTCATTAATTCACCAATAATTAGACTTTCTATTATGATGAGTCTATTATTGATGTTCAAACCGTACAAGTTTTTGTTCATCAATAATAGACTCATGACCCATCTAATTTCAGAAACATGACGTACGAATTGCTTCCATGTTAACCATCGTAAACTCATCTAAGTGATTCTAGTTGTAGACACATCCCATCATAAATCCTAGTTAGCTCAGGTTAGCTAACTATGGGGTACCACCTTGTAAGCGTCTATTTTTTTGTGGCGAACCTACGGAAAAAACACATCCCTGGCTAAGACCCCCTTGTCCTGGGGGAAGCTCCACAAACTTTCTGGTACTTCTGCAATGTTGGTTCCCAACAAGAGTTCAAGGGCTATTTTTTCGAGATACCAGATATTTCTCTGGTTGGTGGTATACTTACCCCTCTGAAAAATATGAGTTCGTCAGTTGGGATGATGATATTCCCAATATATGGAAAAAAATGTTCCACACCACCAACCAGTTCTGTGCCAAGGTGTATCTGTATACCCACAAGCCACACCGTCTAAAGAGAGGGCTCTCTAGTGATAGAAGCAACCCCTACAGCGATGGAGTGACATCACACCCCCGGAATCTCCTGGAATCACAGTTGTGAAAATGCCAAACATAGAAACACAGGCGGAAGTCTTAAGATTTTTCTTCATCCTTACCTTTGGGTTCCAGCCCGTCTCTGTGCGTTGTGTCATGTGGGCTCTCAAAATTGGCTACCGAATTGGATGCTTGAGCTACACTTTCTATATCAAATATATCAAAATCACTATACTTAGCCATTTGGAGGTCTCCCTCATGACGAAAACACGTGGCTTTGTCTGATAAGGTACTCCAAATTTGATGATCTTCACGCAATGCGTAGTAAAGTGACCATTTCGGAGGGTATACATTGTATACAACACTTTCAGACACGCCCGCATGTAACTCCACAAGTTTTCATGCTGCAACTTAGATGTCATTGAAGCTAGAACTCTAGCTTTGAGCAAGCTGCAAGTTTCGCATGTGAAAACATGTGTTGGATTTCACCACCCAAATTCAGGCTGAAACACCAACGAAAATTGAATATGTTCCGATGTTCCCATCAAAAATTATTCGCCTACAAACATTGGGAATTGCAATCAGCTGTTTTTGTTTGCATACTCACCATAAATATCATCAACATGGCGTTTAGCACATTGGAATGGCCAATTTTCTGATGCCCTGAAAAACAGGGGTAAATTCTCATGGGGACTCGACTTTGCAGAAAAACCTCGAATTCCATGGTGACTTTCAAACACTTTGCGAACTTGAAAATGGCCATTGAAATAGTTCATCTACCCATCAAAAATAATGGTGATGTTCCGTAACGTTTACCAAAGGTTACTGTCAGTTCTGATCTATCCAAACTGGGCCCTGCTTTCAATTTGGCACACCAATTCACATGACATTCGGCTTCAAACGGACGATTGGCTGACAAAGCTGATGTCCATGGTGAGGCCATGGTAAGTCAATGGCAAGCAATGAAAGGCTGTGTTGCTACATGGCAACCGCCAAGATCCAGTTCTAGTTCTTGCTGGTTCCCTCAAATACCCCTTCAGGATAGAACGTAGCAAATAAACTATCCATCCGGGTAATATTTATTACCCTCTGATTATTTAACATAGCCATGGTATAGATGGTCCATTTATAGATGGTTTACCTATTAAAAATGGTGATTTTCCATGGCTATGTTAAATCGCCAGAGGGTAATATGTCACTAACCTGAATCTTGCGGCCAGCCATGGGGATGATTTCCCTTATTAAGAAACCATGATTTCCAGGGTTCGGGAGAACAGTGACGTCTGAACCATTTACCAAGGTTCCAACCCAACTCACCAAGATCGAAAACTCGATGGCTTGGAAGGGACAACCGGTTCTTACTGTCTAAAGGTATCCCAAAGAAAATATTAAGAGAATAATAGGGCATATTATCTTTGAACCATGGAAAATATTAAGCTATCTATTCGATGTTCAAATCATGTTAGATCCATGAAAATATTTCCCTAATACAGCTGAATACCGAATTAGCCTCCAGTAAACCAACATAGATGTTTAAAACCCACCATGAAAGTAGATCATTTTCCAATCACGGGTTTTCTCCATTGGTGCCCCCATTTTTGGAGCAGTTTACTAAACTTTCAGGGTACCATCTGGTGATTTAACAGTTTGCCATGGAAAGATCCACCCATTTTTAAGTTCGGTAAACCATCTATTTCTATGGGCCATCTATACCATGGCTATGTTAAATAACCAGAGGGTAAATCCTGAATTTGTTTGACGAAAGCCACAAAAATTCCCATCATGGATGGACCTCGATGTCCTTTTCCTGCCAATCCGCAAGACCACCTGAGGCGGCCCAACGCATATGCTCCATGTATGGCATACTCACCAACCAGTTTTACCCTCTGGTAAATTAACAGTTGGACCCTGAAAATCACCCATTTTTAGTGGTTTAACTCATCTTCCAACCCCGATGACTGCCAGGGTCGTCATGTTAATTTACTGGAGGGTAACCGTGTTTAAGTCATGGTTTTGGTTGAAAATGTTGGTTCATATGGAATATAAATGGAGCATCTGGGTAGAATGCACATGGCGAAGAACAGTGCAGGATCATATGACGAAAAGATCGGGTTGCAAAGGATATAAATATATATATAGAGAGAGATAGAGAGATAGATCGATAGATAGATAGATAGATAGAAAGATAAAAAGATAGATACGAAGATTAGATACATAAAAAGATTAGATACATAAAAAGATTAGATAAATAAAAAGATTAGATAGATAGATAGATAGATAGATAGATAGATAGATAGATAGAGAGAGAGAGAGATAGATAGATAGATAGATAGATAGCTAGGTAGGTAGGTAGGTAGATAGATAGATAGATAGATAGAATAGATAGAATAGATCTGTATTTTACCAGGTCAGCCAACAATATGGTACAATTACTATATGGGGGCGCAACAAACCGGTCAGCACTCAGCTCTTTTGAACCAACGCTACAGAGTAGATCGATGATATATACACTACATGGTTTTACTGCAGGAGTTTTTACACCCCCC
>Ga0126342_10001774_pt1 | contig 31663 bp, 26 predicted proteins | sample Cyp1metagenome_FD_92528 | JGI IMG/M metagenome (GOLD analysis project Ga0126342, IMG submission 92528) | Coral microbial communities from Lord Howe Island, Old Settlement Bay, Australia - Cyphastrea 1 metagenome | ecosystem: Host-associated > Invertebrates > Cnidaria > Coral ...
CCAGATAGAATGTCAAATAGAATGTCAGAAGATATGTCAGATAGAATGCCAGAAAATTTGCCAGTAAGAAAATGTATAAATGTCATGGTGGGGATCACACGAAGTAAAGTAATTTTTCTTATGGTATTCTATATCGCTGGTGTAGTCAATGGTTGACTAATAGATTACACAATGCATTGCCACAGGCAGAGGATTATATGGAATATTTAGTTATCAAAGATCAAAACGGATCAAGCCACGTATGGTATGGGGCCATAGCCCAGCCTTGAAATGATCATCAACAAGTTCCAAATAGGGTACTTGAGTCCAAACTAAGAAGTACCCCCGCATAGGCTTCAAGGTGCCCCAAACAAAGGCTTCAATTTCCCCGAATTAACCCTCTGTAAACCAACATAGATGTGGAAAACCCATCATGTGTAGATCATGGTCTGAACGGAAAACCATGGTTTTCCCACCTGATTTTCATACATTGACCTGGGTAAGCGCCAGGTTCAGAGCCCTTCGAGGAGGGCCCGGAGCATTGCTCCTGCTGCGGCAACCCGGACCACGACACTGAGCTCTGTCCGTTGATCGACATGACATGCGAGCTCTGCGGCATGCAGGGCCACATGGAGAATATGTGTGACACCCAGGAAGTACCCAGCACCGAGACCTGACTGCAATTGAGGATATGAAAATATTTGGTGCCAAGTTTTTTCGGTATTTTTAGCCCTTGATTGAAGGGGGAGGTGAATGATGGTGAATGGGTTGTTATCAACGGAGGAGGGAGATGATGTCTGGCTTCTTTCAAGGTAGAAATAAATCCCACAAAAGCTATGGAGATGAGACTTTCCGTTGTTGGCATGTAACTTCATGTAACTCAACGATGATAGGTCTTAGGCATTCAACCAAGCACATTTGACCAGCAAGGATCAATATGGAACCCAGGTCCCAGGACGCCACCGATACCAAGGCTCCCGCCACAGCTAGAGATCCCCCGGAGATTAGTTCGCTCATGAAGGCCAGAAGGCCCAAAAAGTATATAATCCATTATAATCCATGATAAAAACATCCAAACAAACAGCAGATGTTTTCCTTCATGCAAGGCAACACATATCAACACATTCGCCTCAGGAGAAGCCTGGACTGTCCAAGGGGAGCCAACAGCCCAAGTCCCCGGAGATGAAGCCACAGAGCCAGCCCCAGGCCCAAGAGGCAGCACCGGTGCAGGCGGGAGATTTTGGGAAAAGGTAGGGAAACCTGCCAGAAAGCCGCAGAATTCATGATATTTGATGATATTTGAGATGATATTTGATGATATTTATGGTGGGTGTCACCGAAACTGGGGCATACGGATCTACCCGAAAATTCAGCATGTATGGGAAACAAGCTGATCTCTTTGGAATTTATGGACTTCCCCATTGACATCACATGATTCGGCCCATCTCGGCCCTTTTTTTTCAGGGGATGGACTGCTACTGCTGCGGTGAGAGCGGCCATCTCAAGCAGCATTGCCCCCTGCGAGGGCATGTCTGCTCGCTCTGTGGGATACTCGGCGGTGGTTAGAAATACCAGAGAAACTACCTGGTAAATTAACAGTTTGCTATATATAGAAAATCACCATTTTGAATAGGTAAATCAACTATTATAAATGGGGTATTTTCAATAGCTATGTTAAATTGCCAGAGAAACTGTCGCAACATGCCGCCAGACGGATAATTTGCTGTTTGCTATGAAAATTTGGAAATTCTGACCAATTTCTTTGGGCCATTGGACATGTTTGGGGCTTCAAATTTCGGGGTCAGAAAGGTCCAGCTCACTTTTGCGGGATTACCTTCTGGTAATCACTCATGGTCATATGGCAACGGCAAATTACACGTTTCGTTCGATGATTTTCGCAGCTATAAACCCATGTTCTACATGATTTCAATTCACATGTTTAATAACTGGTTGGTGGTTTGGAACATTTTTATTTTCCCCAATAGTTGGAATGATGATTCAATCTGACTTTCATATTTTTCGGGGGGGTAGGTATACCACCAATTATATAGGTAACTAGAGGCTAACGGAATGTAACGGATGGTAGCGGCCTAGTTATTCAACCGGGCGGCCTGTTGATCCCAGCGTTATTGGTTGGGGGTATTAAAATGCTACACAGTGGGGCCCCCAAATGATAATTAATTAGCTAAGTTGGTGAAAAAAAACTCCAAAACCCATGGTTTATGATACTTAAACTATCTTAAACTTATAGATCTTATAGTTAATGGGGTTTATGTGGGTTTATAAACCAAACAAATACTGGAGGTGGCAACCCTGTAGGGCTTAGGGGCAAGGTTCCATTTGGAGATGGTTGGACCAGTGTGCAGCGTGATTTTGGTTACCCTCTGGCTATTTAACATAGCCGTGGGATAGATGGCCCAGAGAAATAGATGGTTTACCTATTAATAGCATGGTGATTTTCCATGGCTCTGTTAAATAACCAGATGGTAATTACTCTCATTCATGTTCAAAACGGTCCAGATTCTTTTGCCCTCTGGTGATTGAAATAGCTATGGGAAATCACCATGTTTAATAGCTACACTGAGGAGAGAAGGGCATCTGGAAGCCAAGTGCAGAAACAAAGAGATGGACGCTGGCCATGGAGTCACCGGAATCGGGTCGGCCCGATGAATGGCTTCTTCGTAAAGGGTGGAAGAGCATGGCCAATTTGAAGGCATTAAAACATATAATTCGTTCCTTGGAACTTACTCCACCTTTACGATTCTTCTGGGTCCAAATCTGGCTGTAGCTACTCCGACTCCCATATCTCAAAACTACCTCGGATAGAAGATTTAGGGTTAAAGAGGTCTCTCTTAGATCTTTTTGGAGACTTTGATGCCATGCAATTACTGGCTCAATTACTGGCATTCATGCAGGTAAGTGAATAGCTTCCGACATGCCAGGTTTTGATTTGAGCTATCATCAGATACTGAGCTATTGCATGTGAGTGGGATTTCCTTTTTTAATCAATGGCTTATACGGAAAAATCTACAGGAAACCATGGTGTTTTTCCCAGCCAATATGGGGTTTTCCATGGTTTTCAGCAAATCCATGGTTTTCATATCGATATCGAGACCCATCCGCTACTGAGGAATGTTACTGCTGCGGCGAGTTCGGCCATCAGAAAGCCACTGGAGACCACAACTTAACGGAACGTCACCACAAAAACGAACAATGCAAGGTGTATGTGTTTTTTTTGGTATTTATACCACCTCTATTTAATAGGGTTATGAATGGATAAAGATGAATTAATGATGGTTAATGATGGATTAATGATGGTTAATACCACCTTACCATCAATAGGGTTATTAATGGTTATTAATGGGGTTTATGCCAACTGATGGTTATTAACGAGGTTATATTCCAACTGATGGTTATTAATGTGGGTAAAACAATATACAATAAACCAGCCATGACTGGGAATGGTAACCATACCACCTATTAATATGAAAACCAATGAATACAATAAACCATAACTATCTATATATATATATATTTATGGTGATGACTGGGGGATGGTTTATTAATTTATGATTATTGTTTTACCCACATTATATGGAACGAAACCGAACCAAACCATGGCAAACCATGGCTTCCATAGCCAGGCCTCCGTCCTTTCCTCAGGTGGACTGCCCTTTCAACCAGATCCCCTGCACCTACTGCGGAAAAGTTGGACACCTTCGAAGCAAGTGTCGAGATGCACCAAAGGACCGGGTGGGAACCGCAGGGCGGGACTGGCTTTGGTCGTTTTCATTGTTCCACCCTCCGGTGTCAAACATGGGTTGGGAAATCCCAAATCACTGAATTGGACATGTTTAAATGGGGAAACTCATCAGACTGAACTGGGGTGGTTGTTTAGCAACCCATATTACCAGGGTACTGATAGTTATCTCAGTGAAAGCCTATCATGGAAGGTTCTTTGGAGAGATCTTTGTGAACAAACTGGATCTTCATTCCATTGTCAAACTCAAGCTGGATGGGAGTTGTGGCATGTACACACGCTTGTTCAGCAACTCTTCGGCAGTTGCTGATATGGATCCTCTTATGATTATTGATCATGTGTTTTACCCTCTGGTGAACTAACATAGCAATGGAAAATCACCATTTTTAATGGGAAAATCCACTATTTCTATAGCCATTTTCCATTGCTATGTTAGTTCACCAGAGGGTACTGAATATTTATTATTAGAGCAGCTATCCACCTGTTTGGACTGCACAAACAGAGAAGGAGAGAAGTTCGATTCTGGGCGGTGAACAAATCCATGCATGAAACAAACTTTAAACTTTAAACCATAGGGATCCATAGTGCAAGAAATTCTACATGCAATGTTGGCTTGAGATAAAACACTATTTTAGGATAGACTTAAAGTTGGATTTCTATTTCAAACATCATAGTTGATACAATCATGAACAAAATCAGGGTCTCTATTATGTGAAAGGTGTTCGTATTCGTTTGTTTTCCATATGTTCTTCCTCCTTCATTAATATACGGATGTGGTAACAACATATTTGGGCAAGAACAATGGTACAATGGTACAAAAACATACGGCTCGGTCGCCCTGCGCCAGGTTAAGCCGCCGTGGCACAAGTACAAGTAGAGACGGGTCCGATGTAGGAAATGGGCGTGTCCCAAAGACTGGGGACCCAGGTAAGAAACCCCGAATTGGGATTGAACCCCCATAACTTATGGTATACTATGGCTAGTCATAGCCACCTAGAACTGGAACTGACCCAAAAGTTGGATGGCATTTGGTGACTTCGTGGCCCCTGTTGTGGACATACCTCTTGTGGGTCCTAAGAGATTTCCACATGCTGCCGTGAACAGCACTCATAGCTGGCGAAGATTGGCCGAGGATTTGAAGAAAAAAAGGTCCATGTCTGTGCTTGCCCTCTGACATTCTAACAGAATCTAGCATGACAATGGAATATGGGATGTTTGTAGATGATTCATATTGATTTACGAAAATTTACCTATTAAAAGATGTGATTTTCCATAGCTACGTTATATTAGGTTGCAAGAGGGTGTCTATTTTGTGAGGGGAAGGACGGTAACATGGAAGCTCAGAAACTTCCCTTACTATGCTTTATTGATACTGTAGTTGGCAAACTTTGATCAATGCTTACTGATATTGACTGAGTGCGCCATTTGTGTGCCACGAAAGCTATATTATATTGTAGTATACTGTTCAGATATGTAGATTTATGTGTATGATAATACTCATGATTTAGTTTGCATGCACGTAGGGGTCACAACACTTAACTTGAACAGGCTTCAAGCATCGTTTAGCCTATGACTTTAGATATATTGACGTATTTGCAGAGAGAGAGAGAGGATATATGATGATATATGATGATATATGTGCAAATAGCAGCAGGGTTCATCAGACTGTTGGCACCTCTGCAGTACCACGTTTCTTACGGTGCTGCCGTGCTGCTTTCTTTTAGTGCAGGTGGCACGTGGCAATGCCTACTTCCCCGAGATCCAGATTCATTTGATGCGGAAACTCTTCCAGGATGGACCCCCTATATATTTGGGTGGCCATTTGATCGGGGAAAATGATGAAAAAGCCGCGTCATTTTTTTGGGGATGCTGCAGATACCCATCATTTTTCAGACAAACCTGCCGCACAAAAAAATGGGAGAGATAAACTTGGAACTTGATGCATCCTGGTGATGATGGCCTGTATCATCATGCGCTCCGCGCACAAATCATAAACCCCATACACCGCCAAATTGATATAGGCTAATATCCAAAGCATATCCTACTTATATCTACTTATATCAGGTATTATCCCAAGTATATCCCAATCATATGACACTCGCGAATTGTCCACATCATCTAACACTGCCGCAGTGAAGTTGACGCCAGGAGCAGTTGTTGTCAGGGTCTGCTGAGAACATCGAGCGCGGAGGCCACATCCCATGCAGGGTGCACAGTTGAGTCCTTATCAATGGGGATCTACTGGGATTTGAATCATCATTAATAGGGACTTCATGGGATTTAGTGGGGGTTTTAATCACCCAAGATGAGAGTCTATTGGTTTAAAGGAAAATCTACAGGATGCCATGGGTTGTTTGCCCCAAATGTAAGATTTTCCTGGAAATTGTCCCCCAAACCTCAAACCAATTCTGGAATAATGACGTGAGCAGGCGGGATAAAACATATCCATCAGAGTGTCCCAAAACTTGTCATGAATCCCAAGTATGAATGGTATCCCCATGTAGGTGAGAATTATTGGTTCATGGCTTCATCAATCACAGGCTCGCAAGATAATCATAAGGTACCTGACGTGACATACCCTTTGGTTATTTAACATAGCCATGGTATAGATGGCCCATAGAAATAGATGGTTTACCTATTAAAAATATTAAAAAAATGTGATTTTCCATGGCTATGTGAAATAATCACATGGTATCTTCACATGTTGGCCCCAAAAATGTTCAACCACGGTGGTGGTGGGTTTCGTTCCATGGCGACCAAGCACACCAGGACTGGTGTGCTTGCTGCAGACCCTGGGGGTACCTATGAACACCTTGCAGGCGACCGGTTGGGATCATCGACACACCGGCCTGGGACACACCGGCCGCCCAGGCCTCCATCGAAACATGGCACTCTCAGACATGGCAACGTGAAAACAATCGAAAATCCCGATGTAACAATTTCATGCAATTTCTATGTGGATACAATTTGAAATGGGTGTTGAACTCATTTGAGATTCCCAGAGGGTGCTGCAATTATCCTTGGGTTATGAAGGTTGGCACACAGACAGACATTGGTGAAAATTTCTGGTGAAGATGCTGCTCTATTCTGAACACCCACCTGACCTTGCTTCAACATATTCAGGCATATCTAATCCAGCATAGCACCAAACCTTAGCAACGCAAGGAGAGAGATGCAATTCTGCACATGCTGGAGGAAGCCAGGCTTATCTGCCGAAGGAAAATGTGAGTGGAAGCAACACGAGTTCCATCGCCCCAATATTAAACACCCCCCAATAACCATGGTCTAAGTAGGAGAGTTGGAACAATTCAAGGAGAAACGCACCATTTCAAGCCATGCCTCCGGCCCGACTCTGGAATACGATCGATTGATTGAAAGCCAATACTTAAGATTTCACAGGCCCAGAGTTTCCGATAAACCACTCAGGAGCCATATATAGTATGAGCTTGAGCGCCATATATCCATTGCGGATCATTGCAGCCCAAAACTCCCGCCCTTCAAAGGACCAATATTGGGACTGATCATTATCATCTGGCTTTTTTTTAATCTTTCGAACAGGTGTACAAATGCCATGGGCCATGACTATGACGGCATATGTTACAAAAATCAATCTTGAGAACCCACTCGAATCCAGGATTGGTCGAATCCAAACTAGTTCGATGTTGTTTTTTCTTAAAGCTATCCCAATAGCTGGATGGTTTACAATGGAAAATCCCAATCTAATAGCTGGATGATTTGGGGGTTACCACCATTTTAGGAAACGTTTTTGTTCCATGTTTTTTCCACCTGAATTTCCACCTGCAGTGTCCGACATCTCCTGAACTCCCACGGCCACGGGGCCCTTTTTTTCGGTGCAGGGCCTCGGCCACCGCGTCGGGGGCGGCGCGCCAAGACGGGAGCAACTCCGCCTCCATCGCCTTTCCAGTGGTGTCCGGGACTCGCAGGGCCCCAGGGTGTCCATGTCGATGGCTGTTTGGAAGAGGGTACCATGGTAAATCTGGTAATTCTATGGTAATTGTAGACTATGGTAATTGGATGGTAATTGGATGGTGTAATTGGATGGTAATGTCTGGTAATTGTATGATCATGTATGGGAATGTATCGTACATATAATTACTCGATGATCTTTGTTTTTTTGGGCGATGGGGTTCGGAGACAGGTTGCACTTGCTGCGAGCCATCGCATCCCACGGCCAGATGACGGTCATGCGACGGGAATTGAAGGTGTGGGGATGCTGGGGAATGGCAGCCTCTGGATTCATGACTATCAATTGGGGGTTTACCATGGTTTACCACCATACTGATGATGAATTCATTGCCATTATATGAGTAGTTAAAGTTGGCTCCACGCTATTAGACTCAGGATTTATCAATCCTAGGTGCATTGAATTTGTTTGCAACAGTCCTTCATCTTTATTTAAATTTATTACTAGTAGTGCTTCCAGTGGGGATAGACCCAAGCAAAATTGGAGATACACCAGAATCACCCTTTGGAAATGGTACGGCATCTATCTGATGTCCCCTTTATTTCAGCATGGGTAGATTGATTAGCTGTATAAACACGATTGAACACGTAGAAATGCAGTAGAGGACATTGTGTTTGGACAATGCATTCGATTGTGCTAAGTTCAGCATTCTGGATTTCCTTCTTTGAAGGGGCTCGGAATACCCACCGATGGCCCAAGAACCCGAGAACCCATCCGTTGATATTCATGGCGTGGTGGTGAACCCATCATCTTATATATAGAGAAATAGGCTGACAAATAGATAGGTAGATGATAGACAGGTAGCCAGATAGATAGGAGAGAGAGAGAGAGGGAGAGAGAGAGAGAGCAAGAGAGCACGAGCCCTCAACAATCCATCCTTATTGAAGACCACTGAGAGGATGAAGACCACTTATTGATAGATGATAGATAATGAAAATAGACGGATACAGCTTATTTTGTCAGATAGACTTAGATAGACAGACAGGCAGGTAGACAGATAGATAGGCAGACAGCTAGGTAGATAGACAGATAGACACATGCATAGATAGATTGACAAACAGATAGACACACAGACTGACTGACTGACTGACAGACTGACAGACAGACAGATAGACAGATGGATGGATGGATGGATGGACAGATAGATAGATAGATAGATAGACAAATACCGGTCTATCCCACCGAGTCAGGCCATTTTTTCGGGACGTCGGGCCATGAAGGATGCGCAGGTGTCCCATGCAGAGGTGGTGGAATTTCGACAGGTGGGGCATCCATATTGGATCCACTGGGATCCACTGATTCATCCAATGGTGACATGGTGATTTTTCAGCAACAAACATCCAAGAATATCCAAGAAAAATGTTGTTTCAATGGGATTTCACCCACGAAAAATGATCAAATTCCTGGTGATGGAGTGTGATTTGATTGATTTCATCAACCGAAATATGGAGATGTAACGGCATTTAGCCAGCCCAACAAACTGCAGGGATTGAATGAATGGCACTTAACCAACAAAACATAGGGATATCAATGAGATTCACGGATGTACTGCCTGGCAGTTTGAGAGTTTTCTATGGACTTTTCCATCAGTTTTAATACGTCAATTCATCCATATTTCATCCATAAAGATGCAATTGTCCCACTATGGAAAGCATATGGAACCACATGAATAGTGAAAGCTGGCTCCCAGTGTGTAAACCATGGTTCTTTCGCTGATTAATAGGTAAATAATCCATAATTCCAATATAAGCTACCTCAGGATACCTCAGGAACTGTGAGAGCAGGCTCCCAATGTGTGGGACCTGCCAGTGTGCAAAGCCTGAACAAATAGCTATGTAATTATTTTTACTGTAGGGTAGCATCTATAGTAGCCCAACTGGTATTTGTATATCTACTCAATAAGGTGATGTGGAGGATGTCTGTTGACAATGTATGGACGTACCTCAGTGTACTAAATCATTTGATTTTTTTTTGACAAAACTAACATCTTCAGAACATTTGAGTTTATGATTGGGTTCATCCCCCGTTGCGGGGCAGCTTACACGAGCCGTTGCCATGGCTGGAAAAGGTACTGCTTCATTTTCAGATACTTGGATCAACTAGATATCAATTTTGTGGAACATCCTAAGCCTCTTCCTTATACCAATAAGACCAGAAACAACAGACTTGGGTTCTTGTGAGTTTTGAGATTGAATATGGGCCCATTATATAAGTACCGTAACAACCCGCAAGGATATCCCATTCTTCTGTTTCTCTGTATTTGCTGCTGAAAAATTAAATCCCCACTAAATCTTCATATTTGTTGGTTTAATCGATTAAATCCCCTGAGCCCGAATTGAATCACCATATTATATGTGTTGGTTAAATCCCATGAAACCCTTATGAAATCACCATTTTGTACATGTTCCACCTGTTTTTGTTGGGGGGCCAAATCACCGAAGCCGCTCCCAGGTGTTTAACCAACTGGCCATCGAAGCCAAAACCGAAGTGGCCGAGAAAGAAGCACAGGCGGGTTGCAAAGGGGCACTAATTGAAAGGAAAATGCACACTTGGACTCGACGGGGTGAATATGAATTCCCAACAGAGGTGACTGTTGGGCTTCAATCTCGGGAGTGGTGCGTTTGGTTGCAAAGCTGGCTTAATTTACTAAACTCAGTTATCCTACCATATCCTACCAATGGTGTATCATTGTAAGGACTTGGATAAGATAAGTCAGTATGAGCCAACTATTTCACCATGATATATCCCAAAATGATTGGCTATATATGTATCATATCACCAATAGTTTGTATGCACCATTGAAAACTACACAATCTAACATTATATAACTCTACACGATCGGCAACTGGCAATGGCAATAAACCAGTGAGTCGTCACCATGTTTGATGGGCAAATCCCATTTATTGCTGTTAACTTACCTTGGGGTGGGGGGGTGTAAAATCCAAATAATATCCCCAATTACATTCCCCATTTTAACACGCACCCACCTCTAAATGTCACATGGACCTCCAAAAAGAGGTTCCGTTTGCCATGCTAAATTGATCTAAATTGATGAGTGTATATTTTTCGTCGCTTCCCTTATGTGATAATCTACAGCAATCCCCATCATACCCCCATTCAGATCACTTTACTCTTTTTTTAGCCAACGACGCCATTGACGACTCCTCCGCTTTTGGACATTTTCCTCCGTAGTTAGTTGATGTCTTGTTGCACATGGGGGTGGGACGTAATGACGTTCATGTTGAATTGCCTGCCAAGACAATCTCTTGCTTGCACTTGCGGACCGGCTTGATGCTACGATGTAACAACTTCTCTTGCACTTGCACACCGAGTTGATGCTAGATTAATGTGGGTAAAACAATGTCATAAACCACCCATTTGGGAATGGTAACCATACGACCTATTTATGATGATGACTGGGGGATGGTTTTGGTTTATGACATTGTTTACCCACATTATAAGAACTTCTTGGCGCTACGTTGCAAGAACCTCTCGTGAAATGGCGGTTGCAACTTGTGGGCCCTGCGAAGTTTCGCCAAAAAATGTGGCTAAACAGTTCGCATGCCCGGGAAATCATGTTACAGAAGGCCAAAATACCTTGTAAAAAAATAGTACCCTCTGGTTATTTAACATAGCCATGGAAAGATCCACCCATTTTTAATAGGTAAACCATCTATTTCTATGGTCCATCTATACCATGGCTATGTTAAATAACCAGAGGGTATGAAATAACAAATTGTAACAAAATGAAACCCGCCTCCTGGGGGCCACGGTGTTTTCACTTGCAAATACCACGGCATGTCGTGAAGGTGTGGAAAGCTGACCGTGCGTTTCCAAAGGGGTCGTTTTACGCCGTAGCCTTGTGAGGCAATGGTAATTGAAGCATATGAAATGGCCATATTATATGGTACAGTCCCTCCATTTTAGGATCCTGAAATTCCCATTGACATATGAAATAGGAAATTTAACTCCAAATCAATGATATGTCAAAATTATCACCATCATCTCTACATGTTTTTCCAAAAGAAAGATCGGTTTAAGACTTTAAGACAATCTATACTACGTGTTTTTTTTGTTCCGTAGTAAGCATCTATATGTTAAACCGTTATCACCAGAACTATGACAATATGATCACCAACATTGTTTTACGAACTATTGCGATTTTACAGATAACATCTCCATGAAATCTGGGTAAATTATAACGACCTCACTTCGACCTCACTGGAATCATGGTTTATTTTAGGAAAATCATCCCCAAATGGCCTTAATTCAGGTTAGTGAAATATTATAATTTACCCAGATTAAATCCCACTAAATCACCAGAAAATCCAATGAATCACCATTGAACCACCAGGCGGCGGCCGCCTTGGCCGCCTCTCCAGGGGGCCGCAGGAGGTCCATGCCGGACCTCAGTGGCTGGGCGGCTTTTTGTGGGGGGTTCCCCGTGAATGGAAATGGCGGTTTAGTGGAAGTTGAATGGTGATTGGGATTTCATGGTGAACGAGCCAAAATTGGGAGTTACCCTCTGGTAAACTAACATAACTATGGAACATCACCATTTTTAATGGGGAAATCCACTATAAATGACCATTTTCAATAGCTATGTTAGTTTACCAGAGGATATAAATATTTTTTTTCGCTCTTCAGTGGTGAAGGGAGGCAGTTGTGAATGAAGCTGCAAAATGAGGAGCCAGTTGGAGCTATGAAATGAGCTTCCCATGACAGATGATCGAAACCATGGTGATGTGGAAAACATCTCTGAGAAAAGGACAAACATTGATAGGATGCCCATCTATTGATCAAAGATAGGGACTCATTTACTAATAGTGAATAGTGGATGAAGTGGACTTATATTTATATGATGATATAATCCCATTAAATCCCATTAAATCCCACGAGATGATTAGATGGATATCCCGACATCCCATTATATAATATTATATATAGTATCCATCCCATTATATCCCATGATATCCCATGATATACCCTCTGGTGAACTAACATAGCAATGGAAAATCACCATTCTTAATGGGAAAATCCACTATTTCTATAGCCATTTTCCATTGCTATGTTAGTTCACCAGAGGGTATCCCATTCATAGTGGAACCCATGATGAGTTGATGGTGGTTTTCATGGGATGTTTCACCGATCCCATCCGATGGCCCGGTGGTTCAATGAGAACAACCTCACTGCGTGGAGCGTGGAACGGTGGTTGATCGCGGTGGTTGCATCCCTTAAATTTACCATTTGTTAGGGCGGTGATTTGTTACAATTCATACAGATCCAGAAAATTATGGATATGTAATCTTCAAGTTTAAGATGGGTGATTTCAAGTAGTGTGGTAAACCTCGTCCACGAAAAATATTCTGGGATTGGTTGAAACCGCAAACCAGACTCAGAATTGGAACCTTTTTTCAAACAAGACAAATACCATGGATATCCCCTGAAAATACTTCAGTCAAATAGAACAACATATTGGAAGGAAGGGCGATCAGCAGAGTGTTCGCCAACAACTGGTTTAAAGAAGACATGATATAGCTAACAACAGCAGGTATACAACAAGGATGTAACCAGCACTGATCGGGTATCATTAAGGCTCGTGAAATTGGGTAATTAACTAATTAACTCCCTTCTGGATTTTTTGAATTTCACCAATCTGAGAAACATGTGTTATGATTTATTTGCTCAAGCTGGGGAGCTGGGGAATGTGGTCAAGATCTGTGGGTCAATGACGGCCAGTCTGAGGTTTTCATTCATGTTCAAATGAGGCTTGATTTCCGGGGCAGTACTTCTAGTGCATGCAGCATGTGGAAGCCAAACAGCGGCAACAGGGCATGTTTTCTGGTGTGCCTCAAGCCTCCAAGTGTACCCATACAAATAGTTATCGAAAGTCTGGACATTTAACATCATTCAACATCATTCAACGCATCAAAACCCTTCATTTTGATATTTTGTGCATTTTGACCCTGAACGAAGTAACTCAATTGACTCAATTGGTACTGTAATCAAGTTTGATGGGTTGAGACCATTGGTACTCAAGTACCCATAAATCTGATCAATTTGGGTCTTGGCCTCATGTTGAGAGAAAAACCCAGGTGCTATGGCGCGTCCTCGGCGAGGCCTCCAATGGGGACCTGGGAGCATCGATGGCTGCCGTATGGTTTCTTGATATTTGTTTACACATATTTACAGATCAGACACTTTTTTAAATAATTTTTGCATGTGTTTTTTACGATGGCTTAGGTGGTTTACTTTACTATGATTTCACTTCATGCTTTGTGAGTTTGAACAAATTTGGCAGCTTGCATATCACAGCCCTTGAGAATTGTAGATCTCCATTGTTTTCTTGACTTGGATTTGGCATGGTGTAAGCCTACCAGCCAATCGGTAAAGGCGTAAGAAAAGGAATGATGAGGGACTTGCTGCTGCTCATGTTCCATTGCCAGTTTTATTTTGTTGGCGCTGATGCTCTAAATGGCTCCAAATTGTTGAATCTGGAGGCATCGAGAATGATGCTGTCTTCCAGGAACTCAAGGCCAGTGCCTGGTGCAGGGCATCTTCCGTCCCAGGGAAGACATTCCGAATAATTCAGAGGTCACATGTCATCAGCCATAGTCAATCAAGCCCTATAAATACGTGACCATGTGGAAAACATTGGAAAACGCCAGTGTAATGGTCCTAAATCAAGCATATTTTGAATCCACTGTGATCTAACTGGACTGCTTCAGAGGTTGCAGGCGCCGCATGGCAGGCACATTTACAGTGCCTGCCCACATGAAGCGATGTTGGACTGACTTAGAAGTTATGGCAACATTGAAGTTTGCGAGTTTGTTTGGTATCATCAAGTGTTTTACATAATTAGTGACATAGGTTTCTTTAATATTTTCTTACTATATCTGCAACATCTCCATAGGTTTCCAATCGCCACCAGTCGTAGCGTCGAAAACCAAGGCCTCGCTGTTCATCGGTGGCAGGGCTTTGTGCATTTCTGCAGCTTGGTCGCATGGAGGGCCCAGGGAAGAAGAGACAGATTTCGAAGCAGGACTCCAGGACTTCAACACAACAACACAGGACACGGAAGCAGATGATGCAGATGATGCAGATGATGATTTGTGATGATCTATGAATATCTATGATTGATTTGATCATCTATATGATGTATGATTTATTTGATGATTTGTGATGAATTCGCTGCAGTGACTGGAAGTTAGGGGCCCTATTAACTCAATTTGACAAATGTTGTCAGCCGGGTGTTTCGCTAGTCATCAACCTGCGCGTGCAGTGGAGCGATCCAGGTAGGCACCGTCATCGGCATGCTACGGTCCTTGGGTGTTCGCATTAGTGAGAAACAGCTGCTGGAACTCACCAACAAGGCAGGCAGCTGAAAACATGGCCGGCAAATAGCTGGAGTTGGATAATGTTCCCATTATTTCAAAACATCCATTTAGATCCATTTAGTACTATTTAGTTCGGGGATTTCCCAGCCAGGTTTGATTGCAGGAAGGTATAATTACCTTGAGTTTCTGGAGTTGATGGCCACTTGTTCAGGGAGAATTGATGTCCAACCAGTGGATGGAATGGGGTACTGAGAGCAGAGCAGGTCAGCCCAACCAAGCCATATCCAGCTTGTCCAGCAGGGGACCACCACTCAATCCAATATGGCAGCCATCCTGCATTGATATCTGTTGGCATCTATATCCTGCATCCCTGGGGCCACATTTGACGGGAGTAGAGCCAACCCAATGATTTGGCTGATCAGCCAGCATTGGCAACCTTCAGAGTTCCGAAGTGTCTCGGATGATGACGGGTTTTCAACATATGTCTTGTTCTGTTTCATGTGGTGTTGATGCCATTTCATCTTATGTTTTCTTTATGGGTTCAAATTGCGTATATGGCTTCGACGTAGCCGCTAGCCAGCTCCCAAGCCTGTTCGTATTGTGGACATGGAATCCACCATCAATCCAGATGGGTGGTAAAAATGGCATTGCTTTACGAACAGTATTGCTCATTTACAGATATCCCCATTAAATCACCATGAAATCCCTGTAAGTCATGGTTAAACCTCTATAACATCACCATTAAACCACCATTAAACCTCTATAAATCACCATGAAATCCAACTTCTCTCAACCTGCGCTGCCAGGTGAGAGACTTTGCGGCGGTGGATCAGGGTGAACTTGCGCAAGAGGACACCCCACGGCACCGGCACGGCGGATATCCAAGTGATTGGTGATGATCATCTGATGATCAGTGGGAAAACCCATGGTTTTTTTCGGAGTACCCATGGTTTTTAGGACACCTTTCACACACACATATATATATTGTAATTTAGCATAATATAATATAATATGATTTAATATAAATATTTAATGTAAAATAATATCACATAATATAGTCTAATATAATATAATATAATATATAATGTAACCAAGGTTGACAAAGATGTTGGGTTTGGGTCTGCGAAAATTGAGAGAATTTTATAGCACCATGTGCCACCTCAAAATGTAGATAATGTAGGGAACATTGCCAACCTTTCATGGGAAGGATCTGGAAATATACTGCCAAGCTGTATATTTTTCAATGCTTTGCTGGAATTTGCCGAGTTCCTTTCTTTCCCAGTCCAAAAAATGCGGTCCGCTGATTCTTCTTAAGTTGACAGAAGTTTTGGGAGGGCTTCACAACTTAGACGGTGCCCCTTTTGGATGGCTAGATTTCAATGGGACACCCAAGTTGAATGGCATCGATGGCATCCCTAATGATTGTTGAAGGTTATCTGACCCAGGATGCCGTAGATTTTGCCGCCTTCCTGCGAGTCATTAGGCCGTGGGTGATGCTGCGGCTAGATGCGTCACGGACTGGACAAGCCTCATCAATGTTTATTGCTACTGAACTACGTCCAGTGAGTAGATTTGTTGATACATATCTAAGCATATCTATATATGATCATCCTGAAGTAGATAGAATATGGAATGTTCACAGATATTCCCATGTTACCCTCTGGTAAACTAACATAACGATGGAAAATCACAATTTTTAATGGGTAAATCAACTATAAAATGGCAATTTTCAATAGCTATGTTAAATTACCAGAGGGTAATGAGGATTTTGGAAACTTCCGTGTTCTATTCCAGGACGACTAAGGTCTTGATCCTTGTTTGTCGTCTCAAGTTCCGTGATTTCTTGGCTCAGCTGTAAATTTAGGGAACATAGAATATGACGTCAATCAAGTCAATAATTCATCTCTTTTTTAGCCACAGATGGTAAATGGGACACATTTTTCAAAACATAAGAACATACACACAGACACACACACACATGTATATAGATATATATATATATATAGATATGATGATATATGTTCAACTATAATCATATAACATATAACATATAGTTAGTTGTGTCCAGCTTTTGAACTCTAAACATTCCCCATATGTTTTCCCCATCTTTAGGCCGTGGCCTGTGACTTCAGGTGGATGCTGAACGTGAACTTTGGGGACATCAACAGTCGCGCCGCGGCACGCCTCGGGTCCAAGGCCAAGGTGCAACGCGGCAACTAAGGTTGGTGAATGTTAATGTTTCACAAGCTGCTGTTTTAATATGTGTTAATAAGAAACCAATCATTATACTTGTATTGTTCTTGATCATCATGTGAATATTTGAAGAATAAAAAAACAATCCTATCTGGGTTTGCCAATAATCAATAGGGTTTAATAATGTAGTTGAAATGTTGATAAGGTTTTTTAATCATGCGTGTTTTTTTGCTGTCAAAATATTAACGTCTCTTTGTTCGTATACGTCAAGTGATGGCGTTCGACTCTTGACTTCGTATTTTTGTCATGGCCAGTGTGAATATGTGAGCCGTGCATTGTTGTGTGGATTTAAATATGGGAAGGTTGTTGTTGATTTAAATGTGGATTCATGAATAATCATGAATATCATGAACCAATCAATCAATTTCTGGGATTTTATTCATATTCATCAATTTTAATAATCATCCTGAAGAAGGTGGTGATCAACAAATCAGGCCAACGGATCCCGGGTCCCTTTGTTGGATTGATCTCACTAGGTGCTGGAAGCCAATTTCCAAGAGATCAGGGTAGGACTTGGAGTAGAAACCTATTTGGAGACCTGGAAAAACGGGTTAGAAAATGGGCTGAGTTCATTGCCCGTGCATCTGCGCAAGCGTTTTATCAAGGGACCCCAACTAGGAAAATCATCTGCAAATTGAGATTGAAACATCTAAGGTATGAATCCTTGGATTCACATATGGATTCATACATCAAAGACATGTTCATCTTTTCATATCCAAGTGTCATTAGTTCATTAGTTGTCCACGTGGATCGAGAAGGTCTCGTCCCAAATTTCATCATTTTTGATCGCCTCAGCCGGCCAGATGCCTTCCAGATCGCGGAGTGCGCATAACCTGGTGCCGAAGCTGAGATCGGTGGGCGATGCGATCGCTGGCCCTGGATCTTTTTTAAATTACTGGGCCAAAGAATTTCGAGAATCTCAGATTTGAATTCATGTGTCTATCTATATCTATCTATTATCATTTATTGTCTAATCAGTTCTCTTTACATCATATCCTATCATATCCTGCCCAGAACAGCTTTTGGTAGTTCTTGGTTGGCAAGGTATTTTTCAGTAGCTGTAAACAAGTGTTTCAGGCCCCACAGGACTCAACAGGATAGGTTTCAGGGGCATCGAGCTGGCATGTTGGGGCCACCAAAAAAAAAGGCTTGGCAATTTCCCAGGTTCCATGCGGAATTTCCGGGTGGCAAAGCTCCAACTGTTGTTCTTTGGTTGAAAAACCACGCTGATTCTATTTTTTGTTGTTCCCATCTTCATTTGGGTGTGAAAATAGGGCACCCTCACCACATTCCATCTCATGGTTCATCATCATTTCGCCTTCGAACATGGTCACAGATGGGTGTATATAAGCCACTTCCAGGCCCAAATCATATTCATGTTGGTTGTAGAATATGATTCCAACAAGATTTTTGTTGGGGCCTGAAAATCATATTCAGGCCATCCTTCATGATTCCAAGTGATCAATATTGATCAATGCCATTTGGACATGGCCATTGGGCATGGAGTTTTTCCCGCGGTTTTCCCTCCAGGATGCGTCGGAGACTCTGGAAGCACCGCCGGCGCCGGGGGCACCTGGAGAAAATGGAGCACAGTCGGCAAAATCAAAGGTTTGTGGGAACCAATGCTGAAGTGATAGTCTTTTTTTTTGACGAACATCCCATGAATATCCATGAATTTGATGAATTGATATCAATTTGAGCTATTTTGAGGTGAAGTACAGGGCTACAGGGTTTTGACCCCATCTTCATCTAGGTTTCAAGCAACAAGGATGTGGTATCTCACTAGGAAAGGCACAGAATCAGTGCTTTGTATCTGGGTTACGCCGCCCAAGATACAAATTGGACAGCAGTTCGGATACTTGTCAGCCAGGGGTAGCTTGTTTTGAAAACCTTTGCATAGGTCACCAAGAATTGACCTCCCATTTGCTTTGTTGGTCATGTGACCCCATTGTTGTGGAAAGTCGACTGTGTACAATAGTCATAGGTGATTTCCCAGTAATTAGACCACAGATCTCCTACGATTATCATCCTCAAATGACTGCACATGATCCCATCTTTTCAAATGGTTTACAAATATTTATCTACCTGCATTCTGTATCATTCTGTATTCTATATTTGTGTATGGATGACATCCGGGAATTACCCTCTGGTAATTTCTTACATATTGAAAATGGCCCATTTATATATTCACTTTTCCCATTAAAGATAGTGATTTTCCATCGTTTTTTGTATGTTCATCCCGGATCTCTGATCTTATGACGCCTCCAATGGCTCCAAGGTCCCGCAGAAGGCGTGCATCAGTGTGCTGAGAGTGACCGTTCGCGTGACCGTGACCGAAAAGAGTCGTTGGAGGTCAAAAGTGGGATGAGTTGTGCTGACATTTGACTTGAGCTGGTTGGACTTGGGGCTGTGTTCGAACTATTTGGAAGATTTTGGAAGTATTTCAAATCGTCTTTCAAATCGTCTTTTGTGGAGGGTTTTTGACCTCTTCAACTCCCCTATTTTTGTTGGGTAAAAGGGTGATGTTAGATGCGGCCTCAACTCGGGGCTGTTCTTTTCAAGCCACTTTTTGATTGGAGGGCCTGCGTTCCTCAAAGAGGATTTTCGCACTCCAAGAGGTGTTGGGAACACATCGCACAATTTGGGAAAGCCTGGCTGCCATAAAGAACTAATTACCATTTGGGGATGGTTTACAGCACCCATTAAAATGGTGATTTTGGGCATGGTTGATTATTGGGGTTGCCACATTGGAGATTCTTTAGACACCTGTAGGAAGTACACACATGATCTCCAAGTTTTGATTGGTGATTTCAACCAATGTTTTGAACCATTTTCAACCCAATGCCACAAACCATCCCCAAGCACTGACCATAAATGGTTTTTATAAACAATTCCAAACTGATCGGATTATTGGGTTTATCACATGCATCGCTATGTTTAGCACAAGCAACAAAAAATATATCTACGGATATCAGGCTGCAACCATGCCAGAAGACAGTTTATACATCATTGGAACATTGTACAATATTGTGCATATGTGCCATGGTCAAAGGTTGGATATGTATACCCATATTTTCGGATGGTCGTCAATCTGTCAATCTGTTGGGATTTGATATGCGCGTCATCAGGATTCTCATCGTGGGATGGATAAGCATGCAGTAGTGTCATTGACAATATATCATCTAATAGTATAGATAATGATATATAAATAAACAACAACACACATATATACACATACATAATATCATAGGTTTGTTTGGGAAATTGCAAGGAACAAACACCTCAAGAATTGATGGCTAACATTGATTAGTCATGGATTTCCCATGAAAAGTTGCATGGACAGACGTGGGCTGTGTTCCCAGAACAACTGCACTTGCAGCAGTTGAGAATGGCCATTTTTATGGACCGATGCAGTTTGCATCTTTTTGACATTTTTGCTGAATACCTGAGACTTGATCAATCCTCCTGGCACTAGACTCCAGAGGGTGTTGCAAGATACCTTTTATTAAATCTATGGAAAGCATTTCTTCCGACATGCATCATCTTCCGCGAAAAAAAAACGTAAGCAGAACATCTCAGAGATTCTGATATCCTCCAGTGCCATGGGGTCAAGTTCCCATCCATTCAATGGATTGTTAAAAAAAAAAAAAATGGGAAAAGCACGGTATTTCCGGTCAGGATGTTCCCCAGCAATCCATTGACCCATGGTCCGAGATTAGATCGGACCCCTTAGATCGGCCTTTGCCAAAAACGCCATCCCAAGATCCCACCCGGATGGATGGCGGATTGCTGCCTTAGATATGAGTCTTAAAGATATACCTTGAGATCCTTGAGATATCTAAGGAAATTGAGGATCCATTGGTAGATGATATAGATATTTGCATAATATCAATATGAACATTGAAATTCATAGGTTCTATTTGGATATATGATGATATATGAATATAGATGTAGAATCAGCACACAAAAAATGAAGACTTGATGTTTCTCGAGCCTTAAGCTCCAGACTTGGATCCTTCAACCTACCTGTGGTTTCAACCACACTGCTCGCAGTGCTGCGCCACGATGGCTGAAACCGCCATGATGGCGCCATGAATGTTTGCCGCGTGGCGCGTGGTGCGGACAAGCTGAAAAAGAACCAGTGACATGGGAATCCAACTGTCGGCAATAGGACATCACCAATGTCTGGACAATCTATAGGAAAATCGGAACAGTTGAACATATATTAAACCATGGTAAACCCAATGATAAACCATCCCCAATGGAGGTTTATGAAATTGGCTTTACCACATGAAATTCCAACGAACATTGAAGTTTCGATTGCCAGGTTCCATTTGACCTTGCAGGGTGACCTCGTGACCTCGTACCATCTCGTACCCATAAAATTGGGTGTTTTACCCCATTTAATTTTAGTACTTTTACATGCTTTTACCATTTTGTTTGGGGTATTTGGAGTGTTGATTGGTAGTTGACTGGTAGTTGATTGGTTGCATATAGTTTCTAGCCAGAAATGGATGAACAGATGGTCTCCGATATCCTGAAATGGTAACGAGAGACAGGGACTTAGCCGAGTCAGTTGGACTTGTCACCAGAGGCAGCTAGATGAACCTTTCAGGGGGGATGGGGACAATATTCCCATCCCCCATTATAAAGACACCACCCTCCTATGGTCCCAAATGGGTATGGATCAATACCTATTAATACCATTTTTAGGGGGATGAACATCCATAAATCCCAGCTATTTTGGGGTGAACAAAAGGGTACCAGGGTTTTGACCCATCCCCAAATATATGCACTATCACTACCCTTACTAAAGCATGGTTTCTGCGGGGTGTTTGAGATGAACTGGGTGTTCAGATACAAATGCTGCTCCCTTGGTGCAGTTGAAGTACCCCCGGGAAGTCTAGCACGAAAGCCTTCAATGTCCATTGGTCAATGTTCAACAGGAAAGTCATCAATGGACCTACGGTAAGGTCAATTCATTTGGAAAACCAAACATGTTTTTGCATATAATGTATGATTGTATGTACGTGTTGAACACCACATCATAAACAACATGCATATCAGTACACACACACACGTATTTATGTATATATATATACATGTGTATATATATATATATATATTATACGTGTGTATTCACACACACACATACATATACACACATATATATATATATATATTTATACACGCACACCGTGCCTATGCACATGCATTTTTAACCCATTTTGTACAGGCATATTTCATGATGAAGTTCGCATTGCTCAGGATTTCCGCAGGCATCCAGGGGCTCCAGCTGCGTTGCGGCCGCAACGCGTCCGCCTTGTGGTACCCGTTGCGGCAAGGTCCCCGTGGCGCAGATAGCCAGTTTGTGGGGCAGTTTCCCATTGATAACCTCCCAAAAAAATAGATAGAAAGGTAGTGAACAGTAGAATTGACCATGATTTAACTATTGGATTTCTCTAAGTTTCTATCTTTTTGGCGGCGCTGAAGTTGAAGCATGCGAGGAGATCCTGTTTGCCGACACAAGTCCTGGGGTTCTAAGGCCTCATTGTAGTACCGAGCAACCAAGTAAGACCGCCAAGGAATTACCCTGAATAAATGGCATGGCAAATATTGCCAGACCAAGACTCACCCATACCGTACCCCAAAAGTCGCAAAGGTCTCAGTCGCAGTTGCCATCTGCAGCCATCAACACTACGCCGAAAGCCACGTGAAACTCAGCAGTGCTTTATCTCACTACCAAGATGAACCAAGCCAAAAATGATTAAACAATATTAAACATGTATATACCCATAGGATCCATGTATGCTATATATGGTAACATTTACCATCAATATACCCCCAATGTTAGCATATATACCATACACGGATCCTATGGGATATAAATTGTGGTTGCTCGTCTCACCGACAGTTCCAGTCAGAAATTGGTTGATCGTATCCTTGTTGGTTTGGTGTTTGTTACTCTCATATCTGCATGTAGCCAAATGCAATATGAAGTGCCACCCATCATTCTTCTTGCTTGACTTTCCTTGGAGGATCCTTGAAATGTAATCAAATACAGTATCAAAATTGCACTGGAAAGTCAACTGTCAGGGGATTGTTTACCAACATCATAGGACTCGTGTCACATACCAGAGTTAAACGCATGCAAAAGAAAGGAACCACCAACATCCCCCAACATGTTGGTGGGGGCACCATCATCAGATTCCCCTTAAAGGCCGTTCAACGCTGTCTTGACACATTGGTACTGTACAGTGCTAAACACCAAGTGTCATATTTATCAGAGATTCCCCCCCAAATTTCACCAATTAGATCACTCAAAATGGCAATCCTATCCCCCTAATAGGCAAATTTTTGTGAACAAAAAAAACCAGCGCCATTTTCGATGTCCCATGACCACTGCGGGGCTGCCTCAGAGCTTTTGCCCGGCGGCGCCGGGGCCGGCGACCTCGGCGACCTCGTCCCGGCGGGTCAGGTCCAACGTCCCGCTGCCGCGGCGGCGTGCGGAGGTGAAGTCAGCACAAGGGGGGACCGGGGAGATGTTTTTTTCTTTTAAACGATTGATATAACTTGGATAATATAAATGAGACCATATATATATATATACATGTTATAAATGCTATATGTGTATATTACTATATTAAAAAACATATACAGATATATTATATGGGTTGTGCGTGTTAAACTGTGACATAATCAAAGGTGAAGTTGAGTTTGGCAGCATTTGATAGCCAGGTCTTCGCCAATGCCAAGGCAAAATCATGATGAACAAAAGTAAAGACTGCTCACTGATAGTCATTGAATGTTTAAAATGGTCAGTGATCCCTAAATTGGCCATGTTCAAAGATAACTGGCCGGTGATGATGCGCAACCACTGATTCTTTTCAGCTAGGTTGAAACAACCAAGCAACTCAAGAACTGTTGGCTAATATGATGTTGTATCCCATGATATTCCATTTTATCCATATTATACAGTATCCAGATTATATCATTCTATATCCAAATTATCCATATTATAAACATATGCTATCCATATTTATCCATAATGTACCCATGTTGTATCGGTGGTTTTATCCATATTATATCCATATTTTTGGAAAAGGTAAATCCCATGTTTTCATCACAGTGGAAGCACTGTCCCTGGTAGGAGCCACAACGATGGCTGGATCCTATTGATCTTCAACCTACTGCTGGGAAGCGGTGGCTGGTGCCGCGTGGCGATGACATCTCGGTGACAGCGAGGAGAGAGGCCAGGGTTGGGCGGATCCTCCTGGAGGCTTTGGTGAAGGTAATTTTGCTGGTTGGTGGTGACTGGAAATATGGATTAACTATGGTTTATGGTAGATATAACATGATATAACGAACTAGTTAATGGGGATTATAATGGTTTATAGACCAACAAACACTGGTTGGTGGTTTGGAAGTCACCATTAAATCATCTTGTTAATCACCATAAAATCCATATGAATCCCCATTAAATCACCATTAACCATAGTTAACTATAGCTGGTTGGTGGTTTGGAACATGTTTTATTTTCCATAATATTTTTTGGTATGTCATCCTTCCCATTGACGAACTCATATTTTTCAAGATGGGAAAGAAACCACCAGCCAGTTTGTGATTTTCCCAATAGGAAATCTATTCATTTGGTGAATTTACTGGGGATTTGGTGGAATTTGTGTAGTTCCTTAAGCAAATCCAAGTTATTTGCATGAATGCATGCTGATATGACCTCCTGTAGGATATATGAAAATGGATGAAAATGGATCATATATAAAAATAAGCATGTCTAAACTATGGATGGTGTATAATCCTCTTATGATGCATCACTGTCACCATTATAGGATAACTTGAATGTTTCGGGGAAACAATCGATTTTCCGGTGCAGGGATGGTCTTTGGGAGTTCAACTCTGGGTGACAACTTGGATTACCCTCTGGTAAACATACAAAAAAACTATGGAAAATCACCATTTTTAATGGGTAAATCAACTATAAATGACAATTTTCTATAGCTATGTTTGTTTACCAGAGGGTAACATATATTTCAAAGTCACCATTGGATTATTTTGGAAATATAGAAGCTAATCATTGGAATGCACTTGATTATGACAACTTTTTTTGTGTCCAATGATTTCTATATATTTCTCTAATGGAGCGACTGATTTGGATGGTAACTAGTCGTAAAACTGGGATCCATGAAAACTACGATCCATGGGGTGATCCTTGGGGCAATTGTTTCACGTTCATCATGTTCCATCATGGATCAGTGGATGATCTGGGTACCCTCTGGTAAACATACAAAAAGCTATTGAAAATGGCCATAGAAATAGTGGATTTACCCATTAAACATGGTGGATCTTTCCATAGTTTTTTGTTAGTTTACCAGATAGTCATTTATAGTGGATTTACCCATTAAAAATGCCATAGTTTTTTGTATGTTTACCAGAGGGTAGTTCAAGATGTTCAATGGAATTTTGAAGATCAGCTGATCAAACAGCGACTTTTCTGCGACTGAACAGCCAGCATGGTCGAGGCTTTGCAGCTCCTGGAGCGGAAGCATTTCGAATCTTGGGCGGGTGAGATGGAACCTGTTGCCCAAAGATGATCGTTTTGCATGTTATTCACATGTTTACAGAAGATCCCAATTGTCCGAGGTATTCCCATGTTTACACGTTTTTTTTTTGGAAAGGCATACTGACATATGCCCGGCATGTGCATATTTCGGGGTTGCGTTTGCTGGCAGTTTCCGCGTAACCGCGATGAACCCAAGCGAGGAAAATGATTTCTCCGGCTGGCAAATGCCTTTTCCTTTCGAGCTGCCTTGACACTTCGCAGAAATCGGGGGCGATGGCTGGGCTCAGAAGGATGGACCCCAAAACTTCAGGATCAATTCACGACATACAAACGGGTACCAAACTTGAAGATCCCAGCACTACCAAACTTATTGCATTTTCACCGGTGAATCAGGTCATACTGTCCCGGTCCTGGTGGTTTAGTCTTTGATGAGGTGTTCGTCCCTGCGATGACAATAACCCCGACCATTCTTGGGATGGGAGATTGCCATAGGTCGCCTCTTTCGATCCTGCAACCTCCCAGCCATGTTTGATGACACCGGAGCATATCCAAATATTGGTTCTACCCCATTCTATTCCCATTATCCCTATTATATATCTCATTGTATCCCCACAATTGTTGGTCATTATGGTTCTATCGCAACTTACTCCCAACAAACATATATACAAATTCAGACAAATTACAGGGTTTTTGCATCATTTTGCCATATTTTTCCCCATGTTTTATGGTGATACCTCCATCCTATGCCAGCCCGGGAGACGCTGAGGTGGCGAGGCCTGCCCCATTTGCTCCTTGGGCGAGTGCGGCGACGTGAACTGCCCCAGCTATCGGCCCAAGCGGCACGAGGTGCGTCAGGCGGTGGAAGAAACGGTGCTGCAGCATGCGGTGTGGCTTGGTCAACCGTGGGATGGAGATGGATATCTGGTTGGTGGTTTGGAACATGGCTTTTACTTTCCATTATATATAGCTATGGATATATATATATATATGATAAATATATATATATATATGATAAATATATATATATATATGTGGGGTAATCAATCTTTCCCATTGACTTTCATATTTTTCAGAGGGGTAGGTATACCACCAACCAGATATGGATATGGATGGGTAAACACTGCATAAAGACTGATAAAGATCTGATGAAGTAAGTTCTGGTACTTGAAGAAGGTTTGATGTAACAGTCGGTAACAGTCGTGAAGTTGGATCTAGTTGGATGGTACACCTTTGTGTCAAGCATATTTGGGGTGATGATCGGGCAGATGGTTCAAAGGGTTTAAAACAGAAACCGCCAAGTGGTAAATCCTTTCTTTGCCGTAAATGGGAATATGTGCGAACCAGCCAATTTTGTTGCAGGAAATGTAAGATTGGCGATGCCAAGTGGTGCCCCTGCTATAATGTCAATGCCAGATTTGGATAGATTTGGCGTTCAGCCCTGGGTTATTGTACCAATGCAAGTGCAAATAGATGCAAATAGTCACAAATTAGGCACGCAGAATCACACCATATCACCTTTTTTTTGAGGGGAACCTCCCTGATAAATAGTCCAGTTTATTTATCTTGTGTTGGCATCAACTTGGAACTTGGGGCCTCTGATTTATCCAACTGGTCATGTTCAGTAGAAGTCTTCATGGCTGGCTACTGATAAGAGGTGTGAGCACTAAGGGTGCTTGGTAAGGTCGGAATGTTCAAGGTGAAAATGATCTTGGATCATCTGAGCTGAGTGTCAGGCCTCAACCACTGCAATTTATTTAAGTGAGGGGCCGCCACATGCAGACTTGAAACAACTTTTCGACGCCAAAACTGGACGAGAAGTTTGGGAGATGGCCGCCAGATGAAATCGAGGCGATGCTTTGCTGAGTCTGGCAAGGGCATCAACACTTACGTGCCTGGACTGCAAGTGCAGATGGTCTGAAAGACATATCTTCCTATCCAGGTTGGGTATCCCGGGTATGGGTCGAAAGCCAAGATTTATGGAGCAAGAATTTTGGGCCTTGACAGTATGACGCACCACTTTACACTACTTCACATAACTTTCAAAATTTCACCTTCCAGGAGCCAATGGCGGGGTCCATGTCATATTCCTTTGGTTTGTTGATGACTGCCACGTCCTTGAAATCAAAATAAGGTGAGGTCATACCGGCATATACCGACCTGGCTGCATGTGAAATAGGTATATGATAGTATATGAGTATCAGTATGAGCCAAAACCCTGGTACCCTTTTGTTCACCCCAAAATAGGTGGTAAATGGATGTTCATCCCCAAATTGTGGTGTGTTGATCCATCTCCTGGTCCATGTCCTTGGCTATCCTTCGCCATCGGCCTTTAAGGTCTCGGTGGGCGCTGGATTGCTGGCGCAGGATTGGATACTTAAGCAGCAATGGAATTCAATCCCCTCAAGGGTGACCCCCCTAACAACCAATAACCACTGGTAAGGGCTTGCTAAGCATCTATCATTGGGCGGTCATCCTTGACAAAAACGGCTGAATACTCGTGATATATAAAATGATATGATGTCACTTGACACTGATGTTGGAAGAAGTATTTGCACTATTGTTGATAACAGATGAGATGGATGATGGATGACAGTTCACAACATCTACCAGATGATTTGTAGCAAAGAAGGTATTGGATGTTCTTGTCAGTTTAAACGTCTGAAAAGATTTGAAATTACAAGAACATCCAGTTAAACATCCAATAATTTGAGATGATTGAGTAAACATGTACATTTAAACGTCATTTACCACCCATTTTTTCCTCCTAGGTGCAACCACAACATTGGATGGAAAACCCTCTGGTAAACTAACATAGCTATGGAAAATCACCATTTTCAATGGGAAAATCCACTATTTCTATGGCCATTTTCAATAGCTATTTTGACATAACCAGAGGGTAGATTCCAAGTGATCAATGCCATTTGGACATGGCCATTGGGCATTGAGTTTTTCCCGGCGGATTTTTAGGTTCCTGAAATTTCCATTGATTGGATGGCAAACCCACCATCCGCTCCAAGGATCATCCTCGAGAAGCTCCGGGCAGCCGAGCTGCCGGTCTCGCGCGTGGTGGTGGTCGATCTGCGCACGGCGGAGCCGGTGATCGCCTGCGCCTTGGTGGTAAACACATGTAAACACCACGTCTACTGTTGGTTTAGAGTACAAATAAATGGTGGTAAACAGATTGTTAAACCATATGTTGGTTTAGAGTAGGTGAGATGATGATGGTAACATGGACGCTTTATTGTTGCTTTACTGCAGTATAATCATTCTGTACCAGGTACCAAAAATGTCTGAACATGGTCTACAAAATGAACAAATCCCATGCTCACAGTAGAGTTTGTTTTAAGGGGTGGGTATTTTGGGGACAACACACGATAGAATCTGTGTATGTACTGAGCAGGACTCGGAAAGTCGAGAAATTCGTGGATATCTCCACATAATTGGTTCCATACTGGATCACACAGCATGCATGTGTCGTGATATACTCTAAGACAGAATTGCTTTCCGCCTACCATGCCACATACCATATTTGAACTGAATATGTTTCTTAGTACACACACACATATATATATATATACACATATTATATTACATAATCAGGTCATTGCTTAATTAATATATTGTTTAATGGACTAGTTAACTAATATATATATATATATATATGTGTGTATAGTATGTATATACTATTCCCCTATGTATCCATTTGCATAATGTCCCCATTTGCCCAGTTCCGGGGAGAAAAAAAAAAAAAACATGTGTCCCCATTTGTCTTTGAGGCGAAGGGAGGAAATTCTCCAGTGAAGAAGGTGGTTTGGATCTCTGCCAGCTGGGTTATCACAGCAGCTGGGATCTGATGATCGAAAAATCCTGGATCCTGGTGGATTGATATTGTTTGATCACCGGAATCTAGAAAGAAAGTTACATGCTACTCAGCAAACTCATTGGAAGATTGGAAGTTAGTGTGAGGAAGAAAAAACAAGTAGAGCATTTTGGCCGTGGGTTGTAAAAGTGTCAATGTATCCCTGTTTACCAGTGGCTTTGCCAGATCAAATGATTTCTACTTGCAGTATGCCGCATGCCGTGTGCTCCACGCAGTATCCCAGTTTAAAAAAGGGTAGCAATCCAGTTCCTGATGATTTTAAGATTGGTTTATAAACCTATTACTGTAACTATAGTTATATCTAAAATAAACCATAGTTAAACTACTTATAAGGCAACTGAACGCTATCTTGGGGGCCCCACATTGTAATGGTTTGCCTTAAAGAATCACTACGCCATGTGGTGCGCATCGGGCCATGGCGGGCTGGGTAAACCTGGTGACTTCCTGCCTTTTTAAGTGAGGAAGATCATTGCCATCTTCAGATGTTCTAAACTCGGTTGGTGGTGCCATTTCTTGTTCTTGAATTATACTTGATAGAAATATAGAAGCCATGTCCTCCTAACAAGGCATCTTGGACCACCATAAATGGGAATGTCAGAAACTGAAACAAGAGAGATATACTGCACCATAGTCCTTACATTTGCGCCTCATATTCTATGGTCTCTTCAATTTGCGCGAAAATTCCCATGGCCATCCATTGCCATATTCCCAAGGTGAGGTGGGCCCTGAGTTCTCCTTTTCAGCTGTGATCAACTTCGAGGGCTCTGCATGCTACGGTAGTCGCCTCTTCGACTTCTGCAATGGGATCGAAGCTGGGCACGGTCACCGGGGTTCAAGCCGTGCAGATTTTTTTTTGGTTCCAAGATGTTCCAAGTAAATGTTCCATATGTTTGGTAGTGTAACAAGATTAGAATACAAATCTCTCCGAATGTGTGGTGACCTTTACCGTAAATCCAAAATTTCAATCTCAACCCCCATGATCCCATCCAGTCTCCAAGATTTTCTGGGAAACAAGTGGAAGAATCCTGGGCAAAATCCATTTATTGTATTCTATCCATTTCTATCCCAGTTCCAATTTTTATGCTCATGATTTCCCATGTTTTTTCCCATTGGCAAATCGAAAATCGGGATATTCAAGGAACATAATCCAATGTTACAGTTTTTGATGGTGAAATCCCTGATAGCCGGCCGGGGATGAACCAATCCATCATATGAACACCTTGTTGTCCATCATGTTTTCCCATATGTTCCCATACACAATTCAGTGTTTGATGCTCATATCATTATATAGATTCCATATAAAAATCAGGATTCTGTAATTATATACATGATTTTCCCATAACTTTCCATGATTTATTGTATCTTTCATGTTCTTTCCCATGATTTTTCCCATCTAAATCCCCGTAGACCCCAGGATGAAGACAACATCTACGTGGACGTGGTCTCCTTCCCCGAAGACGTCGGCGCCCCGGGCGTGGGCGGCTTGATCTTCGGCGTGCGCCGCGGGGAGGAAGACGCACAGGTGGCAGCGGCAGGGGCATGGGTCCCTCAGCAGCCGCATCTCTACCTCTTCACAGCGCCTTGAAGATGCAGACAAAATGATCCAACCTGGGGGAGGAAAATGGAGGTAAAATGGAGGATTGAAAGGAGTAGGATCTTATATATATATATTACTGTCCTGCTTTTATGATAGTTGAAAAGGTGGTACTGTATATTTGCATCTTTGGACGCCACGGTTACTCCACCAACATTCACTACTGGTCTGAACTGGGCACCCTTAGAACATCTTAGAACGCTCGCTAGCGGTAGTGAATTGGGTCCCTTAAAACACGCGCTACCGATAGTGAATTGAGAATCCTTAGAACGCTCGCTACCGGTAGTGAATGGAAAC
>Ga0126342_10001775_pt1 | contig 31662 bp, 21 predicted proteins | sample Cyp1metagenome_FD_92528 | JGI IMG/M metagenome (GOLD analysis project Ga0126342, IMG submission 92528) | Coral microbial communities from Lord Howe Island, Old Settlement Bay, Australia - Cyphastrea 1 metagenome | ecosystem: Host-associated > Invertebrates > Cnidaria > Coral ...
GCTGCTGCTGCCGCTGCTGCTGCCGCTGCTCTTGCTGCTAGTGCGGCTAAACTTGCTTGTCTTTGCTTGTCTTATTCCCTGGCGCGCTCCCCCTTGCGTCTGCCGGGGTCGGCGGATATATATATATATATATAGTACAGTATGATCAATTATAGAGAGATGATATATGTTGCTCTCTTTTTTTTGGGGGGGAATATAGGATGATAGGCCCCCAATGTTCGGTAATTTCATGTGGGAAAGTCAGGCTTTGAACCATGGATGCTCAGAATTTATTTGGAGCAGTTCAAACAAGAAAGCTTGGGTGAACACTAATACAAAAATACAGCATGCATTTCGCATATCATCTTCCAGTTCGAAATGGGGTGGTAGGTTCCTATGTGGTTGTATTACTGCACGGCTACCCCCGAATTTGAGGCGGCAAAAACTCCAAGTTTTCAACCGCGAATTTTTTGTCCACGGAAAATCTGTCTCCTTGAAAATTGATGGGAACACAACTTCACATACCCTCCAAACTCCAACTTCAGTTCCATGATCTTTTTAGAGGTAAAGCCCATCTTCCTGGTCTAAAATTTTGTCGGAGAATTTGTCGAGAACTCTTCTCCGTGGAAGCTTCAGGCCTATGTGATGGTGCTACCCTTGATGTTTCTCACTGGGATGGTACTGGTAGACACTCTGAATGGCCTGTTTATGGCCTGGCTCTATGGCCAATCCTCCAACTCCATGCAGCGTTTGCGCCTGGGCATCGCATGGCATCGCGTATCACGTTGCGTTGTTTTTGACGTTGTTTTTAAGGAGTTGGAGACCAACCATGGTGTCACCAAACATGGATAATTCATGGATTAATGATGATTCATGGACAATGAACGGATATTTCATGGAGAATTGAAGGATATTAATCCTAGAACAATCATTAATTCAGATAATGATATCATGGACAACCCATATTATCCATGTATATTATCCATATTATAATGATATTACCACAATGATATCATGGACAATCAATGGATAATACGTATGCTGGCAACCCATGCAACCGAAATCCAACGGTGGAATGGATTCGATCCAAAAAAAACACGAGTGGGACCCTTAAAAAAAAAAAACGTGGTATTTAATTGGGGCGACAGGACCGAAGTATACTCAGCTGTACATATATATATATTAGTGTTAATAGATGTTAATAGTTTAATATAATATATATATATATATACTACTGTTTGTTGCATATGAGACACTGATGAAGTTGGACGATGCACAAGTGTTGTTGCTTTGACCTATTCCTTTCATGAAATTTATACAGCAGAAGTGGGCCTGCAGCCAACCAGCCCTTCTCGGCAGTTTTTGTTCAAGGAAATATGGAAATATATGGAGAATACCCTTTGGTAATCAAACGTGGCAGTTGGACATCCCCTATAAATGAAGGTTTATAGCTGGGAACATCATCTATACATAAATAGACGATTTTCCATTGCCACGTTCCGGAGGGTATAGCAGTAGCTGAAAAAATGCTCAGACAGTTTTTTTTCAGCTATGGAGTTTCGGAGCTGGTTTTCCGGAGTTGTTTTTTCCCATGGTAGTACTCACATCATCTATTATAGTCGTCAAACAGATATAGAACAGTCATTTCAAAAAGCATTTGACTTGCCGATCTTGCTTTTCTATCTGTTTGTTTTTTAGCATGTTTTAGCGATTATAGCATGTTACTGGTTGGTGGTTTGGAACATTTTTTATTTTTCCATATATTGGGAATGTCATCATCCCAACTGACGAAGTCATATTTTTCAGAGAGCTAGGTTGAAATCACCAACCAGGATTTAATGGTGATTTCATGGTGATTTCATGATGGTGACTACCACTATGATGGTTGAATCATTCCCTAGTAAGCACCAGTAAGTTGTTGAATCATTCCCTACTGACCATGAGATGCCATATCTGGATATTTAGTTCTATTGAGAATAATCCCAACTGACTTTCACTCCATCTTTCTTTAGAGGGCTAGGTAGGTATAGCACCAACCAGTAGTTACACCGTTGAAGCCCAGGTTCGGTCACCGACGTTCCGTCACTGGCTGAGGTATTTCAACATCGTCCTCACGGGCTCCACGGCTGCGTGACCTGGCTTGAGCAATGACTTGATGCTTAAAGGCTTGGCTTAATGGTTAAACATTGGTTAAATGAATGATATTGATAATATATATGGTTTATATATTGTTTATATGTTTTATCATGTTTTTTGGACAATATTGTTGTAATTCTTATGATATGTTATAATTCTTGATCATGGCTTATCATGGTCAACAATTGATGAACACATTGTATACCCTCTGGCAAACTAAGAGCGCATTATGGAAAATCACCATGTTTAATTGGAACATCAACTATAAATGGGCCATTTTCAATAGCTATCTAACAAATAACCAGAGGGTAATACTCAACCAACAGGTGTAATGATTGGAATAGGCAATGGTTTCCAGTTCGCAAACTGTAACAACTTACCCGAGGCGAGGTCGAACACAAGACTAGATGCTCGAACCCCATGCGAGGTCGATGTGGTCCCGACCAAAAATTGAAGGATAGCACGAGATGTAGCACTCCCCAGTGGAATGTGAACATTGGTTTATTGATATTAGTGATACATATGGTAATAGTAATATATAAATATATATATATATTCTATGTTAACAGTGAGATATACAGTGTATAGGCCTGGCGGTCTTTTCATGCAACTCCGTCCCAACGCGGACCCTTGGCAGGGTGTTTTTACCCTTCCAAGAAGGTTTTTCCCTGCACAGTGATATTTTCAACTGTAGTGAGACACATAGTAATGTGTCTACCGTAGATCCAAGTTGTTTGAGTTAAAAACAAAAACAAAACTCAGCAACTATCTTATGGGCCGAACAATTGGCAATTCGAATGGACAAGTAATAGCATACAAACTTGGGGGTACCCTATGTTCAAACAAACTGTATGTGTATCCATTATGATCTAGATCTATTTGGCTTCACATGTCTGAATCATTCAAAAATGCCAGTCTGGAAATCGACCGTTAAATACCTCTCCGCTTGTCCTGGTGTTCGTATCATCAATTCAACCGCTTCAACCAATTCAGTTCGACACTCCCATATACCCTCTGGTAATTTAACATAGTCATTGAAAATATGGCCATAGAAATAGTGGACTTACCCAGCTGTAAAAGGGTGGATCTTTCCAGTTCGTTATGTAAACGTTTACCATTTCGGGTACTGAGTGCAGATGACACATCCATGACTTTTTTTGGGGACCCGACCTCTCAGGATCGCCCTGTTCATCGGCTTGCTGGAAATCTTGGGGGTGTTCGCTACATGGGAAGGCCTCTTAAGAAATCAGGGGATGTATCGGAAATTGTATAGTACCCCCGAAGGTAACATAGGAAAGTGCACTGTATCACTATGTTATAGTAGGATTAATAGGATTCTACTTTTGCAACTTCGTTGTTGACGTCAGTCAGTGGAAATCGCATGCACCAATCCTCAGGAATTTGTGTGTTCTTTTTCGGCTTTGGGATCATCGTTGTGTCAAATTCTTCACTTCTTTCTCCTTTCGTCAAAGCCATGCCAAAGACTCAAAGATTAGATTAAGGGGTTGCTGGCCTTTTGTGGGGTAATTACGTAAATATACCTACAGTCGAATTCGTTTGTAAACCGACTGAAACAACATGATTTTTGAGGAGGCACATCCTGGAGGTTGCCTAAACATTTTATATAGTTTATGCCTGGTGGATGGATCCAGTCCGCTTCCATCAATATCATATGGTGTTTTGGACATTTTTGGACCATTTTTGAACACGGAGATAGAATTTTTCGATACACTACTTGGTTAATGATTGTGTTTCTCCATGCCAACATCATTTCATGGGAGTTGTATGGAATTCTTTGAGCATTGCTCTTTTTCAGAATTTCCATCAACCAAACAGCAGAAACAACCGGCAGTTTGGCTGTCATGAGGATCGGGATGGGTGATAGGTGAGTTTGGAATCAAATGGCTGGATTCTGCTGCTTACACCCCCGCTGTCGCGGGTGAATATGATAAATCAATATTAATCCCATCCCCAAAAAATGAACAGATCCAATACTAGACCAGGGTTTCGAGGGGATAGTATTAGCTATTGGGTTCAAAATATTAATTCTCCATGAATTATAAATATGAGTTATATAGTTATATCCCTAGAATATCAATTTCTCAGGTATTTACTCCCTATTATCCACAAAGAATCCATGAATTCCCTTGGGATCCAAGTAATTACATTCTGGGAACTTGACCCCTTGAATCATAGCCCGAGCACCTCAGAGGGTACGGATCCGTACGGATTGTCTCAAAAAAATCAGTTATCTTGATGAATTATCAGTTGCTGAAACATGTTTTTTCTGTCATAGATAATGAAGTATCTAAGTATCTAAGTATCTATTACCCTCTGGTAAATAAACATAGATCCTGAAAATCACCAATTTTTAATGGAAACTAGTCTTCCAACCCCTATCTGCCAGGGTCTATGTTAATTTACCAGAGGGTAAATGTATTAAATGGATTCATTATCCATGGTTAATCTGGCGCACCCTCAAGCAATCAAACATGGAAGCTGGAAGATCCACCATTTCCGAAGATTTCCTGCCACGTTGCCACCAGAAGCTATTCATCATATTTTCCTTGAATTTCCTATGTATACATCTATCTATATATATATATATATCATATATATATATATATATCATATATCATGTATATATATATACATATCATGTATATATATATATATATAACATACCATATAATTATTCACCATATTTCCTTGGATATACTGCTATCTTCCGCAATATGTCCGTGACGGTTTTTTCTCGTTCATATTCCCTGTCGGAGGCCTTGGCCTTCATGGAGGATTTTGGTCCTGGATCCGACTCATCAACGACGATTTCGAACTCGTTGGATTCTCTAGACGTATGATATGGTGGATTTAACCATCAAATAGTGAGACATCTGGGTAAATTATAACGACCTCACTGTTCTCCCTCACTGAAATCATGGTTTATTTTAGGGGAATCATCCCCAAATGGCCGAACTATTCAGGTTAGTGAATTATTATACCCAGATACATGTGGATTTAACAATGAACAATGGTGAACAAATGTGATTTAACCATGAAACATGGTAAACAATGTGGATTTAACAATGAACAAACAAGGATTTAACTGATTTAATAACTAATGGATACTGATGACAATGGATATTTGGGCGTGTCTGAAAATAAGGTGCAGCCAGGAAACATTGTGATTCACCATCAAAATTCTATCGGGCACTGTACCCGATGTTCAGACGAACCCGCATGGTCCAATGGTCAAGTTACACAGTGGTTTTTCTGTGAAAGGGGATGGTCACCCTATAAACAATTCTCCCGGCAAGAGACCCCAAACAGTGTGGGGGGTGGGAGGATAATGTATGATAATGTTGTGGTTGTTGTTGATGGTGATGATGATGATGATGATGATGATGCTAGGGAAATCATAAACAGATCAATTTCGTAAACCATAGCGCACCAATCGCATGTAACTTGACCATGGCATGACCAGAAGATGTCATAACAGTGACCTGTTGCAGAGACCGACGGGGAACACATGGCCTTCTTGGTCAAGTTTGTCCTTGTGGCCATTGCATGCTGCTGGTAAGATGTGATTTGAACTTTTTTCTTTTGGCATGTGAGAATGTTGCTACTTACAAGTAAGGGCAACACATGTTGTTTCTGAACAACAACTGCTGAAATTAAAAACTGTAAAGGCATGTCCGACAAATGGTGCTGATTTTGTCTGTCACTTCAAATTAGCACATCTAGAACGAACTAATGGTGAATTTACTTATTACCGTAAACAATCACACAACGAAGGGATATAGGACCGACAATGGTGAGGAGACCCGAATGAACCAAGATAATACGCGACTGACAAAACATAAACATGTGGGGGTTTTCCTAAAATGGGGGTACCAAAAATTGGATGGTTTATGATGGACAGTCCGACAGTATGTCCTGGCTGATGCAAGGGGGTACCGTTCCATCGATGTTCCACAAATCTGAGACGATACTGTCAGGAGTCCACGAGATGAACAAAAGTGAAAGAACTGTGCAGGGATATCCATGAAACATCGGATGGACAGCTGATGGATGATGAGGATGGTGAATATATATATATATATATATTGATTGTGTGTGTGTGTCAAAAAGTGCAAGTTACATGAGGATGTGATAAACCATGATTTTCTTGGGCATACTATTTTCAGACAAGCCCAAATCGAATCATATCGCAGTATTCAAGGGTGTTGGGGAAAACTTGGGAACGGAAAGCTATGACAAATCCACCAACACGGGGTATTTGGGAGTTTTCAAGGATTGTTGGCAAACTGCCTGCGGATGATTGAACTGCTTCTTGCACAAGGTTTAGGTGGGCAATTATCCCACCATTCCATTGGGTCTGATGGGTGAAACTGGTACCACAACTTGGCCAGATGAACCTGGTTCAGCTGGTTTATCAGTTGAATTTGTCAGGAACAGCCGGAAATGGTTGTTGTTCTCAATCCTTGGTGTTAGGGTGGGGATTTGGCACGTAGAAAGAACAGTTGAGTTCTCCATGTTTTACTTTTCTGCCCCATAGCATTTTGCTGATAGGTCTGCAAGAGAAACTTTTGGACTAAAAAAAAAGGCATGCTGCGGCATGCTCCTTTTATCATGGGAATCTCTAAAAGCATCAGGCCATCAAACTAGACACAGTTTGTCCAAGCATGGGGGGTACCCACAAAATGCTATGTTTAATGGAACATCTCATGATTATATACCGGTTATATTTTGGTGTAGCCCAATTTCAGTCAACGTCTGTAAATTTGAGCATTGACACATGCAATTTTAATGCAGTGACATGTTCCAGACACTGCATGGTTGAGGTTGTTTGTGAACTGAGGATTGATGATCATCAGTTTCTTTCTGCAACTTCGACAGCAACTGCCGGTTCAGTTGAAGAATGGCTGCGATCTACCCCTGTTGGTTGATGATTTTGGGGATGTTATAATTGGATTTTAATGGGATTCTTATGGATAGTCTAGAGATGTCTAGAGGATACAATTGATACGTGATGGTCTAGATTTAATGTGATTCTTATTCACTTATTCATACCCCTGTTGGTTCATGTTTTTTTTCAGGGTGGTTGCTATCGAATATTTCTTATCAAGTATCATCATCCATGGCCTTTCCAATTCTTAGCCAGGCAGGATATCTTTTTGGCAAAAATATATAGTTTAATACTTGGGCATCATGTAGGAAATCCGTGATTTATGTGTTAACATTTTTTGATATTCAAATAAGGATCTAATTGATATTCACCGTTCCATGTTTCCATGTAGTATCTTGCAGTTGCATGTAAGATCTACTTGATATTGACATCTATGTACCCTTTTTTCTCAATCCTAAGTGGATTATATAAAAAGCCAAAATTATTGTTTGATATGCGTGTTTCCCCGTGATCTTGTACCCTCTGGTAATTTGACAGAGCGATGGAAAAAAAACAAGGCCACCGGTTGACTCGCTGCCCTTGTAAGGGTGACAAATTTGAAATTGAAATTTTCGAGGTTAAGAGACAAAAAACTGGTATTTGTGGGACTTGTTCAAACATGTTTGCAACATGGACATCCATTTCGATTGGCCGGCGTGTGACTCAAGTTTTAAAAAATGTGTTTTGCTTGCGCGAGTCAATTTTGATCTTCGAGCGCTAAACAAAAACATTAGGAATTCATGATTTTCATGTTTCAAGTGCAATCCGTCACTGGCTCACCCATTCCTTTTTCCTCACGTCTCGAAGCATCAACGCCAAAGGGCTTTGGGCAAAGCCGTTCCAAAAGAATCAGTCAAGGCGACATTGTGACGCCATGTCCAGCTGTAAGGAGTATCTCTTTTTGTAAAATTGCCGGTTCTTTTTGTGTAACACGGACATGGGTCGCCACTTTTTCAGGTGTGCCCATGTACCATCTATTTGTTAAGTTCCAGCAATGATGGTTCTGCGGGCTTTGCGCCACAAACGACCACGAAAGTAAAAAGTCTTGGTAAAGATATTTTTGTTGGTGGTTGACTTGGGTCATCTAGAATCTTCAACCTCTGGAGCAGCTGGCAAATAAATGGATGGTGCAGCATGTCTATGTCATTCTGTTCCGTAGATCCTGTCTTAAAGTCGTCAAGAACGTTATCAGGCCCCCCACCCCAACCCCCCTGTTGAGCATAAGCGAGCATGTGCAACATGTCAACAACGGCAGATCAGCCACATACCAAAAAGAACAATGACAATCACAATTGCTCGGTAGTTCAATCATCTTGGATATAAACATGGTGAGTTCACCTCCATAAGTTTGGATATGGGACCCCTTACATTTTTTTGGGATAGATCATGATAATATATATATATATATATATCATGATATATCACTACTTATAACTTATAACTGGAACTTCACCTTTAAGTAGATAGAGTTTTTACATTGTGGTTATGGCCTGTAGATGTCCCAATGGCCAGTTCCGTCCTTTGAGCCATCCGCAGCGACCTGTTGCTATGACCCGTGTGTTGGTGTACCTGTTGCATCTATTCAGACCAGCATGGGGGTATACATATATATATATATATATATATGAATATATCAGAATACAATATATTATACAATATATGTGTATTATTATACGTGTATGATTATATATATATATATATATACGTAGTTATTGTACAAGTTATTTCAAGTTATCTAGATGTATACACATAGTTATATATATATACAGACATACACTTGCATATCTAATATAGTCTAGTAAGTTCAATTCCTTTGTTTGCTTGCGATCAAGAGATCATGTTATTTCTTGGTGCCATAGGACGAGCGCAACGCTGGCAATTTGCTGCTATCGCCGAATCTTTCCAGAGGAGGGTGGCATAGGTCTTATAGCTACCACTAAAATGGGGTGACGAACACATCCCATCCCCCTACTATTAAAAATTATTAAACAGCCCCTATATGGTCCCGATGATTGGAAATCCCCTACTAAACTGTGATTTCTGGATATTTCTGGGGGGGTTAATATTAGTGGGGAGGGATTAATTCATGTGGACCGTGTTTTAAGTACCGTGAAGCTTTCAAAATCCAACCATGAATTGTGTAGGCGCATTGGTTATAGGTAAACCATGGTAAACCAGAGCCGAAACAAAGGGACAGAGCAGAACAGGGAAGAAAAAACTGCCCCCTGTGCCTTCCAAACATTTTAGTCCTTCATAACAGTGACCAAGCCTGGGATCCAAAGAGGTGTCAAAAAATGCCGCTGGAAAATCTACGCCCCGTATGCAAGAATTGGATGAAGGGAAAATCTACACGGAAAAAAGTCATACTCTCTGGAAAATGGATGAACATGGCCCATCGAGTTCGATTTTAGTTACCTTTTAAAGTTGGTGAGTTTCCAGAACGTGAAATTACCAACTCATATTTCGAGATACGAACTGTGGCATACTCATGGTAATTCCGAACTATGTTCCCTCAAATGGATCCGATTTTCACCATGTCAAGCTCCTGGCTTTGCCTGGCCAAGCAGGACCGTTCTGGGGGAACCGTGCGAGAAGATCTTTTGAGGTATGTGGAGCGAGGAGACTTCATTGACCGATCCGGTGTTTGAACTGAACGTTGTGTTTCTAACGAAGGTTTTCACAAAACTCGTCATGCTGATTCAGCTGATTTTAGTCATTTATGATTAACATACATTAACATAAAACATCATCTTAATGGTCATCACGATACGTTAAAGTTGGGAGTCTCCACTACAGGTCTGGAAAGATCACCCTTATCACCATGGTGGATGTAGGGGATGAAAAAAAATATGGAACCGTTTATTAATAGGAGGTGTTTAATATTGAGGGGATGAAATATGAGACTACAATAGATTATAGATATTATCAGCATATATATATAATTATATATAATTATATGTACTGTAAATGTAATATATTAAGTCGATTTTGCCCATTATATTCATATATGGAATTCTTTTCTTATGACTATGTTTCAAGGATTATATTTCATTGGACCCACACATATACCGTGATTAGCTCGCTTCGAATCCAGATCGACACTTGAAGAAAATTGAAGTGTCCGGATCGGGCTCTGCATGGACCGGCAGAAGGACATCAACCAGACTGGATGAAACAATATTATAGTGGTTAATAATGATTAGTCATGATCAATGATGGTTTACTAGTGGTTAATAAGGATTAATCATGGTTAATAGTGGATAATAAGTGTTAATGGCTGGATTACCTCTGGTAATTACTAATGGGATACCCTCTGGTAAACTAACATAGCTATTGAACATGGCCCAGTCGAAATAGTGGATTTACCCAGCTAGAAAATGGTGGATCTTTCCATAGTCATGTTAAATTACCAGAGGGTACATGGTTTCACATATGTATGGACATATTTTATATACATGGTTTCACATCATATCTGATGAACATTTTCTATGCAAAATACCTGGTTTTCCCAGATGATTTCCAAATTACACATCGATTTTTTAGCTCACTCGGGACCCAGCCGTAGCTTCGGAAGTATGACGGTACAGTATGTATTGGGGGTTAAGTACCTTCTCTGGAAATTCTTGAAACCATAGGGTACTATAGGGTGTATAGTGTATGTATATTTATATATATATATATATAGACCGGTTGATGCACTTCAACGCTGGAGATGAGTAGCATGAGACTTCTTCAATTTTGAGGGTTTCCCTCAGAAGTCCTCCTGCTTCGGGCGAAGAAAACGGGGCACCCTGAAAGTCAGATGCTGATGCTGGCGATCATAGCAGGAGGGCTGGAACTGCAGGGCTTGCTCGCACTACCAAGAGGGGTGGCTGTCGGGAACCTGCACAAGTCTGAACTCGATGGGGGGTCAAGTCATTGCGAGCCAACCCAAAAAGATGGGATGGTAATGGTAATTGGGAGAGATAGATGGATGATAATATAAAGTAATATAAGACATGTTGCTTGAAGAGGTCCTAATTTCATGTCAACTCTCTCTCTCTCTCTCTCGCTCTGTACATATATATATGTACATACATACATACATACATGCATACATACATGCATACATACATGCATACATCCATACATGCATACATCCATGCATGCATACATGCATACATGCATCCATGCATCCATGCATCCATGCATCCATGCATGCATCCATGCATCCATGCATCCATGCATCCATGCATCCATCCATCCATCCATCCATACATCCATCCATCCATACATACATACATACATACGTACAGCATTGTTTCTAATTTAGGGAACCCACGTATCTGGGTTTGTTCGTAAGGTTTGATTCATCCCCAGTTGGCGCAAAGATTGCCGACGGGCGACAGACCTTCGTGCAACGCTCGCCAAAAGGCAAACTAACAGGGTTAGTGAGTGTCCAAATGCATCGCACAAGGTTGTGCCTCAGTTCGTTAGCTGTGTAAGTTTTTAACTCTAACTAGGATTCATGGCAATGGGCAATGATAGCTATAGTTGATAGGCGACAGGGTTATAAAGCTATAGATGTCCCTTTTTGTACTGGTTGCTTGCCTTTTGGCAATTCAGCACAGCCATAACCGCCATAAAATAAACACGTGTAGACCGTGTAGAAGATTTATCCATGACTCGTATGGCCATGCGTTCCATGGCGGCAACCAGAGGGTCAATAAAAGGGTTAACTATGGTCAACCACTTTTTGTACCCATTAGGTAGATAAATAATGGCTGACCAGCTCCATATTTGTGCTGCCATGTACTGCCTATGGTATGCAGGGTATCTAAGATTGGCCATGGACTAATATGAGATCATATATGAGATAGGAACCAAATGTGAATGTTTGATCAAACACAATTATCATTTGTTGAGGATACACATATCCTATCTTAATAAGATAGCCTATCTCATATATCCTTATCCTAATACGATATCATAGATGAGGATACAGATCATGGCTGTTTTTGTCCTCCTACGTTTAGGGAAAATGATCAAAACCAAAGTGTAGAATCATCCATTCACCAGCGCCATCAGCTTTCTTGCGTGACCACAATGAATCAAAGTATGGCTGTAGTAAGTCTCCTTAGTGGGCTTATTTTGTTTACTATTCAAGGATTTTCACTAGGTCAATCTTAGATGGGTGGTTTAATCCCTTACAGTAGTCTTTTGGTATCAATGGGATTATCTACGAACCAGCTAAGAATTTATTTTTAGCAGGGTATCTAAGATTGGCCATGTTAGATATAGAAATATGGATGGTATACAGATATGGGCTAGATTTATGATTATATACATACAGTGTATATATATATAGAATACATGATCACTGGTTAGCATCAAAAAACACAATCCTTTGCAATTCCATGTTGGTTTTCAGATTCCAACACCATAGTATTCCAACACCATGACAGCTGAATGGTGGGTGAAGTGAAATTTGCTTGTGATTGTGGAGATCCCACGAGGTTGATGTCCCCGTCATGTGGGCATTCCACATCCCTTCATGTGTCCCAAGGGGAAAGTGTAATTGACCACATGTGTCATCATGTTTTTTTGTCATATTTGAGTGTTCATGCAGTTGTCCATATGTTTAGTTTTTCTCCCAAGCTTGTGTACTATCTCCATCCCTGCTGGTATATTATTATTATTATGATTATTATTATGATGATGGTGGTGATGGTGATGGTGATGGTGATGGTGGTGATGATGACGACGATGATGAAGATGAAGATGATGTTGATGTTGATGATGATGATAAGTAGTAGCATTGTTACTATATGACTATTATTATTATGTTGTTGTTGTTGATGATGGCGACGACAGCGATGAGGACGACAACACTATTGCAAGTGATAATCACATATACCCTCTGGTAAACTAACATAGCTATGGACAATCACCATTTTTCATGGGAAAATCCACTATAAAAGGTCATGTTCAATAGCTATGTTAAATTACCAGAGGGTAATCACCATTGTGTTCGTGTTGGTTTTCAACCAGCTCTTTGTGCAGCTTTCCCGCACAGAATCGTCGGTTCAAAACAAACGGCCGCGGTCGACGAATCGTGGGGCTCGCTCAAGGTGCCGCGCCCAAAGGGGCCGCCATAGCCTGGGGATAGAGATGAGCCATGGGGTTCCTAAAAGTCATGGGGGTACTACCTAAATCATTCTAAATCATAGATGTCCTTCTCCCATTGGTTGGTTGATTTATAAAGGGGTTTGAAGAAACCCCTTTAACAACCGGTAAATGATGATATGGTATACCAAATCCATCCAAATCCATTTTTGATTCTAAATCCATTTTTGTTTGGGTGATTTTCCATAAACCATCCAGCTATTGGGTTCCAATGACCATTTGTTTGGAAGATGTTCGAAGTCTATTCGTGCCATGCAGTCCCTTTGAACTTTTTCTCCTAAGTTTCAGGGCGTTTGTGGATACTTTGGAGGGTATAGGTAGCTCTTTTGTGAAATACTCTAGACTTAAAAAAAAATCGAAACTTGCATTCCTTGTTTACATCCAACATGTACACTGGTTGGTTATTTTTAAATTTTGAGGATGCGAACTACAAAAAAAATAGCAGTGTGGAATTATCCGAAACGGGTCCCTATTTGCACAGCTGATGGTAAGTGGCATTAGGCCGCACCTATGAAATGATCATAAATCCAGGGAACACACATAGTTTTGGCTGCCCTCATGTGCTCAAACGTGGCTGGTTGATCGGAAAATCATCGATATCCACAGATTGATCTCTTGTATTTGTGGATTTGCAATGATTTGCCATATTTGCCGTTATAATCTATACATCTCTATGCATATATAATATTTATATATTAAAATTATATAGTATCTATATACATAAGCTCAGAGCACTAGAGGCCACTTCCTCCATGTAGACATACGAGACTCAGACTGTGGCAAGGCTCCGATTGTGTCGCAGCTAGTCCGTCATGTGTCGCAGCGACAATTTTCTGTGTGGAGGTGATGCTAAATCTTGGTTGATGTTACAGATTGGTGTGGTAAGCCTCCAAAAAAACTCCAAGATAAGCACTAAGAACTCTAAGATTGGTATGGTAAGCCTTTTTAAAGCAACTTTATTCTTTTGTACAGGTTTTTTAAGACTGCAAAACTGAGATTGCCACAGGTTTGTGATCAGGTGGATTGAATATGGTCCAGCTGTGAAGCAGATTGGATGATAGCCCGGACCAGGACAAAACAATCATCTATTCTGGATGATGTTTTTTGGTGATCCCCCTGGCCTTGAAGCACAGCTATTCTGAATGTTCTCAGGTGGGTGAATCAGTAGCCAGTCAGATTGTAGCCAGCTTGTAGCCAGCTTGGCTGGCTTGGCTGATGTTACTTATTCATCCCTGTGGATTGAGGCCAGGTTATTGTATTCTGGTTGGTGGTTTGGAACATTTTTTATGGTTCCATATATTGGGAATAATCATCCCAACTGACGAAGTCATATTTTTCAGAGGGGTAGGTATACCACCAACCAGTATTCATCAGTCTCCTCAGTTTTTTCTTCTGCCATATCGCTGAGCTGGCTTAGCTGGCTTAGCGAACGCCACGAATCGAGGGGCTAAGAAGTTTCTAAGTGGGGTCATCGTCCAAGCATTGACTAGGCTGACTAAGCATCTCAAATCTGTATCATTTCATATGTACCATGATCAAAAGTTGGATTATCCATATTGGCGTATGTTCATACCTCTATTGATGTGGTTTTATGTACCCTGATGCTGGGATGTCCACAAGCCACTATTATTTCCATGAAACCTGACCATCATTGGTTCATCGTGACTGTTCCCCTTAAATGTGCCATAAATTGGCCGTATATCTTCTCAATCCCCAATTTTCAAACACATCCACATATCATCACATATCAATGATCATCATTTTCCAGTGGTTAAATCATGTTAAATCCTTATTTATCATTGTTAAATCAAGTTAAATCAACATTTTTCACAATGTTTCAGCCAGAATCCACATCTTTCATGGTGTCTTCTTTAAATCTTCCACGTTTCACATCCCTCCGGGGGTTTGTTTTGGATAGGCGAGATGGCGGATGCCACCACGAGCCGCATGACTCCCAGGTGCTCCCAAGTGGATGATCGAAATGGGATTTCACATGATTTCACCAACAAAAATCTATGTATAATATATGTATAATATATGTATATGGGATTACATGGGAATATCATGGAATATCAACATATTACGTGGATTTATTTGGATGGTGGTGACTGGAACATGAATGGATTATGACTTTCAGTTGGGAAGAATAATCCGAACTATATAACTCCATCATTTTTCAGAGGGGTAGGTCAACCACCAACCAGAAAATGTATTTTGGTATAAAAAAAAACATACCGAAGCCTGATCTCCCAAAGCCTGGAATCATGGTTTATTTTTGGGAATGCAATGCATCCTTTATGGCCGAAAAATTCAGGTTAGTGATAGTGAAATATTACAATTTACCCAGAATATCCCAGAATGATGGCTTTTGATAGGATATAATGGTTTTCTTTTTTTTATCATTGATAATTTGGATAATCGTTGATTGATGATTAATAACGAGTTGCGAGAGATTTAACATGATTTTACATTCATTTAATTCGGATAGAACTGATGAACGATGGTTTATTGATGAATGAAATATGGGAATTTATAACTGGATTTTATAACTGACAATATGATGATATAAGTGGAAATCATTGATAGATGATGGTTCCTGGTTGACTGATGATACACTTGGGAATTTGACCATGCAAATCATGATAAATCCTAGTTAGCTTGTTTTAAAGTGACGACTTGAGTTATACCCTCTAGTAAACTACCATAACTGTGGAAATCACCATTTTGAATTGATAAATCAACAACTATAAATGGAAATTTTCAATAGCTAATTAATTACCAGAGGGTAACTGGATTTTGATGGGGTTCTAACCCTGAACATATGGAGATATAATATATATATATATATGTATAATTGGATATAATTGGCAAGAATTGATAAATGATGATTGATTGATGCTTTGTTTGGGCTATACCAGTATATGGATGATTATCACAATCCATGAAATCCCTTCTGAACCAACTCGTATAAAAGGACGACAGAGAGTTTTGAACACTGCTCACTTCATCAATAGGTTATAGACCTGTTTATAAGTGGGGCAAGTAGGTTTAGTCTACTTCTAAGTGCAGCTAGTCCATTTATTTGCTCAGTATGGTGGACCATCAAGTCTTGACTGATTTCATGGTCGGCAAAAACATCGCGCTCTCATGTGGCTCCATAGTCCCAAACTCTCCCAGGATTTAACCACCACATGATGCAGAAAACCTCTCCATGAAAGGATGTCTCGTGGAAAACGATGATTCATCGATTTAGGGCTCCCCATTTTTGGAAACCTCCGAAAAAAAGTCATGATATAAACACATATCTGGTAAATAAACTTGTTGACCCTGAAAATCACCCATTTTTCATGGAAACTAGTCTTCCAACATCTTCCAACCCCTATCTGCCAGGGTCTATGTGAATTTCCATCCCCACCACTCCATCCACACGACGTTGCGCCAGGGACGCCACGGGCCTTCTGCGCAAGGCGGAGCTGCGTTCGCCGCGCACCGCGGTGGTGGAGCGGCCGCCCAGGCCGCTGCCGGTGCCCGCGGTGGCCGCGGTGACCGCGGTGACCGAGGCCGAATCCACGCTGAAGGCGGGCGATTTCTGGGGGCAAAAGGACGTGGGAAAAGATGGAAACTTATGAAAATACTGGTAAATAGCAATGCGATACCATAAATAGTCCATATACTATAGTAAGATATAGTACTGGTTGGTGGTTTCAAACAAGCCGTGACGGCCCAAAGACTTTCCAGGAGTGCGGCTGATCTTAGCCGAGCGTTGGGCGGTACTTGTCTCTTAGGTTTCTAGCCATGTCCCGAGACTTCCCCATGGACTTCGGTAGTGTTTCGAACGGTCAGCAACTGACTATTGTGTGTTCCCTGAAGATATTCGACGCTGAACAATCTGCTCATCTGATGGTTGACACAAATGGTTGCACTTTTCTGTTTGAGGGCTTGGTTAGTGATGAATTTCAAAGTTTCACCATTCTCAAAGGGGTTCTCCGACAACAGTTTCCAGTGACGATGGTTTCTTCAACCAAAGACACAGTGATTATGGGCCACCGCAGGCCTTCCTGGGACTCACTTTTGTCTTCAATCGACCTGTGTTCAGGTTTTGGAGGGTTGGCACAAGGCGCTCTCGCCTCGGGTTTTTCCATCCAAGTTGCGGTTGACCAGAACCCAAAGATGCTGGAATTGTACTCAAAAGCTTCAGATGCCCATGTGATTTGCGGAGATATTGGTAGTGATGATGTTCTCTGCCAAATTTGGAGACATTCAGGAGGAGCTGCTACAGTTACCTCCGGCTTTAGTTGCCAGCCCTTCTCCCGATTGGGCGACGAACGCAGCAAAGATGACTTGAGGTCAAATTGTCTCACCAAGACGCTCCGCACCGCTTTCTTGCTGCAGGCTCAACTGATAGTGCTCGAATGCGTCTCACCAGCGGCTCATGATGCTTTCGTGAAGGGAGAATTGGATCATTTTGTGAAATGCACTGGTTTCCATCGCCGCCAAGTTGAACTCAAACTTGATCATATATGGCCATGTCGATGCCACCGTGCATGGTGGGTTATCTCGGCACCAGATTTAGGTCCAATCGAGTTGAGCCCATGGCCAATGTTCAACAGGTCCAACATGTGATACCCCGAGTTCGCCTGTGGGCACATGAGGATGAACTCAGTCTTGCCCTTGACAAGATTGAAAGGCAAGCTTTTGGTGTCAATGATGAGTTGCATGCCAAGTACCTTCTCAATGAGAAATCAAAGGCACCATGCGCTTTACATGCATGGGGATCCCAAACCAGAGCCTGTCCATGTGGTTGCCGCCAATTTGGTTTCACTCAAGAACGGTTGGAGAGTAAAGGACTTCATGGATGTTTGGTACGTAGCGCCATTTTCCCCAATGGGTCTACTGTGATACGTCACTTGCACCCAAATGAAGTGATGGGATTGAACACATTTGATCCAGTTATTGATTTTGGCACCGACGTTCGCCTCACCCTGTCTGCAGCAGGACAACTTGCCTGCCCTGCGCAAGCATTGTGGATCCTGAGTTCCATATTGGAACGCATTGATGCCATGAAACACATGCCTACCTTCAGCCCAGGCGCTCAAGTTCAGGCGTACCGATCCTGGCTGTTGATGCGATGCCGTCTTGTTTGGCCTACTGATGACGAAGTGATTGAGGACCAGAAACTGCTTGAAATGATTGCCTTTTGGGATGAATTCAAACATCTGTCACTTGCTGAACTCTTTTTCCCACCAAAATGGGAAGGCAAAATCGAGGGAACCATCAGCATTGCTGCTGTTTTGGATTCATTGATCCGTGCAAAAGAAGCCAATTGTCAAACTGTGCCTGACAGCATTGACATGCATGAAGAAGATGAGACTCCAATTTTTGATTCACCTGCCATTGTCGATGATATTGAAACGGTAGGCTGTATGTGTGTGGATTCCTGTACTGTCATTTTCAAAGGGTTGACCGAAGCACCATTGAAGTTCCAGCCAAAGTGTGGGGCCACTATCCGTGAACTTGTCACTGCTCATACTAAACTTGTTGGAGAGTTTGGTATTGCCCGCATCATGATGAACAACCGTGTTTTGGGACTTGATCATGTCATGGAGGTTGGGCAGTTGATCACACTTGAAGTGCAGCATCCCAGTGTATCACCATGTTTGCATGTTGATCAGGATGTCCGTGTTTCACCCACCGCAGAATGGACCCAACCAGCAATTGAAGAGGAAGATGGTGCTTTACCACCCCGCAAAATCTCAAAATTTGATGTTGGTGAATGCACTGTCCCATCCATGGTTTTGCCTGATGATCAGAATTGGCTTGATGCATCCGCCTTGCATGGTCTCCAGGATCAACAGTTTCTCAAATTGCAGATGCCTTGTATCCAGAATGCTCAGCAACGGTGGTCCTTACGACACCAATACGTCAGAACGCAGGATCGTATTGCCATTTTGGAATGCCAAGGTCCATTTTGGGCTGATGATGAACTTCGGTTTCATATGAATGCGGTAGTGCAATCGTACCAAGCGGCTCAAACCAAGTCGGGACGTGTCCCATCAGAGGTGTGTATGATTGATCCCCTTGTCTTTTCTGCTTGGATTCAAAACAGAGGATTTGCACCACAATGTTGGGCGAAAGACCACCCTGAGATCCGACACAAGAACATACCCATCGTCACTGTTGCCTTGTTGGGTCGTCACTGGGTCCCCATTTTCATGTCCCCGTTGAATGGGATTTTGCAAGTTCATACATGGGATGGAATGGGTGCCTCACATGAGGGATTGGACCCGGTACTCCAAAGCCTTGCTGTTGCATTGGGTTTTCAACATGCCTTGGTACTTAGGGAACATCGCCTGTTTTTCACATCAGAACTCTGTGGTGCATTGGCCATTGCCTTTCTCAGGTATGCACTCATGGGAACCCAGCTTCCAACTGATTGCACAGAGGCCACAGTGATTCACTCTCGTTTGAAAGACATTTTCACACAGGAGATCAGGAGGTGTCAAATTGCCCGTAGACCATGGGTCTGGGGAGCAGGTGATCAGCCAGCCAGTAGCAGTAGCTCAGTGAGTGATTTGCACCTTGCCGTCAATATCACAAGAGATCAAAGGATTGATCTCATCAACCAGAAGGGTTTTGCAATGGCTGATGATGAGATACGGTTTCACATCATGGATTTGGTTTCCAAACAACCCACGATGCCAGGGTTTCCGGGCGACCTGAAATATATCACCATGGAACTGTTGATTTTCAATTGCTGGGATTCTATTGGCCAAATCATTGCCAATCAATGGTCGTCCAAGAACCCCCAAATCCGTGAACATGGGCAAAACGTTGTCACCGCTGTAGCTGTGGATAATCACTGGTTGCCCATTTGGATGGTCCCTGAAGGAGATTCCTTGCAAATCCATACCTTCCAATCAGAAGTTGACTTCAGTTTTGTGGAAGGGGTTTGTGCGACTTTGGCTTCCCAGTTGGGCTTTGGTAATCACGCCTTTCATCGCATTCCTGGTGGTTTACCTGATCATGTTATGTGTGGTGCTCATGCCTTGGCTTTCCTGGCCCATGTAATCATGCGTATGCCCTTGCCTCAGGATCTTCGTGAACTCAGGACACTTCATACCAACATGCGAGCCTCATTTGTTGCCCACTTGTATGCCATTGCATATACCCCTAAGCCTGTTGTGTGGGGAAATGGGGCACCGAGGGAATCCGGGCCACTCCCGACAATGCCCGATGACGCTGCAGCCAGTGCCGATAGCCCTGAGCAACAACGGCACAGAAGACTTCAAATGATTGTTTCACACAGCTACGCGATGGGTGACGATGAGATTGTTTTTCATCTGAATCATTTGCTTGACTGTTACTCGCAAGGACCACGGCCCACGGGCCTGATCAGACAGTTTGTGACAGTTTCACCCATCGCTTTGGATGCATGGATCCAGGGTGACTCTCGAAACCTTCAGGAATGGAAAGATGCCCAATGGACATGTGAAAAACATTGCATTGCGGTTGTCAATTTCCGTCAGCACTGGATTCCGTTTTGGATTGCACCGGTTGGAGACACTGCACAGTGTCACACTTTGGGTGATTTTGCACAAGATGATGCTGAAGTTGCGCAGTTCTTCAATGACTTTGCCTTTTTCCTTGGATTCAGTGATGTTGTTATTCACAGAGTTCCACATGGTGTTGATGTATCCAGGCTTTGCGGCACAATGTCAATCTGTTTTCTGGCTCACATCGTTCTGAATACCAGGTTCCCAAGGGATGTTCATCAGTTGAGAGATCGTTGTTGGAGAATGAAAGAAGTGTTTGCGAATGCTCTCCAGCAATCCGAACCCACCATGCCATTGCTGTGTCAACCAAGCAAAGTTGCATGTTTTCAGAACTCAGTGAGGGTGCAGATGATTGTCCCTCCCATCAGGGGATGAGTGACGAGGAGATGCGTTTTCACCTGGCCAATTTGGTCACCTACCAGACACACCCGGTTGTTTCTGATTTGGCATCGACTTGTTTGCTTGTTGAACGGTTTGCACTCTCCTCTTCTTCAGTTGAGGGATTTGCCTTGCTCAGCGATTTGCACTGGCAACCTGTCCTGTTGACTCGTGTTGGGAAAGCCATTGTGGTGACCATTGAAGTTTGCTCTGTCTCACTTGCACTTGCCATGTTGGGATACAATTTGGAGCTTCTGCCAGCTAGGCACAATCCATTTTGTGGTGTTTTCACCTTGCTCGCTCTTGCCAACAATTTTGAGGCTCCTACCGATTGTACTTCATTTGCGAGGATCCGAGAATCCCTTGCTGCCGCATTTCTGACTTTTGGATTACCACCATCCTGCAAAGCCAAGTGGGGATTTGGGCCAAACGGACAACTCCTTCAAAAGTTGGTACAGGAACTTTCCAAGCATGGTATTCCCCAGGAAGTGGTCGAAGATCGAGCATTGTCTGCCATCAAAACCCTGGGAAGTGAGCAAATCATTGCTGCACTCAACCACAGGCAACCTTGGAAGCAATTGAAGCTCCTCGGTACCAATTCAAAGTTTCAGTTCGTCATGCCCAGTGAACTCGCTCAAGCAGTTGAAAACAACAAAGGGAAAGCGGTTGGCCCTAAAGGCAAAGGAAAAGGTGTACGAGTCCCTGCCCCACCTGCAGAACTCGACCCCATGAAATTGCATATCCTTGAGGGTACCTTTCACTGTCAAGGACACAAGTTGCCCCAATTGAACAAGCAACAGATTGGCCCAGTGAGCAGTGGGGTCATCCTCATGTCACTGCAGGAAGCCGAGCCATATCTAAGGAGTGGCAAGTTTGTTTCCAGTGAAGCATTGGCCCTACTTGTCCTTCAGCGTCCAGGTGCCGAAATTCAAACTGCCTTGCCCCATGCATCGGTTACTGTTCCTTGTCGGTGCACTGTCAATAGTGAGCCGGTCCTTGCTGATGTGGTCCTTGTCCAAGTCGGAACGGGGTTGGTCGAGAAAAGCAATGGGACGGCTATGGTTTCGGTTGACAATCCCGATGTTGTTACTTTGAAGGTCATGGTCTACAAGGACGAGCTCCAAGGGGATTGGGATGAATTTTGCAATGCTCCCATTCGCAGTTTGGTTTCACTTTTGCCGAAGTTGAAACGATGTACCACTGAGAATTGCACTTGCCCGGCTTGGCACAATGTGGAAGCACTTCCGCTCCGTGATCCAATCCTTGATGTGTGGAGAAGACAATTTCTCAGAGCAGGCTTCAAGCCTAGCCCGGCGCCTAAAGCTGAGATCTTTTCAGTCTGCATCCGTATCCCGCAGTGTATCCTTGAGGCATTGTTGGCTGCCAGCGGAACCTCAGGAGCTTACTGTGAGCCTCGCACAGCTGACGGAAAAGAGATTCTGGATTTGTACACAGTGGTCTGGACCTCCAAATGCACACTGCAGGAATTGCAGCACCTGATGCAAACTAACCCCGCAGTGACAGGACTTGCCAGGTTAGGGGAAAGGAGAGGTCTTCGTGTCCTTACTAGCCAAGCCAAGAGCATCCACCAGCTGATTCGCCCGGATACGGTGTTTCTCCCAAGTGGTCCAAAGGCAACATACACAGTTGGCCCGTTCCCATATGGTGTCGACCGCCAAGCCGTGGCCAAGATCCTTCGACAGGCCAATTGGGAAAGTCGCCCACTACAGCCAACCACTCCCTGCCCAGGCCGTGGTGTTATGTGGTTAGTCCAGGCGACAGAGGACCCTGAGCAGACTATCATTGCAACCACGAGTGGCGAAATTGTCATTAACAAGCAGAAGCATGAGCCTACCACTCCGGCCATGAAACCTACCACAGTCGGTTCTGCAGCCACTTTGGCACTTTGTGGTACCGACGCACAGACCAAAGCCGTTGATTCTGACCCTTGGGCTACCCAGGACCCATGGAGATCGTATCACCCAGTCCACACTGCCCAGGTGGCTACGAGCCCCACTGTTGGAATGCAGCAGATTGAGGAACGCATCCAAACAGCCGTCCTGGCGAAGATGCAAGTGCCAATGGAAGATGACCTTCCTGACAGGGTTCAAGCGTTGGAAGGCCAGGTTCACCAATTGCTTGCCAAGCAACAAGGTTTGGAAGTCCAGTTTCACGAACATAGTAGCCAGCATTCCCAACAAATCAATGCACTCCAAAACCAGGTCACAGCCCAAGCCCAACAGCTTCACGGGCACTTGGAAAATCAGAATCAGAACATGCAATCGCTCTTTGAGCAGCAGATGCAACAGATTCGTGGGCTCCTTGCTAAACGGCCAAGGGATGATGGTATGGAATGACGTTTGGGCCTAGGGTTCCGTTTGCTCTTGCTTGGTTTGTTTGTTTCACTTCTTGTGGCCAGGCATTTCACTCGGACCTGGGGCCTTTTTGTTTGTGCTGTCACGTGTTTTGGGGTAGCTGCATCTTGCTGCCAAACATCAGTTCGATGCCGGCCGGTCTTTTGGCCTTATTTATTCGTTTTCACCTTGTTGTGCAGAGTCGGTGAAGCGACTAATCCTGGGCCTACCAATCCACAGTTTACTCTGGGCGCATTTAATCCTTCAGGGTTAAAGGGGAAAGGCCCATACATTGTTTCACAACTTGCGGAGGGTGACCTTTGGGCCATTTCTGAGACACATTTGTGTAGCCAGTCTCTGCAAGCCTTCCGTGCCAGCTTACATTTTGCCAACAGCCAATTCAAGTATTGCATTGCTGGACATCCGGTCCCTGCTCAAGAGAATAGAGTTTTTCATGCGGCCTGGAGGGGTGTTGCAGTTTTGTCCAAATTCCCGACCCGTGCAGTCCCTCACCAGATGCCACCTGGAATTTTTGAATCTGCCAGAACCTTAATTACCACTACTCTGATGCAAGATGTTTGGATCACTGGAGGAGTGGTTTACGGGGAACCAGAGAGCAGTTCCTACCCTCAACAAAAGATTCATAATGAGGAAATGCTGCACCACGTTGCAAATCAGGTTTGCCATTTGCACAGAGGTCCTCGTTTCATAGCTGGGGATTGGAACTGTGAACAAAACACGTTGCCTGCTTTTGAGATGATTGAAGCTGCTGGGTTTCGCGATTTGCAAGATCTTGCTAGGGATTTTTGGGGCCTCCCTATCGCCAATACTTGTAAGGAAGTGACCAGAAAGGATTATTGTTATGTGTCACGTGAACTGCAGCAACTCCTCATCTCTGTTTCACTTGTGAATGACGTTTTTCCTGACCACTCCGTGTTGATTGGAAATTTTCATTCACCCAAGCTGGCTGTTCCGCGTCAGATTTGGACTTCGCCTGGAGAATTTCCCTGGCCGTCGCAGTGGAACGTTGACCCAGGTTATTGGACATCACTTTCAGGCTCTCCTGATGAGAAATACCAAGCCTTGTGGGCGCATATCGAACACCAAGCCAGTGAAATTTTGCCTTTTCCAGTTGACAAACGAGCAAAAGGTCGGGCCATGGTCACTCCGGTAAAGCCCAAACTTGATGGAAAGGTTCCCCCTCCCAAAGTCGCCAGGAAAGGGGATATTAGACCCAATTTTGTTTGTGCCTCTTACCGTCAGTCTCAATGGCTGCGGCAATTGCGACGGCTACAGGCATACATGCGGCATGTGGGCGCCCAAGGCCCCATGACACCTTATGCATCACAGGTTTGGGGCTCTGTCATCCGGGCCACTGGTTTCACTCCCTCGTTTTGTGGCTGGTGGAGGAACAATGGATTTCGTTGCCCTGGGGTAGTGGATCAGATTCCAATGCTTCCGCCAAGTTTCAATGTGGCTCAACCCATTTTTGAATCCTTTGCCATGGCTTTCAGGTCTTTTGAAAATGAGCTTCAACAGGCGTCCCGCCACCATGCCAGGCTCAGGCGGGAATCCAACCCAAATGTTATTTTTCAGGACCTCAAAGACCGTTGTGCTCGAGATGTCAATGTTCTGATCAAACCTGTTTTGGCACAGGTCGAAACAGTGGATGTACAAAACAATGAGATTGTCTTAACCAGTTCTGCACAGTTCACGGCGGACAAACCTGCATTCTGTAATGGCCTTCCACTGACCATTATTCATGCTGAGTCTGATGCAGTTTGGGTTGAAAGTGTCGAAGGAATCGTTGCTGGGGCCACTATTTCACAACTGCGCTGCAAAGGTACTGACGACGAATTGTTTCACTTGTTTCTTGATGCATGGAAGAACATGTGGGAACGCCATGCTGATGTCCCGTATGACAGATGGAACAATATTCTTTCTTTTGCACGTGACAAGCTTCAGCATCATTCCTTCACTTGGCCTGCCATTGACCGTAATGCGCTCACCCAGAGTATTGCATCCAAACATGCCCGCACTACTGGAGGCCTGGATGGTGTCTCTTTAACAGATTTGAAGGCGCTGCCCCCTGCAGCCCTTGACAATTTTGTTGCCATGTTTCACGATGCTGAGTGTGATGGTACTTGGCCCTCACAGGTTGTGGCTGGTAGGGTTTCGTGCCTGGCAAAGACCCCCGCACCGCAGGATGCACTAGACTTTCGCCCTATAACGGTGTTTAGTTTGCTCTATCGATGCTGGGGCACGTATCATGCCAGGCAAGTCATCCGACTGCTTGATGACATTTTGCCTGTAGGTTTGTATGGAAGCAGACCCAACTGCTACTCAGGTCAACTCTGGTCTCACCTGCTTTGGAGCATTGAGTTGGCTTATGAAACACAAGCAAACCTTTCAGGCATCATGGCCGACGTACAAAAAGCATTCAACTTTCTGCCTAGGCTTGTGGTGTTGGAGTGTTGTGCCATTCTTGGCACCCCTTTTAGAGTTCTTCGCGGCTGGGCGAGTGCACTGAGCTCTATGACAAGGAGATTCCAAATTAACGGCAGCATGAGCCCACCAGCACATAGCAACTGTGGCCTCCCGGAGGGATGTGCTCTGTCGTGCGTTGGAATGATGGTGATTGATATCATTTTCCATGAGTGGATGTTGCACTTTTTCCCACTTTGCCAACCTTTATCCTACGTTGATGACTGGCAGGTTCTTTTTGCTGACCCTCATTGTATGCCTCAGGTGTTTCACTGTTTGGAGCAGTTTACGCAAGCCCTTGACTTGCAGCTGGACCAGAAGAAAACCCACGTGTGGTCTATGAGTACTGAGGGTCGCAAAATCCTGCGCCAACAGGGATTTGGCACGGTTGCTTTTGGCAAGAGTTTAGGAGCGCACATTCAATTCACCAAGCAGCATACCAATAGCCACCTCATGGACAGGGTTAAAAGTGCAGGACCACTTTGGTCCAAACTTAAGGTTTCTTCCAGCCCCTATGCGCAGAAAATCCGCGCGATTAAATGCGCTGCATGGCCGAGATGCCTGCACGCCGTCGCAGCCACGACTGTAAGTCAGGCCACCTTTACTGCCCTTCGTGCGGGCGCGATGAAAGGTATCAGGGCAGATGCAGCTGGGGCAAATTCAATGGTACACCTTGGTATGATCGAAGTGCCGACAGTTGATCCCTGTTGTTGGTCAATACTACAAACTTTCAGGTTAGTACGTGATTGTGGAGCTCAGCCCCGAGTTGAAAGCCTGTTAGTTTCGTTGACTGAGGGCGCCTCCACGCTCCCCACCAACTGTATCACCAACACTTTGTTGCAGAGGATTCAATATCTGGGTTGGCATGTTCAGCTTGATGGACTCCTGCATGACATGATGGGCCCTTTCTCCCTTTTCCATATTTCTGCTGCTGAATTGCAATTTAGGGTAGAATGTCAATGGCCTTGGATCGTCCAAGCTGCAGTAGATCACAGGCAATGCTTCAAGGGTCTGTGCCACACTGATCCGAGTGATACCAGGCAATGGCTTACCACCTTGGGTTCATCTGACCATGCGTTGTTTTGCAAAATTTTGAATGGCTCGCATATCACGCAGGATGGGAAACACCACTGTCAGGAAGTTTCAAGTGACATTTGTCCTTTCTGTCCTTGCAGCGATAGTAGGTTTCACCGTTTTTGGCAATGTGAGTTTTTTCAGCATCACCGTGATCAGATTCCTTCAGTTGTGCTTGACATGGTAGTTGATTTGCCTGAAGCTTTGACTTGTTCAGGCTGGTCCTTGGCCCCAACTACCCGTTTGGCTTGGAACAGTTATTTTGCTCACCTTAAGAGCCATGAACCGCATGCCCGACAGTTCACAGGTGACCTTGATGTGTTTACAGATGGTAGTTGTCATAATCAACACTGTGCAGACGCGCGTTTTGCGGGATGGGCAGTTGTCCTTGCATCAATTGACGCAGTACATGACTTTGCTGGTAGCCAAATTCTGGATTACGGAGTCTTGCCAGGGTTGCTCCAAAGTTCGGTCAGAGCAGAGATATACGCCATCCTTCGTGCGTTACGCATTACGGTCACCCATAAACAATGCGTGCGGCTTTGGTCAGATTTCAGTTTTGTAGTCCGGCGGGTCCGGAAGCTATTGCAGGGAGCCACCATTAAACCAAATTCGTCTCACTCAGATTTGTGGCAGGAAATTGCAGATTGCCTTGTCCTTCGTGCAGGGCCCACTTGTATCACACATGTTGCGGCGCACCAGTCAGAACATGCCGCTGCTGATGTACTTACTGAGTGGTGCTATAGACACAATGCACTTGTGGACAAACAAGCGGTCAGGGCCAACATGAATAGGCCAGATTCCTTTTGGGTTTTGCATGATGAACACGTGCAAGCTCTGGAAACCATTGGGTGGGTCAACCGCCATGTCCAGCGGGTTCAACTTGCCATCAGTAGAGAGGTTGTGTATAACGATAAGCCTGAGCTCTGTGAAACCGCCCCACAGGTTTGGAACTCGCCGCAGCCCTCTTGCACATGGCGACCTTTGCCTCCCTTGCGAATTCCGTCTGGTGCCACTCGATGGTATGGCGATGCAATGGTTAGGCTCATTTTGAGTTGGTATTGGCAGACCCTTTATGGTTGCACTGGTGGACTTGTTTGGGTTTCACATTTTCAGTTGTACATTGATTTCATGTGCAGCACGGGACACCCAGGTCCTGTACATTTGTCACAATGGTATAATGGTGCAACCATGCCCAATGTTCGCCTCCGAGGATTCTCTTTCCGCCAAAGAGCGAGGTGGTTTGCAAAAGTTTGGAAACAGTGTCTTAAACACTTGAACCTGTCGGTCGAGTTTGCATATTGTAAACCTGAGTCCCACATCATTCTTATGCACACGGGCTGTGCAGCCTTGCCGTGGCCAGCCGGCCGATTGGCACTGGTGGATGATTGGATGCTGAAGATCGCAGGTGGCTCCTTCAAGAGGCAAACCAGGGCGATTGACTCCTTGCCCTTTGCGGACATTCAGGATGGATTCCCTTCCATTTTTGTTTCAACAGCTGGTACATGATTTGCCCAAGACGGGCAGCAGTCGAGACTACTGCTGGCCGCATCAGAAAATGGAAAATGGTGGTTTCAAACATTTTGTTATTTTCCATAATTAATATATGGGATGTCATCCTTCCAATTGACTTTCATATTTTTCAGAGGGGTAGGTCAACCACCAACCAGTGGAAAACATGTGGTTCAGCATAGATTGATGAGTTTCCCTGTGGTAAACTAAGATAGCTATTCAAAAAGATCATCGGTTATATCTTCGAGCTAAATGGCTAATTATCGACAGCAAACTCTCTTGGTTTACCATTGGGAGAGGACTTGGGATGTTTTGCAGTGGATGGGACGAACAGTTCACCAGCAAATGGATCTTGAATTAGAAGTGATATGATATGGATTATATATGATTATATATATATATGTATAGCTAAACAAATAGGTATAAATAGGTATGGTCTGGTTATTTTTCAATCTTGGGCCTCACCCAATTCATCAATTCTACAGTTTCTGGTCACGGATGATGCGAAGGAATTTTGGATCCATGTTTTCGTGGGTGGGTTCAGTTCTGACGAAGGCCCAAAGCCTCACTTGGTGAGCAAGTGTATAGGCCCTGGTTATTTGTTACATAGCCATGGGGATCGATGGCCCATAGAAATAGATGGTTTACCAAACTTAGAAATGCTGGATCTTTCCATGGCGAACCGTTAGTCATAACCAGATGGTATAGGCCCACTAAAATTTGAATGCTACGGGCATATACCAATAATTTCAAACGTATACAGGAATATTCTTGGTCAGCCAGGGGCTCCAATTTCAATTCATGTTGCTAACTCTGAGAACATAGAACACCCACTTCTGGATACTTAGACAAGGCTCGTCAGTTTCAGTCAAGGTTTTTTATATCCCGCGACACTGCTGCAAATGACAATCTCAGCGGGTTCACTTGACTACTCCCTCAGCGTTGAAAGCACGATTTGAGGCACCATGTGAACACCTGGGTATCAAGCTAATATAGTTGTGATAGTCAACATCCTATCATGATTTTTGGCACAATATATTTATCTGGTTGGTGGTTTGGAACATTTTTTATTTTCCATTTCATATATGGGATAATCATTCCCATTGATTTTCATATTTTAAAATGGTTAAAACCACCAACCAGTATATATATATATATTTTTTTAAAAAAAAACATAGGTATAAACTGATTATTTTTGTCAATCTTGGGCCTTACCCAATTCTACAGTTTCTGGTCATGGATGATGCCCAGGAATTGTTAAATAACCAGATGGCATGTTTCAATGGATTTGTTTAAGGGAAAATATACAAGAAACCATAGATTTTCCCAGTAAATATGGGGTTTTCCTGTAAATGTTCCCTTAAACCAATCCATTGAATGTTATTTCATGTTCATTGGTAGAGTATACCTGCAACTCCACTCAAGGATCTGTGGAAGATGCGAAAGGAACAGCCCAAGGAGGCGCCAAGGGATGATTCTAAGAGTTGGTGAACGATAGCCTCTGGTGATTTGTTACATAGCTATTGAACATGGCCCAGTCGAAATAGTGGATTTTCCCATTTAAAATGGTGATTTTCTATTTGAACATGGCAATTTTTAATGGGAAAATCAACTATTTCTATGGCAGAATCCCTTCATACCCTCTGGTAAACGTTTACATAACTATGGAAAGATCCACCATTTTGTAGCTGGGTAAATCAACTATGTCTATGACCATGTTCAATAGCTATGTAGCAAATTACCAGGGAGTAATTAACCAGATGCAAAAAAAAGGGGGGGTCGCTCTAAAACCCTCCTCTTAAAACTTAGGTTTTGCGCGGGTTTGTTGAGAGCTTCTGGGTAGTGTAAAACCTGCATCGCGCAAGTTTCGCGCAGGGCCGGCCCAAGGTTTTGCGCAAGGGAATTTGTATAGTGGTATGTCATGTTGCTTCTTCAATATGCTTTTGTAAACTTGCGTGGCAATTCTGCATCTGATTCTTGTTTATCGCACTGGCAGTCTCATGCAGGTCCTGTGCTCAAGCCCCCACTGCAGGTAAACAAGAATGTATATAAATTGACAATGAGTAACAACCCTGCCAAAGAGATAGTTTTTCAGCCCAAATCTGCGCAAGCTTCGCCCAGAGAAACGTGCAAGCTTCAGGTCCAAAGTTGACGGGTAGTCCATGCCATCCTGTCAAAAACACAAACATGCAAATGGATATACAGTAGGCAAACAAACGAAGATATATTTTCTGATAAGAAGATACACACGGACACGCACATGAATTGAACAGTTCACTTATCCTCAGATTTTCTTTTTGGGTTCAAAAGGAAAATCATTTGAAAGTAGGTGGATATCTATACACGCTAGGAAACTACACAAAAACGGCGCACGAAAACATGCGCAACCAAAAAACTCACACGGCACTGTGGTCGCGCAAGGTATGCGCAAGGTTCGCCCAAGGCCGGCCCAAGAGCCACTTTCGGGGAAAAGAATTTAGAACAACCCCCTATAGCAATATAGTGATATTCCCTGGTATCCCATTACATCCCATTGTGCTCCCCTATTTCTAATGTAGATAATATATATATATATATATATATATATATATAATAATATATTATATCATACTATATTATATTATATTATGTTATATTATACATACATGTAATATATATATATATATGTCCATGGATCCAACAAGTTTCCATCATAGAGATTCCCACTTCCTCAGCGGTGGCCTCACCGCCCGCTGCCTTCAGTGGTTTCCGGGGCGTGAGTCCTGGACGGCGGAGAACTTGACCAAAGCACAGGTGCGGCACCGAGATGGTCGGTTCACTGGAAGGTGATGCAATTTTCCCATCACTCCACGGGGAGCTTCCAAATCACTTAGTAGTTAGTAGTAGTTAGTAGTAGTTAGTAGTAGTTAGTAGTAGTTAGTAGTAGTTAGTAGTAGTTAGTAGTTAGTAGTGTAGTTAGTAGTTAGTAGTATACTTAGTAGTATACTTAGTAGTATACTTAGTAGTATACTTAGTAGTATACTTAGTAGTATACTTAGTAGTATACTTAGTAGTATACTTAGTAGTATACTTAGTAGTA
>Ga0126342_10001776_pt1 | contig 31661 bp, 24 predicted proteins | sample Cyp1metagenome_FD_92528 | JGI IMG/M metagenome (GOLD analysis project Ga0126342, IMG submission 92528) | Coral microbial communities from Lord Howe Island, Old Settlement Bay, Australia - Cyphastrea 1 metagenome | ecosystem: Host-associated > Invertebrates > Cnidaria > Coral ...
GATATGTCAGATAGAATGCCAGAAGATATGCCAGATAGAATGCCAGAAGATTTGCCAGATAGAATGCCAGAAGATATGCCAGAAGATATGCCAGATAGAATGCCAAATAGAATGCCAGAAGATGTTCCAGTAAGAACATGTATAAATGTCATGGTGGGGATCACACGAAGTAAAGTATTATTTTTTCGAAACTGTTCTGCTTATATCGAAACTGTTCTGCTTATATCTTGGTTTATATTATTGGGAAATTCTTTATCTGGTTGGTGGACTGAACCCCTCTGAAAAATATAAAAGTCAGTTGGGAGGATTATTCCCAACACATGGGAAAATAAAAAATGTTCCAAACCACCAACCAGTCATTACCCTCTGGTAAACTAACATAGCTATAGAAAATCACATATTTTAGTGGGTAAATCAACTATTTCTATAGTCTTTTTCAACAGCTACGTTAAATTACCAGTAATTTCATTGATGAAGAATAGAATATAATCAATAGAATTATATTCACTGATGATTCTAGATTCACCATTAATTAGTGTTGATTAGATTCACCATTAATTAACCAACCAGTCATTATTCCATACCCTCTGGTTATTTTTACATAGCCATTGGAAATGGTCCATAGAAATAGATGGTTTACCTACTAAAAAAAATGTGATTTTCCATGGCAAACTGTTAGTCATAACCAGAGGGTACCTCTTTCCATGGAAAATCACCATTTTATAGCTAAATCCACTATAAATCACCATTTTCCATAGAAAATCACCATTTTGAGTGGGCAAGTCCACTATTTCTATGGCCATTTTCAATGGCTATCTTGATGAAAGTCCAACGGTTTCCGGATCCCACCGATCCGATATGACTCCGATGCCGATCCCACGGTTCCACCTGGCTCCGCTGCGGAGAGCATGAAGAGAACGATGATCTGCGGCTGCCACGAACCAAAAATGTGGTTCTATCATGTTCAATCCCTGGTGTTTGTGAGGAAGGTCGAGTTAAACTAATCGTTTTTTACATACTTAAAACATCTTTAAACTGTTTTTTTTCACTTAACATAACTTGTAACCTACTTACAAATGGGGATGACCAAGTAAGCACCACACATCGGAAAATCAATTCGATGTTGAGTTCTCTCCAAGAGTATTGCGAATCATAGGTATCCTGTTGATTATTCCTGGCTTGACATTATGATTCTCCCATGCTAGTGGCCAAACAAACAGAACAGTGGAACATATGTATATAAATATGATATAAGTATCGTTTATAACATCGTGGAAACACTTTTTTTTACCTTTTCTGGAGGTTGCGATAAGCTGTAGACCGAACAACCTACCCAGGGAGTGACCCCGGAACGTCAGGTACCCTTCGGGGTCATCAAAGTGGGAAATCCTTGGAAAACCATCGAGCTACGAGGATGATTCTCTACTGGAGGGCATACCCTCTGGTAATTTAACAGTTGGACCCTGAAAATCACCAACTGTTAATGGAAACTAGTCTTCCAACCCCTATCTGCCAGGGTCTATGTTAATTTACTGGAGGGTAATGTTTTTTTTTTTTTATGTGTGCATCAGTGCATCTGCTCGAACATCGCCCAATCTTGCCACATCTGGTGGCCCGTCCGGGGGATTTCAGATGCACATTACATAAATTTATACTTTCCAAGATCGAGGACCTCAGACAGAGGGAACATGAGGGAACCCATTATTTTTTATAAACAAATAATAGTTTTGTTTTTTTGGAAATGGATACCGTACTGAAGATTCTGTCAAATATCCCATCCCTCAGCAGCTACGACGTCACGTTCTTCTGAACTCATCTTCCGGGCGCCAAGGGGCGCTGCCGATGAGAGCGCAAATGGAACAGGAGCAATGAATGAAGTTGCAGCCGCAGAAGCAGCCCACCAAACCTTCCCATGGCCCGGTGTCAGAATCCCATGGCCCCATGGCGGTATAAATATATACAAAACACTTAGAAACACTTAGAAACCAAGATTACGAAGTTACTAAGCCATACTAAGCCCACCAAGAGGGTGACGTTTTGCCTAGTAAAATCAAGACGATCAAGGAGCCACATGGAGCCACTGGTTCCCGGGGAGAGTGGCCCCTTCATATATCCAATAGATAGCAAATATAAACCCATATGAGTGCGCTTGTTGATGGCTAATAATCTCATATTCACAACCTACAAGCCTACAAGTCGACTTAAATCACATCAACATCCTGGAAAAAACATAACAAAATGCAGTTGCTAGATGTTACAAGTAAGGTATGCCAAACATATCTGGTTGGTGGTATACCTACCCCACAACATGCAGCTCTTTAACTGCCGTGACGTCTGTCACTTTTCCGGCCTTGACTGTTTTGCTTGGCACCCAGGTAGCCACAGAGTGGCACCTGGCGAGTAATTTCCCTGGAAAAGTCGCTGGGAACATTGGGATCTGCTATGGGCTCTCAATGGGATAAAGGATTGAGAAGATTTTGCCACCGAAAAGAGAGATTATCATTAAATGATGTTGAATACTGATGGATTTAGCCATGAAAGTTGCGAGATATACACAGTTATCACTGTTCATGTGAGGTTTCAGTGATGAGAATTATCCTGGGCAATCTGGCCTTGATATAAGGCTCTCCTTTTTTAGAGGAAAGGACATGTTGCTCTGCTTATGGCTGGAAATTCACCATCATTCACCCCTTGAGGCCAAGCTCAATCCATTGTTAAACTATGTATATATATATACGTATATATATATACATATATTTATATATATAAATCTGAACTTTGAACTGGTTTTATAGGTTTGTCTGAACATAGGGTACCCCATTCCATCCGCTGGTGAATCATCATATTCTCTGCCAGAACTCGGGGGTGGTTCCACCCATTTTCAGACACACCTATATCTCAGATTGCTCATTAAAATATCCAAGGATATCCACAACAAATTACAGTATCCCAGAGTAATGTATAAATAGTAAAATGCAGTAATCCCATAATTCTCCCATCAATCTCCCGGAAAAAAACAAACGGTTGGAACCGCAGGTTACACTGACCGGAAAATTAATAAACATATATGCATCATACATCATCATACACACTTGGTTAGTGGTTGTCATCCTACTAGGAATGGTGGAACAAAATCTCAAATTGCACACCAGTTCCCGTTTGTTTCCAGGTGTCTAGTCTGGTTGTTCAACTTCCTATTTATGGTTGGCTAAACCAAAAGTCAAAGAATCAACCAGTTTGGCGTATGGGTTTGTCTCAAAATGGGATACCGCTCTTGTGGCATGTTGCTAACTGGGAAAATGATTCTCTGAACCATTTTGGGATTTTGGTGGATTTGGGGTTCCAAAATTTTGAGGCAACCCCATGTATACATACCTAGTTATACCATTTTATGGCCAACAGGTGCGACCGGCTCGTACCCAGTGCCATCAAGTTACCAGGAGTCCTAGGAAGATGGTAAAGGCCAAGGTGGGAATGGTACCTGCAGCTGAATGGATGCTTGAGAAATAAGTTTTTTTTTTAGCGTGGAGGAAGCTGATGTTTGTTTAAATTGAATCAATGTCACAAAAAAAAATGTATGGTTATAGGCAGTTGTGAAAATGACTGTGTTGGTGCAGTATAGCATGAGTTTCTATTTCAAGACGTGATTCATCTAGTTAAAACACTATTTGATGTCATCTTGAAATGGAAACGTGCATGGATGTTTTTTTTATTTTCGATTGCTGGGGTGCCAAGTTGGGTTACTGGACGATATAGAAAGTGATTATTTGACCAAACAACTATGTGTTGCCATATTTTGTCTCGGCAGTTGAAGCCCCAAAGGGTGTGAGATTGACCATGGTTTTTGAACAAAACTGCTTTGAACCACAATCAACTCAAAGCCTAAGATTTACAGGTTCCAGGTATATCCAGACTTGACCTATTTTGTCCATTTACATCCTATCTGGAAGGAATATATTTTGAAAAAAATACATCTGTTTCCCACACATGGGGCCAGTAGCCCTGAAAATTGTCAGATTGCTGGCAGCATTCTGACGGCTCAGAAAGGACCCAAACCTAAAGTATATAAGCATAACCTCCTCCCCCCAGTATTCAACAGCATCTAATTAAATGGTTCCAACTACCTGGATTGTCGCTAGTAAACCATGGTTTTTGATATTGGGGTGGGTGGGTTATAAGACCTGTTTGTTGGTTGAACGTGCCATAGCCACCGTTAAGCTCCACAAACATCATTGGCTGGATTTGCTGCCCAATTGGCTGTTGCCGGCTCGTCCCTACCGGGAGAATGCAAAGGAAAATCAATGAAAAATCAATGCCCACCAGAATATGTAAATACAAATTAGATACTTTGGTAGTGTTGGACCCTTGCTACATTAACCTTCAGTACCAAGTAGTGGGGTGTAAATTACCTAAAAATATATCTCCGAGGATATTCCCCGTTGACACCATTGTCTCATCATTTTCTCACCATTTCCCCATGATCTCCCCATGGTTTCCTATACAAATCCCATACAAACCATCCACCGCAAAAACTTTCAACGCTTTACCATTCACAGACGTTCTGGCGTGGTGCGCAGCAGCAGCTTTGCAAGGCTCGGTGCTCCCTTGACGTCCGTGACCATGCTGATCCTCAATTTTTGGCGCCGTTGACCACGGTTGGGGATCTTCGTTGAACAATCGACGAACATCAACGGGTGAAGCCAGGGGCTGTCCATCGTACCTAGCTGATTCCTGGGGTTATCCATGGCTTAGAAGCCCAGTTAGCCAGTTGCCAATTGGGATCATCCTGCAAGTGATTAAACTAAACATCACCCAGGGAATATGTCATCTCCAAGCGATAGTTGCAAGGTGAAACAAATCGCCCAAAAGGGACAAACCAACCAGTCCCTGTTTGCAGAGCAGTTTACGGGAGGAAAACCATCCAGTTTTCAACTGACTATATTTGCCCATACCCATTGGTTCAAACTATCTAGAATGGTGCGCCAAAAAAAACATGCGGATAACTGGCAAAAAAAACACACAGCTATCCCAAACCGATTAGATTTAAATGGGCTTTAATCGTTATATAATTAATTACGTCCCATTCATTTAAAGCATGGATAGTAATTTGTCCAATAATATGAACTATACTGTTCATGTTGGTGAATGATCATTAGTACTTGCCAAATTCTTACAAGATGATGCCACCAAAAGCTAGCTAAGTCGGATATAGATTTATGGTTCATGGTAGATACAGTTTGGTTATTTAACGTATAGCTATGGAAAATCACAATTTTTGATGGGTAAATCATCATAAATCTGCTAAACATGGAGCATTTTCCATAGCTATGTTAAATAGCCATATCGAACTCGCTGATGGATTTCTACCAACTTAAAACTGAGGGGCCACACCTTTTATCAACATCCACCAAGCTAAAAAATCGGCAGAAAACCGCATCCAAATCCAAATTCTGCGGCCCCGTACTGTTCAAGCGCTGACTCGATGGCTGCAGCATCGAAAACATACCTTGAGATGGGAACACCGGTAATGAAACATACCTTGATATAGGAACATATATATATATATATATCCCATAGGATCATAGAGGATCCATGTATGGTATATATGCTAACATGACTGGGGTATATTGATGGTAAATGTCACCATATATAGCAAAACGTGTTGGGAAACATAGCGGTTGAACATTACAACCGCACTTGTAGTGGATATGCCACCATTGCTAGTTGCCACCATTTGGTTTCATGATTCTCCAAGCGAACTAAAACTTCCATGAAGTTCGGGGATGTCCTAGCCAGCGAGGTTTGATGACGCCAGATGGTAATACCCTCTGGTAAACAAAAATAGCTATTGAAAATGGCCATAGAAATAGTTGATTTTCCCCTTTAAAATGGTGATTTTCCATAGTGATGTAAGCGTTTACCAGGCCGGGTAATCAACAACTGAAACTGGCTGAAACAAGCTGAGACTTGCGGCCGAGATGAACCCCGTAAGTTCCATCGCAACTGGTAAATCCATTTGCTTGATATCCCCATTGATATCTCCATATTCTCCCATTATATCAGCTAATCCCATTTTGATGTTGGTTAAACATGGTTAAATCACCATTTGTCCTATGGTTTTCCTATGGCTTTCCTATGGCTTTCCTATGCTTTTCTTATGGTTTTCCTATGGCTTTCCTACGGGATATCCCCACGTTTCATGACCCTTCCATCACCGAAGATGCTGCACCAAGGCGTTCACCACCACGTAGACGGCCAGGATCACCTCTGCTGGGAGCTGGTTCAAGGCTAAAATGATGCTTGTTGTTCAAGGAAAATGGCGTATAAATGGGGATAAAACATTATATACATATGTATGTATGTATGATATATATATATATATATGTGATATGTAAATATATATATATGTGTTTAATGGAAAATCAAGGCGGTGTAAAACAGTTTTTTGAGATATATAAGCAACAGTACTAGAGATGGATCTATGGGGATCAATGGATATCGGCTATGACCTCGACGAAACGCGGGACACACTAAACGGTGGGAAATTAAGGGATTCAAGAAAAACATAGAAAAACCCTAGTTTTGTTAGTTGTGATTCAGAAGATTCATGGAACATGGAACATGATCGGAAACATGAAGGGGCTAGAACTACTGTGGCGCAGGGTTGGTATAACCATAAAATGCTTGGTATAACTATAGGGGTTTATCGTATTTATAAAGAAATATTAAAACACATAAAACAACACACATAACCGGGTGCGAGGAACCATCTTTTTTGGGGAAAATGAACCGTGAAATCTGCAGTATTTCACCATGTAACATATGGGGGATTAACCAAGAAATTGGGGATATAATATGATATAATGGGGTTCAATTCACCATAGCTACGCAAGAAAAAATGATGGGAAACCTGGTGATGTTGATTAAAGAAATATCAGTTGGGTTTACCAAAAAAAATATGGGATAACATTACCCTCTGGTAAACGTTTACATAACTGTGGAAAATCACCATGCTATTCATGGGAAAATTCACTATTTCTATGGTGATTTTCCATAGCAAAATGCTAGTCATTACCAGGGGGTAACAAGTTGCAGGAGTTCACTGGGAATGTGTGATGTCATGTGACATGCTGATTTTCATATTCCAGGCCCCGAATTCATGGCTCAACATGATGCATTCAAGTTCTATACAAAATATCCTGAATCCCATTTCACCTGAATATCAGAATCCTGAATCAATAATATTCCAGGCCCCAAAATATCCTGAATCCATGTCACCTCAAAGTTCTCGCATGAGGGAACGATCATGCATCACAACAAAGATAGCTTTGCCAAGCTCTGCCAAGACACGGAAAGAAAAAGTACCCGTCCTAGGCTGCGCCACTGACACAGTACATCACGGTAATCGGATGACCGTCCTATTCAAGGGACAAGTTGGCGAATAACTCATGTAACTATGGTCTATGATACATACATATCTATCTATATATATATATATACACATATATATAGATATATACCTACATATATACATATGTATATATATACATGTGTATATATATATATATATATATGTAGACACGAGGTGGGCCGCCTCAATTTTGAGTTGGTTTATATAAACCCATCTAACTATTACTATATATAATTAGCTATAACTATTATAAGGTGTTTTTTCATAGTTATAAAATGGTTTAAACCAACTTAGCTAGTGTTTTGGAGCTCCACCTTGTAGTTTTCTGCGGTTTCTTTAACAAACAAACCTCATAACTGGAGCCAGGTATCTCGCTAAGTTAAAGTGACCATGGCAATGAACAAGTGGTAACTAAACATTTATATATGTTTGGAATATGTGAACAACACCACACATGGCAATTCCAGATTTTTCTTGCCAAATAAAAAGCCTCACCCCTTGGAACATGCAAAACATGTGATAAAATGGTGCTTTGAACCCATGAAAAAATGACCCATCAATGTTTGTCAGGAGTGATCCCACATAGTGCTGGCTTAATTGTGCTGACAATTTGGAAAAACACATGTGATTCACAGTGAAACTGCATGTTTTTTTTCACAAGTGCAACTGTCACTTCCTCTGCTGCTTCCATCAGCAGGGTTTGGAAAATGCCAACCATTATTGGTGAAGGTGAATGTTCGTTTGTTGATAGATCTTTTGATTGCCTGATTTGACCTCAAATAGAAAAGATCGAGTATGTTTTTCCCATATTCAGAACCCAAGAATTCCTAAGGCATTTTTGCAATCCATCGATAAGTGTCATATTAGCCCAGCACTATGGTAGGGGACTGTATTAATGTGACTAAACAATGAAAGTAGACTCCGATTTTCGAGGGGAAATTGCTTAGATAGACTCTATTTACGAAAAAACGCTTGTCTAAGTACGCATTCATATCACGTTTTCCATCCTTTTCCTTTGTTTACAGCATAAGTCCTGAATTTGAACGTACTGAATTTGAGGGAACTTATCTTAAGGAGCTCGGAAGGGACCGGTTGAATTCATCAGGGAAGTCCGGGAAGTTGGTGGGATGACTGCGAAGTGCATCATCCCATTGCGCTGTCAGGCCTCACGGCATGCCTGATAGGCTGAAAGATCAGCTGCTGGATTTGTTGTTCAGCCTGAAGTAGTGCCGCATCGCTGTGCGAGGAACCGCACCCTGCTGTGCGAAGCACACCTCATACCCCGCCATGCACCACAACTGGATGCGATGCCAAATCTGTACCTTCAAAGTTATTTGTCAACCAAATTTGTTAGCCAAGGTCCGGGTTGATTGAGAAACATGTTAGACTCTAATCCCCAACAAAAAACACAACACATAATGACATTGGACATGTATTTCTTGTGACAAGCTTCATCAGTATGCCAAGGACCAAGCCTGGCTGAGCTAGTGACAGCTAGTGGCCGTACCGGAATTTTCACAACTCAGCAGGCGGTTCTCGCGCCCAAGAGTCGTTTCATCTCGCCCTTGCTGGCCTCTTCTGCAGAAACCGCCTCCATCATGACCACGTTGGGGGGCAGCTGCGCCTGAGCACAGGCAGCTGATGAGTTTCGCCATGTTTCACCGGAACGAAGAAATCGTGGAAAACTTCATGTGGTAAACCCAAGAATAAACCATCATCCATCCCTAAAATCATTGCTAGTAATTGGCTGGTATAAACATGTACAAACCATTCCCAAATGGTTGGTTTATGGATTATGGTGTTGGGTTGCCCACATCTCTCAGCGCACGGCCGGGTCACAACATGTCACAACGCCCCGCCTGGGCACCGATTTCATTGTTCAAAAGTCGGATTTCTCGGCCTTCTGTTTCCATGGAGTCCTGGGAGCGTTCCGTGAAAGCCTGGGTTTACAAGCTGGGGCCACAGAACTTTAGTTAACTTGATTGAAATATCAATGATAATCAATGTTTAGTTCGTAGTTAGATGGCTATTTTAGTGATAATGTATAATTAGATACAATTGGTGATAATTGATAATACTATTTATTATAGATATTTGGTAGATCACTATAATTAGATGGCTTCCTAAACACACCGAAGAAAAGGGGGACTCACCTTGGAGGCATCCAGGCATCTTCCGTGACTTGGTGCTGCCGCTCAGTGATATTTATTGGTTTCAGCCCATTAAGGCACATTGACCATAGATCTCTATAGATACATCTGCCGTAAACTCTCTCTCTCTCTCTTTCTCGTCTCTTTCTATATTGTATCGATATATATATATATGCACTATTTATACCTGTATATATATATACAATGTTCACCAACTTTCGCTAAGGATTTAGGGACCAATTAGTTATTATTAAAAACCTGAAGTTGTCTCATGTTGAAAAAACAATTGCCTGGCAATGGATAACTATTGCTGAAAGATGCTGAAAGGTTACCAGAAGCAACAGGGATTGAGTTCCCACATATTGATTCACAATTATCCCAGGATTGTGTTGTAATCCTAAGATGAGGAACGTGTTGTAATCCAATTAATGTTATGCTTTTGTAATCATCCCCCGATTGTGCTGCAATGTCAAAACTGGAGGAGCAAATGAGTAAATATACCCTCTGGTAATTTAACATAGCTACTGAAAATTGCCTATTGAGTTCGTTGATTTACCTATTAAAGATGGTGATTTTCCATAGCTATGTTAGTTTACCAGAGGGTCGTCAAAAAATGCGATCCGCAACAAACAGGAAGGACAACATCATTGGGTTGGTGAACGGTGGGAAATCTCGTTTCCGGAAACCCACGGGGTTTTCCTGTGAAAAATCTGCTTGGTTTCCTGGAGCATTTCCCTGGAAGAACCCAATGAAACACTCATAAATCGTTGAGTTTGGGGCTTCTGTGAAAGGCTATGTTTGAAGCATGCCGGCTTTCGATACGCTTGACATCCTAATGTGGAATTACCTCAGTAATGGACATATAAACTCTGGTAGTCAAATATGGCAATCGAAAATCAACTATGTATTAGTAGATGTCTTTCCTTTGAAAACCATTATATATATATATATTTAAATATATTTATATATATATATGTACAACAGCGGATTTCGAATTGCACCGTTTGATTACTGGAGGGTAAACTCTTATGAAAATAGATTAATGGCCATGCCCTTTCTGTATCCTTTACTCGGGGACCTTATACATAGTGTAACTTGGTTATATTCACTATGGTTGGTTGTGTATCCAATCACGTCCCATTAGTTTGCTATATGCCACTAATCATGAGAATACCAACTAATGGGATTTACTAATGGGATATGATTGAATATGTATATGTAGATTACTAATGTATATGCCAACTAATAGAACACTAATTACCAATTGTATAATTTCTAAAGGTAGGGTAAAAAAAAACTTTTTTAATGAACACATCTCACCATACTTATATTTTTATTTAAACACATATATATATAATAACATGTTACATTTTACTATAAACCCCAGTTATCATATAGTTGTATACCTGTTAATTAATTTTCATACCTTCCACAGACCTTCCCAAGCCTCGCCTGCAGCGTTCAGTCAGGTGAACCTTTAAAAACGATGCGCTTGGGCCCAACGGCGGCGGCGGGATAGGGTAGGTTCAACATATCTCAGCTTCACTTGGTAACACAGGAAGCACACCATCCACATTTCTCCATAACTTTCCTTTTAAACGTCACAAGTTCCCATAACATCGTGGTTTGCTCGACTTATTGAAGCTTGCTTCCAGCAAGAGTTTCTGAGGCGGGTTTCGATCACTGTCTTAACATTGCTGACTTTCGATGCCTGCTGACTTTTGCCCATCCATCATCCATCCCTATATTGATAGCTATCCATCTTCCTAGTTGGCTGGCGGATGCCCGTATCTTTACAATGAATTTTTTTTTCAGACACAGTACACGTCCATACCCATACATCCTTCTTGAGGTTCTTGAGGTTAAGGGACCAAAGTTTCCTTCATAGAAATGGCTAAACAAAAGTATTAGCAAGTTCTGCAAACCAAGGGCATCACTTAAACTAAGCCCTGGTGTTTTATGTATCCAGGCCTCTTTTCCAGTCATGATTTGGGCAAAACAACACTTGGATTTACTGAAGGAACTCAAGAAAAAACACGATAGCATATAAGGACTCCCCATTTCATCTCCCATTCTGGGAAAATGCCCAGTTTATCATTGACAAAACGCAAAAATCTGGTTGGTGATTTTTACCCATTCTATTCCCATTGATTCACACTATGTACATCCCATTGTTATCCCTTTGAATCATGTAAAAATCCTATGGTGAACGATGGTGAAAGCCATGCTGTGTGAATCTCCGGTATCCTCAAACAATCACGATTCTTCATGATTAAATGCCATGGATATCTCTCAAAAAATCTAACAAACAACTCCATTCACATTACCCTCCTGTAAAACTTACTATGTATGTGGAAAAAACACCTCACCATGAATGTAGATCACTGGGATTCCCATTCGCTCCCAGCCATTTTTTCCCACTCACCCAGAGAGGCGTCGCCTGGGCGATGTTTTGACTGAAGACATTTTTCCGCGAGAGGATTCAACATAAAGAACAGCTGGAGAAATATGGGAATATCATGGAAACATGCAAAATTTGTGTAGATGTAAAATGTCTGTGAAAATCATGGAATCTCATGGAAGAAATGCTGGTTTCAGAGACCAGGATTCAACGGCGACGGGACCCCCAGAGATGCCCAAATATCACCTGTGCTATGCACAAATCTGGACACACTTTTGACTCTGCAACACCTCCCTCTGGGCAAAACCCATGGCCAATCTTCAGCAAAAAAAACAATATTTATTCTACATTCCCCTCAACAATCGGCCAGAAAATCAAGGTTTACCTAAATAAAGCACCCAACGATCACATTGTGTGCTCTATGGCTCTATGTTCCATGTTACCACCATAACATCACCATAAAATGATTAGTCTTATTCATTTTTAACCCATTTTTTTTCGCACATGAACCCTCCCTTGATGAGCTGTATGTTGATGCCTGAGCCCCTGAACCGCTAAATTTCGGATGGTTAACCCTCAGTTTAGTATACCCTCTGGTGAACTAACATAGCAATGGAAAATCACCATGCTATTCATGGGAAAATCCACTATTTCTATGGCCATTTTCCATTGCTTTTTGTATGTTCACCAGAGGGTACCCATTTAATCCCAAGGTCAAAAAACAAGAGCGGGTGGCTATAGCGATGGCCCATTTTGGATGGACAACCAGGTCCTGGGGAATATTCGGATACCCCCAGCTCCGAAAAAAGCTCCCTCCGTTCACCTCTGGATAGGTCATCTCCTATTATAATTCATCCAAAATGATGTGTGTGTATATATATATATATATATGGTTGGTGGTTTTAACCATCTTGAAAAATATGAGTTCGTCAATGGGAAGGATGACATCCCATATATGACATGGAAAATAAGAACTGTATAAAACTGTTCCAACCCACCAGCCAGCCACTATAGTCCCCTGATATCCCGTATACCGTATCCGTATACCCATCATTCGTTAGTTGATTTTCCCAGCTATACACACGTCCGAATCGCAACGAGAAATGGCGCTATCACTTTTGGTCATTTATTACAATAGTTATAACTTGTTATACCTGGAACCTCAGATCCGGCACTTTTATCAAAGCGTTGCCTTTCCCCCTGCTCCGGCGTAATTTGTGAGGCTCCGGCGTTTTGGATTTTTTCCAACGGCAATTTTCTGATTCAGCTGGGAACCGGCATGAACAAGCTGTGGCCAAAGATTTTGGTTCAATTCGCCCAATCCATCCTAGTGACTGGGTGCCTTTCCTTTCCCGAGGTGCCACCCTTCTCTGCCCTGCACTTTTTTGCACCAGCTTGCCTTGCAGATGCCTGTTTTCCAGCCGTGCCCCCAAAGCATTTGCTGGCTCTAGTAGTGATTCATATTTAGAAGTTGAGGTAGGATTTTTCAATGGCTCATGGATCTCATGGTGAGAAAAGCTCATCCAGCATTATTTGTGAAGCAGGTGGGGCCTGCATACCGAAAGGAAATGAAAGCAACTTTTGTGTTTGATCTCCACTTTGGTTTTGCCGGGGGTCTTCCGACTAGGATTGGATGATATGCCCAACAAATTTTGGAACGAAGCTCAGCTGGTTTTGTGGCCCCAGGATGACCCCCAAGAAACTTGTCAGCAAAATGCGTCAATCAAATTTGCTACAGTCTTTAAGCCTTGAAAAAATAGGGCATGGCCGACCAGTGAAGCTTTGCAGATTGTTGCATCACCTTAAGGATCTCAACACCCTTCCACTTGACCGGGTGACTGCGTTGGTGTCCAATTACCGGGATAAGGGTTACATTCACCAACTTGCCACATACCTTCGAAAGTGGGAAGCTACTTGTGCCTGGACCAAGTTGGATTTTGAAAATGCTGTCGCTAGATGTTGACACCTTTTATATTCATGTTTGGGGAGTTAATGCTATTCCATGCTATTCCCTGCTACGCCCGGCCATGCCCAGGTCAGAATCAAAGTGCTGACCACAGCCCGGCCGTCAATTCAGTGACCGCTTCAAAGCCTGAGGGGGCAGATGCGAAGTAGTTTTAAAAAGAAATTAGAGGAAGGGAAAGGACCCAGCTTTTCGAAACTGAAAACCTTTGATGGTGGACCAAGACTTGTCCGACAAAAAGAGGTACCAATGCCAATTGATCTTCATACTTTGATCGTGGGAATTGCTGGTCTTGTGTCATGATCTAGGGGCCCATATCGACAAGAACCACGCAGGTGCTCATGCTGGTGCACTTTGCTGGTGATTGACAAGGTGCTTCACGGGAATGGCTTTCAAACGTAAAGCCTTAAAGTTATTAAAAAAATGGTGCTCAAATGGTCGGTGGAGGCTTCCTGATCTTAGACTGCCCCCTTCTCCTGCTCAGTTATGATGGCCTTTAACTCTTCAGTCGGTACGTTCATTCAGGGATCAAAACAGGCTTCAACACATCTGCTCCGTCTTGAGATTTGGCTCCACCAACGTCCTCTTTCTACCAGGGGTTTTTCAACCACCTGGTCCAATGGCTGATGTGTTGCCTGAGGACCCCAACACTGAGGATTGTGAGTGTGATTTGAATGGCCTGGCAGAGGCTTGGGATAGGGACGCGGAGATTCGTCATAGCACTGCTGCCCGTAAATCCCTGCTGGCCTGGCAGCATCCGAAACAAGCCGGACGCATCAACTATGATACTTTGCAATTGAACCTCAAGGTAATTGATGTGGTGGTGGACCTTTGGTGCCCCAAACAGCAGACTGCCAAGACGGTGAGCCTTGACGACATGAAATTCCAGGCAAAGAACCCAGTAACAAAAAACATATGTATCTTATATATATATATATATTTATTTATATTTATATACATATATATATAATATTGTGTGGGTATGCGTGTAAAGCTACTCAAGTGTGTTTCCAACTCGAGGGATTCCATGGTTGAAATGTTTGCATTTCCACCCTTTCGCGCGCCCTGTGCAGGTGAGATCCTTTCGTGGTAAGCTGGGCCTTTCTACCCGGCCTAGTTTGGTGCATTGCGAGGCGGAAGCTATCAAGTCGTTTATCTCTCTCATTGTCCGGAGGAATGATGGACAAACCCGACGGGCTCCTAGATTTTCAATTTAGTATGCAGACGTTGAATTCTGCATTTGGACTTTCGCAGATGTGATCCCATGGTATCACTCCTTTCTTGAATTTTGAAAAAAATCCAATCTGTTTTTACTCTAATTAGTTGTAATGATTATTCCCAACCATATGTCCCTTCTTGTTTTGGTAGAATATATGGGGCTATAAGGCGTTTTTTTCTGCAGGAAAAATGGAATCAATTGAAACCGGTCTCTAGCTCGCCCAAGGAACTAGCTTTGAAAAACCTCTTCGACAAGGTTGCCCAGTTCTGGCCTCCCAAGACCAGGAGCCGGAGGAGGTCCAAGCAGGCTGCTGAGGAGGAGCCTGGCAGTGCTGAAGCTTCGGCCAGTGCTGAAGCTTCAGCCAGTGGTGAAGCTTCAGCCACGGGTGGCCAGGCTGATGATGGCCATAGTGATGGTTTTGCTGGGACATCCAAGGAATCCATAGATGATGATGGGTTCACCAATGGATCTACAACTCCGCCCAATAAGGCCGTCAATGATGAGTACTTGGCTTGGACTTTGGGTGGACAACTCCGTGACACGCCGTCCCCAGGGCCAGTATGGAAACCGGAAACCCCAATGGAAGTTCAGGAACTGACCGATCAACTGGATGGCATGAGCTTGCATGACATTGATGAGCGGATCAAAGCCCTAGAGAAACTTGTTGGTAAATAACATGTTGTATGTTTCTAGCCGCCTCTGGTGTATAACTTTTTGTTTCGAGAATTGCTTTGGATTCCAACCCACTACTCCCGTGCTTTCAGGACTCAATTGGCTGAGCGTCGGATTGCACTGGTTGGCCAGTCTATCAAAGCTACTTGGGAAAGCTCCTCAGTTTGGAATCATCTATTATTTTGTTGCTTCTAAATTGGTGTCTGTGCTCAGGTCCTCACACACGCGCACACACATACACGCCACCCGAGCCTCCTTCAGGCTCAGCTGTCACCGAGATGAACACAGTGCCTTTCGAAGCAACACAATTGGCTGGCGTGTTGGCTGGGGACGATGACTTTCCTGGAGAACCACATGTACCAGTTCATGGGCAACCCAAGCTTGCTCAGGGGGACCCCAATGGCATGGATGCTACGCCAAACAATGATGCAGACTTGGTTCCACCTACTCAGCCAGATCCACCTTCACCTGTTTCCAAAACGGGGGATGAGGTTAAGTCCGAACATGCTATGAGCCCAACCACCGTGGAGCTGATGGGCAGCAAGGTCTGGGTTGATAAACTGAAGACATGAAGGACATGAAGCCTACTGAATTTCTTTCTTCGAGCGGTCCCCACCGTGAAAAGCATCATCCTGACATAGCTTCTGACATATCTTCTGACATACCATCTGGAAGTATAGCATTTTGACCTTCTATCTGAGATTCTATCTGGCAAATACTTTGACATTCGATCTGACATTCTATCCGGCATCTATTCTGACGATCTTTCTGGCATATCTTCTGACATCCTTTCTGGCATTCTATCTGGTATATCTTTAGAGATTCTTTCTCATCGTGGCTGAGGACACTCTGATCCAGAGCTCGCGGTTGAGGTCCGATGTGGAACACTTTGATCCGGAGCTTGCGGTGGAGGTCCGGTGGGGAACACTCTGATCCGGAGCTTGCGGTGGGGAACACTGCCATTAGAGCTTGCAGTTGAAGTCCGGAGGAGGAAGGGGAAGGAAGGAAGGAAGGATGGGCAGACTGACATAAAATCTAACAATCCTCACCTGCCAGGTGGGGAAAAAACAACAGAATTGAAAGAGATGCTCCTGTGGTGGTAGCTTTAGGTTTCTGAAAACAGTTAGGTTGATTAGTTTGCCGATTTTTCCCTCAAGGACCTTGCTGAAATCTCACGCTTGGACCAGCTGAACAACAGAGACAAAACCAGGCAGAGGAGGAAACGACGTGCCACGGGAGGAGCGGATGACGGAGATGAACCCGCTGATGATGCTGAGAGAGATGAGATTGCTGCCGAGGATGCCAAACCCAGGAAGCCCCGAGCAAAGGCAAAACCGAGAGCCAAAGCCACGGCCAAAAAGGCCGCGGCCAAGGTTGTCAAAAGGCCAGCCATGGCGAAAGCCAAGGCGGCTGCGAAAGGAAAGGCCAAGAAGGCTGATGAGGTCAAGAGTGGAAGGGGTCGAAAGCCAGCTTCGGGTGTGAAGGCAACCTTCGCACGACGACCCCAGTCTTCCCGTGAACCCATGAAAACGTTTTGGCATGCCCTCCGCACGGCGTTTGAAGCGGAAGTCGAGCCCAAGGTTTTTCGCCCATCAAAGTTGGAGGACAGGGGTATGATTTTTGCGAGGGGTGCTTAGTGTTTGGTTTGGCATCCAAAAGAATCACCATGTATGAAGTTGGGTTCAAATCAGAATGTTATACAGGTCACTTATGAAGCTTCATGGGGCAAAGGGTGAAAATTCACATTGATTAGGACCCCTTTTGGAAGTATTGCCAGAGTCGATGGGACAACGCCTTGCCAGCTGGTGATCTCTCCCAGTATGCCGCTACGGCAGTGACACTGGCGCAGCAGTTTCTGAATGAGGACCATGTGAAGTGTTTCTCGGGTTGAAGCAGGGGGGCTAGGGCTGATGAGAAAACACAACATTTATTTCGTTTCCCCTAACCTGAGCATGACCATCCAGATTCCAGATTCTCCTTCTTAACAACACACCTCACATGCCTGCTTAGGCAATTTCCGCCCTGAAGCCCACGGAGCCGATCACTGAGGACAATAGAGTGGATAGGGAAGGTAGCAAATGAATCTAGGCCCAAGCAAGCTTGCAGTGGTGCAGGCGAATGCCTGCTTTTGCGGGGGGCAAGCTGTGGCGAAAGCAACGTGTTTCAGAAATAGATCCAGATCACCAGCAACACTTTTCTTTAAACAAAATCTCATGTTAACTTGGCAGCCAGGCTTGGGAGATCAATGCTCCTACTTCCCACTTTGTGTCCCAACAATGAAGCAATGAAGCAGGGAAAGCCTTGCGGGGTAACAGAAAGTCAAGCGATGCTGAAAATGAAGCTTCTACCGCTGTTCAATTTCAAATAACTTTGTGTCCCAGTTTTTGGTCTCCAGCCCAACGTCTTTTGAGGGTGTCCCATCGCCGCCCGCAGATGCCAAGCCTTCTGGTGCGCAATGCCACCGCCAAAGATCCTCAAGTCTTTTTCCAAGTGGCCAGATCTATTTGGACGATCTGACATGTTTACCGCAAAGCGTGGGTGTCCCCGGTGTCCCCCTATATACCAGCAGCTGAGATTGTACCATGCCACGTTGAAACTTTACAAGCGTGGCCAATCTAAAGTCTCAAATCTAAGTGGGCGCATTTGACACTGTCGTGCTGTGCTGTGCCATGAAGCAGCACCATATCGATCTGGCTTTGCGACGATTGGTGAAATTTGCTGCGCCCAAAGAAGCTGAGCCCAATAAAAGTTGATGTTGAACCATTTCAAAGATCAGAATTTCTTTGTTCCTAAGCGCATGTTTCAGGAGCCTGTGCCCCATGTGTCCCCATATCCAAGGCCTTCGTACTCCTTGTCTTGGCATGCAGTTGGCTTCAGCTTCCACCTCCTGAGCAGGAGGTACAGGTGCTGGAGCTGTTTGCTGGACAAGCCAGGCTCACGAGATTAGCTAAGGCGTTGGGATTTGGCACTGCTGCCCATGACATAGAGTTTGATAAGGTGGCTAGTAGTGGTGGGGCTGATCGGTCAGCAATGGACATCAATGACTGTGCTGGATTTGTGTTTCTTGTCTATCTCATTGTAAGATTTTGAACGCCCACTCAAAGAGGTTAGTATTTGGGCATCAGGAAATCAGGAATCTTGTTACAATGCCACAGCTGCGCCAGGTTAATCCTCTACAGCATCTTGAACTGCCGTTGGGATGACCTATTAGCACTTGTGGGTGTGCTTTGTTCTACATGGGTGGCTGTGAATTCAGGGACTTCCCAACGGGATTTCCTGACGCCCATGGGGCACCCGGAATTTCCCAGTGTGCAGTGTGGAAACCAGATGGTATCACGGTGGGGTGTTTCAAACCCTCATATATATATATTGTTTCCCCGACCCAATATGTCTTAACTTTGATTTCAGATTGGGGATTGATCCATAGCATTGTTTCCCCAAAAGATCGCCATCATCATGATAGAAATAAGTTGATGATTTCTAATTGTTCCCTGAAGATATGCTTTGGTGGCCCTCTTCATTATTGTGGTTGGTGGGGTGCCTATTCTGGAGAATCCTCAATCAAGTCTGATTATGCATCACGATCGAATGGTGTGGCTTCTTCAACAACTATCAAGATTCAAGATCGTGGAGCCCAAGTGGCATTGGTCATCGACATTTGTAAATTTTAAGTTTCCAACTTTTGGTCAACTAAGATGGGTTTGGGCATCCCCTGTGGTTTTCATATTTCTTGGTGTTTTTCCACCCAACCAAGATGTACCGGACCGCATTTTGGATGCACCATTACGGACATCCAAACGACAAAAGAACGCGATTGTGGGCACCAAGTTACAATGTCTGCCGCTTCAACCAGGGATCCCTGACAAAGGCTGAGAAGAATGCTAAGGAAAAAGCCCCTGCTAGTGCTGTGAAATATACAGATAAATCAGGTCGAGTGCGTTACAAAGGCACATCTCAGCTCAAAAAAACGCAGTTTCTTTTCTGGCTTTAGATTCTTCGGGACCACATGATTTTATGGTTGTTTCTTTGTTTTCATCAACCCCTTGACTATTGGGTGGTTTCCCTATTTTTTCCTCCATGTTCCACATCCCATCACTGACCGGCTTCAGGCTGTATCCTCCTCAATTCTGCGGACAAGTACTTCGTGTCCGCAAGGCCCTGATGAAGTCAAAGCCACGGCTCCCCAAGGTGTGTGGGCAGGGTGCAACTGATTTTTTTCAACTGAATTTTTCCCACCCGAAAAACATGATTTCCATCAACATTGTGAAACCTCCGAGGTGGACATTGAAGTCCCTTTGAAAGATTTACTCCTGAATCTACCTGAAGGTGATCGTTGGGAGGATGCGAAGTTGATGCCATGCTTAGATTACGTTTTGAAATCGAAGCTCTTGAAGGTCCCCGATGACTACAAGGATGTACTCTTCGATTTGTTTTCATTCAAAAAGCCTTGATCAAGGATGATCAACTCTGATCAACTGTGAAGCTCAATTCCAATTCATTTCAATTCAATTAAATTAAATTCGGGCAATTTGCTGATCCAGCGACGGCCTGCTGTTGCAAAAAGTTCATTAGGGGTCCATGAAGCTTTCCGAATACATTCCAAACTGAGTTTCGTGCAGAAAATCACAAAATTACACAAAATCATGCTAAAAAGTGCCGGCGTAATTTGGCGTAATTCCGGCGTAATTTGGCGTAATTCCGGCGTAATTGCCCGTAATGGCATTTTAAAGAATTTGTATCGATCGAAACCTATGGATTTAGAGGATTTGGCTTCAGCGTCTTGCCATGAGTTCGGAAACTTTAGTCCGGGGTCATAAGATTCTTCGCCAAAGCACTATGTCCTTGGAAAAAGATCCAATGTACATGCAGCTCCTCGCTGAGAAGCAAAGACTCCAAGTGCCTTCATCCCAAAGATGGTATTCTTTCAAGGGTTTGTTTCCCAAGGACATGCTTCTTTCCATCCTGCCCATTCTTGGGTCCTCAGGGTTCTACTGGGTCACTCGGCACCGCTGGCACTTAGGCACTTCGCATTGGCCGTGGCAAAGGGGTTGGGAGGGATCCGAGTTCCAGCGCTGGCGCTCGTGCGGCCCCAGTGGTTGTTCAAGATGGCACGGATTCAATTGCCCGTTCTTCTGGTGATGGGACTCATGAATCAGAATCCAAAGATTCAAATGCCCCTTCAGCTGGTAATGGGATTAGTGGATCACAGCCCGCTACCCCACCTGATGCTCCTCATGTTGTTGGCACTGGTGATACGAAAGATGTGACTGGTCACGTATTAATTTGTTTTAAAAAGCTGTGTCAACAAAATATTACCTTCCACAAAATGAGTTGACTATCCGACTATCCAATTCAGTGGTTATAAGGCGGATATAGCATCGCCCACTCCGGTGCGCTTTGGTGGCACACCTCCTTGGTCGGCGTGTTCTGCTGAAGTTCCAACTCCTCACGCTGCCGACCCCAGGGTGAAGAAGTTGTCCAGTGTGGAAATTGTTGAAGAAACCCTGAGGGATGAAACATACCACCCTGACAACCAGCTTGGTTTGCCAGAATTCCAATCCCCTCCTTTTGGTGGTCGTGGAGATGGGGATGCAACTCCATACTATCCGCCTGGGACGGTAGATGGGGCATCTCCCAACGAACCCCCAACAAAGAGGGAATCTTTTGAAGAGAAGTCGGTGAACCATGACCGTGGACAGGGCTCCCATGAACAGTCCCAGTTGGGCATGTCAGAGAATGAAAAGTTTCCTACTCCCAACGAGATTCAGGAAGCAGGGGTTCCTACGTCCGGAGAGGCTCAGCCCCCAGCCATGTTGTCAGAAGCTGCTGCCGCAGCTCGTCTCCGACGAGTGTGCCAAGCGAACAGCAAGGGCGAGTACAAAGTGCCTATGGAAGTTGTGGCCAAGTATAAGGATGTTCACGACGGCCGTGTCGATCTCATGAAACTTTTTGAGAAGGTTGGCCACAGTCCGGACCGGGCTTCTGCCGTGTCAAATCAAAACTTAATGGTTTTCCTGTTGAAAGACTTATATTGATCCGATTGTTTGGCTATTGCTCAACGGGCTCCCATCACTGTAATGATGCAAATGGCCAATGGTAACTTTCAGTTATTGTCCTATTAGCATGGCTTCAATCACTGGCATGTACAAAGGGGTAAATAAACACTTTCCACGTTTGCCTTAGGTCATCACAATGCGGGTTTGGGTTTATCAAAATGGCACGTGTACGAAACAAGTGCCCCACCAGCCATTTTCAGGACGCATTTGTCGCCAAAGTGAAAAGGGTTTACCAGAAGATCGAAGAGTTCAGTAGGGAATCCAACTTTGAGTTCTGGTCGGAGCAAGATATGATCGATGCAAAGTGGCCAGAGACCCTCAGGCTTTGTTTGGATATTGAAATTTTCCCAACCAAATAAACTCCCTAAGAAACCAAGGGTCCAAACAGCTTGAAATCCCAGCATCCAGCTGTCCTGCAGCTCAGGCGAAAGATCAAGGGCGCAAAGAGATTCTGCGAATCCAGACCTGGGTTCACGAGGTAGGGGGCAGTCAGCACCAGTACCACCCAATGGCACCCAAAAAAAAAATCGTAAGTAAGCACATTTCCCACAGCCCTTGCAGGAAGAGCGACTACGGAGAAGGCACCTTGTACTGGGTTCTTATTTCCGAGAAGGGACAACGCAAGACCCTCGCCTTTAAGCGTTGCCAACGTGGATGAGGAAATAATTCTTTTTTTAAGTCACAAACCGTGTGGGATGGTATCATCTAGCACCGACTTGGGTGGAATCATGTCTATTCCGAAGCCTTGTCATTGGCCACACCAACCTTGCAACTTTCTAGATTGGTCATCATCCTCCGTTAGTTTTGTAGATACCCATCAATAAGGAACACCGAGCGGAACATCTTTGAGAAAGCTGTTGAAGAAGAAGTCTCGGACACTGAGATGCCAGATGTTTCCGATAAGTTTGGGCCTTTGCGTGGCGCCGCCTGTGGGCCCAAAGACAAAGGGGTTCAGGGCTGCTGGTTTCAATCTGGGCCCAGAAAGGTTTTATTTTTTCAAGCTGTTGAAGTTTCGTTACGGGAAACTCTCGGTGTTTGATAGTTTGGGGGAATGTTTGGGTTAGCCCTAGAAAATCTAGAAATGTTCAGACCATTTATTGACAAACCCTTCAAGCACTCACTTTGGGGTAATTTCTCGACATGGTCTCAAACGATGATTGGGTCATTGCCTCGCTTAGGTGATGATGCGACCGTGGAATCTGATGAGTCTGATGAGTGCAGTGATGATGCTGACCAGCAAAAGATCTTGAAGCAAGTGAATTTCCCCCCGGAGATTGAAAGGTCAGACGTCAACCCGTCCTCCATGGTGACCAAAGTCAGCAGAGCGATTCAGAAACGTGTGTCACGTTTGGCAAGCCACATGAAAACGCTTGAGTCGATCCCCAACAAAACCGATGTTCATGCAAAGACCCTTCATCTTTGTTTGGATTTGAGCTACATGGTTCCGTGATGTGCCAACCACTGACCCATCCCACATTCCTTTGAATATTTTGGGGTTGTGAAGCGTTATAACTTTTTGGGTATGGCTTGAATTCCATGGACACCCGGAACCCTGTGCTCCAGATAGGTTTCATGTATCATGAAACCATTTTTGACTAATTTGGGGCATGGATGCCAGATTTGATTCCTGGAGAAATGGGAGAGCCCTCTTTCATTTAGATATTCAGGTTGTTGGAGAAGGTCAGCAAGGCTCACAAAGACCTCACCGCTTCGGATGAATCAATGATGGATCTTTACCAAAAGGGCTTGGTGGATGGCTTCACCAAAACGCTCCTTGCCTACGGAGAAAAACTCGTGGTAGGAACATGTTTAAAATAGCTCATGATTGTATCCACCAGCACATGTCCAACCAACCGGCGCCACAGCAAATTGCCGAGGGTCCAGAAAAAGTTCCGTGAGATCTTCCAGCAGGCTCGAACTACGTGCTCACCTCAATTAACAGCCGGCTTGAAGGAACAACGCAACGGCCTGGGGTTCCAGGGCATGGCGAAGTTAACAGGGTGCCCTCCAAGTTGATGCAAAGTTTTTGAAACCTTTCCATCAAGGATACCTAGATCCTTAAACACATCCAATTCAGCCTCCCAGCCTGAGGTGCATCGAAGCCATCTGCATGGACAGCCGTGTTACGCCAGGAAACCCAGAGATCAATCAAAGAAGGGACCGGTTCAAGTTTCTGTAGAACTTGAAACTCAAAAATGAACCAGCCACCCAATGCGACATAGATTGCTTGGAAAACACCTCACCACACTCTACTGACTTCCTAGGTGTCTTGGTGATACTTTGTAAGCGTAAATGAGTATACATGATCTTCCCCACCAACACGATCCCTGGTTTTTCCCAATGGTCTCCATCACCCGCGCCGCCCAGGCTGGCTACGAAGGATTTGAAGGCTGCCGCCAGGACTCCACACCCAGCGGGCAAGTCCAAGGCGAAGGCCAAGTCGGAGCCTAAGCAAAAGGCTGCTCCGAAAAAGCGAGCCGGAGAGGGGGAAACCTCAGCAACTCCTGGCAAACGTTCTAAATAGATGTTTTCCGAAGGCAGCTTGGGTGATATATGGAAAAAAACAGAACTGATTTTCAGATATTTTCGGTGCAAACACGGTGTTTTGATTCGGTGCTGCCTATTGTGACTCTTCACTGCCGCGTGCCGCATGCCTTTGGGAGGGGTCCACTGGCAAAAGAACGGCAAAACAAACCACAGCGTTCACGTGCGAGAAAAAACTTTGTATTTTTTGGAAAGCCACAGCTTCCACTCAGTTAGTGATTTACCTTCACTACTTGTGTGTGCCCCCGACTGAGTAAATTGTTTTTATATCTTCAGTAGTATATATATAATATGTCTGTATATATATATATATATATGTATTTTTATAGCTGTATATATATATTTGTTTATGTGGCTATAGGGATATAATATAATATAATATAATATACTAAACTATAATATAATATACTAAACTATACTATATAAATAAATAAAATAAATAAATAAATAAATAAATATATATATATATATACAGAGGAGTTAAAACCACTTATATATTCAACAGCCTTCGGTATTCCGCCGGCCCTCTGGCTGTTGGTGGGGAGGCCAAACGCAAGGGTTGTTGGCGTAGAGGCGGCTGTGTGGGCTGATGAGGAGGGTGGCTGGCTAGTGGCGGCTGGGTGGCTGCGTGGCTGGCTAGGTGGCCAAGTGGTTGGCAGTTGCTGCTGGCTGGTTGGGTGGCTGGCTAGGTGGCTGGCTGAAGTGACGGGCTAATGTACTTGACTGGCTGTGGCTGGCTGGCTGGCTAGGTGGCTGGCCAGGCTAGGTGGCTACATACATACATACATACATACCCATAAGGAGAAGGGGGGTGCCAGGGAAAGGGCAGCCAAACTAAAAATCCGTCGAAGAGGAACATTAGCCTCAGCTTAGCTGAGCAAAAGATGTACCAGAAGAACATCCACAAAACACGCCGGCAGGCCGGCGGACTAAGTGGGATACGCATCATACACATCCAAGAATTCCAACTTCCTACTTCCTACAATTACTTTTTATTGACCAAGAGGAATTGGTGGGAACCCGCTCCCTCATGCCAGGTCACAGCAATGAGGACCAGGCATCACTGCTGGTGGCACAAGCTGCAGAGGGCCTGGGCGAAGGAGTAACTCGCAGTTTCAATAGTCAACATAGCTTCTGTCTGAGTATTCCCGCCACATAATTTCGATGATACAGTATAGGTTATATAATTAATATAGATAGATACTGATCCGATGTCCTTTTCTTGGCTGCTTATACCTATAAATCACCAGCCCTAAGGCATCTGCCCACCAAACCGGGCAGCTTCTACGTGCTGCGGCAGGGTCTTCCAAGGATAGTAAGAATGATGAGCGTGACCTACATCGCAGATTTATAAAATGGGGATTGTCAATGCCTGTGAAAGTTGAAGATGTTACCCATGGTCAAGGTGGTTCCGATGCTGTTGTAACACACTGGGTGAGACCATCTTCATGGGTGAAAGAGCTGATGAGGTTGTTTCCTGGGTGCCTCACAGGAGGCTTTACTGAAACCAATGACATCGCCTTACAATTCCGAAGCTTCTGGAAGGCTTACAAACAATTTCATCCCGGTCACAAGATTTTTTCTTCCAACCTCAATGGGTCTTTGCTGGATCGAGTTATCCCTCTGGCCCTATTTGGAGATGAGGGTCGCGGGCCAAAGCGTGGGCAGTTTTTAATCTGGAGCATTGAATCGGTTCTGGGTGTGGACGACCAACCACATGATTTCAAATGCAAATGCAGTGATGGACTAGCATCTATGCCTTTGGTTGATGCACTGGGCTGTGAGGATGCTGGTCCTACATACTTTACAAGTGCTGAGTATGAGAGGGTATGCAGGCAAACAGTCAACTACAAAAACCATTCTTACATAACGCGCCACCTACTCTTTGGATTGCCGTCTTATTTGATGAAGGCACACGCCGAAGTGGAGGAGAAGCACATTCAGTTGCTTGTTGATGATCTCAACTATTTGTTCTCTACAGGTGTGGAGATACGAGGCGAACGCTGGTATGTTTGTGTTGTTGGGTCCAAAGGAGATTTCAAACATCAGGGGAAGCTGGGAAATCTTGAACGATCGTACTACTCGATAGGTCGCACCTATGGAAACATGATGTGCTCTTTGTGTGAAGCCGGAGCTCCGGGATTCCCATTTGAAACAATTGAGCATGAACCATTATGGGTCAGGAGTTTGCATAGGGCAAGGCCTTGTTCAACACCGCCAACAATCTCTACATTGGAGTTTGATGACCTCAAACCTGAGGCCCTGCTAAAATTGGACTTATTCCATTTATGGAAAGTAGGGCTGGGAAGGGACCTGGCAGGCTCTGGGGTAATCACTTTTTGCAGAATTGGCATGTTCGATTTTCCTGGATGCTCGAAAGATTTGGATGGGAGGTTAATTTACGCACACGGGTCCTTCAAATTGTGGGCAATGGCAAACCACAGAAGTCCTGGACTACAATCGTTCAGCAAAGCCTTCTTCGTGATGAAGAGCTACGCGGGCAGCCCTTGGAGTAATTCCAAGGGTGCTGATACTGTATTGCTTATCCAATGGTTACATTGGCTGGTTTCCCTTAATTTGAAAACACCAGTGGATGGATTAGATTTACAATCCTATGGCCGGATGCTTCGCCTTTTCAAGCACACTGCTGAGCAATCCTTTGGAGTCATGGAGGTGGTGTACACTCATGGCCTTTGGCTTTCGAGAACCTGTGCCAAACATCTCTACGGAAGGTTGTTTCTGCTTCTCAGGGGATACCGTTCTCTTGCAGCAGAAGCACTGAAGTTTCGCTTCAACGCATTTGGACTGAAACCCAAAATGCATGCGATAGCTCATGTGGCATTTGAGCTGCGCCAGCAGCTGCTGGCAAAAAGAAAACGGATCCTTAACCCGTTGGCCTGGGGCTGCGAGCAAAACGAGGATACAGTTGGAAGGGTCTCCAGGATTGCACGAAAAGTGTCCGTTCGAACGATTACAAAACGTGTGCTGGACAGGTACTTCCTGAAGAAACGCGCCCTCTTGAAACGCAAGTTCAGCAAGCAAAAGCGCGGGTGAAAAAAATAATTCAGGGATGTGTGATGGGAAAAGGCTTTACCCATTGACCCACATGCAGGAATAGCTGAGTTCCAAACTCTTGCCATTGCCATGCGCCATCTCCCAAACACGGTCGCTAATCCTGGCCCCTTTGTTTGGTGATGAGAATTTCTCATGTTTCATTGGTGTCATTCAGATTTACATCATGCTGCACCAAAGGCAGGTCCTCAATTAGCTGAACAGCCAAACATAGCGAATGGATCCTGACAAAGAGGGAAATCATTACTTATTGTCAGTCTGATTGACGGCGTTTTCCTTGAGCAACGGCAATTATTTTTCACGACGGCTTTTTTACCAGGAGACGGCAAAAATTTCAGCCGGAATGGAAACCGGCACTTATTTCAGCCGTCAGGTGGATATAGGTATATCATAGTACTTACAACTGGTTATAAATGGGATTAATTGCAGTATACATTCTGCATCTGGTGTCATAAGTACTTAAAAGTGGTATTTTGGGCCATACATCTGTAACTGATGTAGGGTGTGTCGGATGGGAGTTCGCCAAGACACAGAAGAGACTTGGCAGGCGACGAGGCCAGGCCGAGCTTCAGCACCTCCGGCGGCATGCCGAAGCGGATCCTGCAGCATCCCGCGGCATGCCGTGGCTGGAAAGATCTGCAGTGATGGCCCGGGCCAATAGCAGTTATCATTGGCATTTTCCCAACGGAACATCCACCATTTGTGGAATCTGTTGATTATTTTTTTGGGAAATACAGTTATGGCCCTTCACCAGTTATTAAGTACTAACAAAACGCCATTTATGGAATGTATAATCCCATCGAATCACCAGTTATAACGCTTATAGCCATGGCCATACATTATTGGTGACTCAACCCAACAACAAACATGTTTGCAAACGTGGTGATTTAACCAAGAAAATCAACATGTTTGTCGTTGGTTTATGATATCAAACTTGCTTGCAAGCACTATGAAAACTTGTGTTTATATTTACAACAATGGTTGGATGGGATTAGTGTAAACATAACAAACATAACTGGGGCCCCACCTCGTGCCTTGTAGTTATCGTTTATATTAAACATATGATGTTCATAGATACTTAGACCATCCTAAATTGATGGTCATAAGTGCTCTATAGTCCTGGGCCAACCCATTTAGAAATGGGCTAAGGAGTGGTCTAGTGCCCGTAGTACTTTTTGAATGGCCCAAGTCCCGCCATCCAAAAAAACGTGTCAGCACCTGCCGTAGTACTACATGAACCTGTCTAGGTAGTTAAAGTCCAAAGCCTGCATCAATTTAAGATATTATATGGCAATTTAACATACTGGTTGGTGGTTTTAACCATCTTGAAAAATATGAGTTCGTCAATGGGAAGGATGACATCCCATATACTATGGAAAATAAAACATGTTTGAAACCACCAACCAGCATAGCTAATGTTCGATTGCTATTTATAGTTGATTTACCGATTAAGCGATGGGATTTTCCATAGCTTACCAAAAGGTAATTTAACCATATCTGGTTGAGTCAGAAAAATAGTTTATCACTTGATTGATGTAATTATGTATATATATTATATAACCATGTCTGGTTTAACTTCATTTCACATCTTGATTTTACCTAAGATTTAATATAATTCTAAGTGAGTTGTGAAATTGCACTAACGTGATTTTGTTGGGCCATTTGGGGATGATTCCCCTTGCTGACCATTATTCCAGGGAGGTCACAGTGAGGTCATCCTCAGATTCCCGCAACCTGAAGCCATGCTCACACTGGCGCTTGGCTTCTTCGGCCGCATCCTGTGATCCAAGAAACATAGCTGGGATCCCTGGTAGATATAGCTATAGTTAATGAGATGTATCATCTTTATTAACTTTATGTTAGTTGAATACATGAAAACAACAATATAACTTAAAATAGCTGGGGATATATGGGATATAATCATATATATAATCAATGTTTAACGCAATTCATATAGTTTCAGTGGAAACATGGGCTCCCCATCAGATTTGCCCCAAAAATCTGCCCAAATGTGGGATCACCACCGACAAATGACTCACTGGCCCTCAGTGAAATGTTTGTTTGTTTATAATCCCCAATATATATATATACAAACATATATATCTATATAAATATATGCATTTCTCTCTCTCTCTCTCTCTCTCCCTCCATCGCCGTCCCGGAGGGTCAGCGTTAGGATGAGGGCTATATATATAATTATATAGACGTATTAATAATACATATAATGAAATCTGTGTTTTGCTCCTCTATATGTATGTATATATATATATACAGTGGGCCCAGGTGGCTCCTTGACATCTTTTCTTCACCAAGTTCAAAGCCCAAGTCTCAAACCAAGCAGAGCACCTTTTCCACCAAGCTCGACGGTCTTCATCATATCTATGGCATTTGTAGCAATGGAATAAAACACGAAAAAAAACAATATGATATCAGAAGGATATACTTGATATAATGGAAATATCATGAGATTCTCCATCAAATAAACCATCATCCAATTCCGGAGATTTTCTCTGCAACAAGGCGGTTAGATCCAAATGTGAGGATGGGTATACACATTGAAATGGTCACTGATAAGAATTGCACCATTGTGACCATTGTATAGTTTATTGGGTCTTGAAGAAACAAAGGGAAAAGACAATTGACTTACCTTGAATTTAGATCACGTTTGTAGTAGAGGATTAAAACTTAGAAGGGGGTTACATGTTTCCAAACAGAAGTTAGAATGGGGGGGCATGAACATCTTAGAATGCCTCATTCTATTTTTAATGAAAACCGTGTAAAAACATCTATATATATATATTTATACAGATATAAATATACACGAAAAACACACTTTCTTGACAAGACTAACATGATGCGACAGGCATGCTAAGTTTACATGCCAAAACGTTCAAAACACATATATATATATACATACACACACGTAAACCTCCATTTCTGATTCTGTGAGGAAAAACAACTAATATAATATAAAAATGTATGTATATAAGTATACTCTGATGCCTGGTCGGGTGGTATAAGAATAAAGCTGACAATGTGGCAGCTCCATCCACATCCCCACCCCAAAACGGATACTCCTTTTCCCCTAGAGGGCCTGTGTGAACAGATTCGTTTCTGAAAGCTTTGCATAGCACTTGCCACCTCTTTTTCCCGCATTACCTTGCGATAAGGAACAACTTAGAATGCTTGCCCTATACAAAGCAAACACCTTATATCACTGCATCAAGGCATGTTACATTTGTCCACTTTGTATTGTTTTTAAGGGTGCTGCCGTGCTGCCCACAAAAAGGATGGGCTAGAGCTAAACTTAGAATGATTACGCAGCAGATTGTGCCAAGGGATACTTTGCCGAGCCACCACATCTCCGCGCAAAGCTGCAGGAAAGCAGTTTCAATAGACGGTTCCTGTTTGCGTAATAGGAAAGCCGTCTTTTGCACGCTGGAATCGGAGATTCAGGTGCTAAGCTTTGGAACGGAAATTTAAAGCAAATTTGGGAACAATGAAGGAGCCGCAACGCCAGTAAAAAGAAGGAACCCCAAACCCAGCTGAACAGATTCGTTTCTCAAAGTTTTCCTTCCAAAAGAGAGGGGCGAGAGCTAAACTTAGAATGCTTCCTTGAGTTTCAGAACGCTTTCTGTACTGAACAAACCTTTTCCCATCAAAACTTCAAATGCCAGTTACGTCGCAAACTTGGAAAGAATTGAAGGACAAACCTAGCCATGCCTTGCGAATACAAGCAGGAATCCAAGCCCCAGGTGTTGACACAATCAAGTTTGGGAAACACAGAAAGCTGCTTTATTTTATTGGAGGTAGACCTGAACTGGCCAATGGGTCCACTGGAAATAACCGCTTGCCACAGGCAAATTATCCCATGGGGTTCATGCACATATGGTTGCACATTCTAAGTTTGCCAGATTGATTGAGACTCCAGACTACACAAGGGTAATCAAATATGATAAATCCAATCGATGTCTTTAACGACATTCTAACTCTAGTATGCAGATCTATGAAGTATAAATAGATTTGCCTCTGTTCCCATCGACATTATGTATATAAGCTTTATATCATATATCATATATATATGCACGTTCTAAGTTTACAACATTTGGGTTCCAAACCACGCAAAAGTGATCAAATATGATAAATCCAATCGGTGCCTTGGCGGCACTCTAA
>Ga0126342_10001777_pt1 | contig 31657 bp, 19 predicted proteins | sample Cyp1metagenome_FD_92528 | JGI IMG/M metagenome (GOLD analysis project Ga0126342, IMG submission 92528) | Coral microbial communities from Lord Howe Island, Old Settlement Bay, Australia - Cyphastrea 1 metagenome | ecosystem: Host-associated > Invertebrates > Cnidaria > Coral ...
ATAGATGATCTATAGATGATCTATAGATGATCTATAGATTATCTATAGATGATCTATAGATGATCTATAGATTATCTATAGATGATCTATAGATGATCCATAGATGATCTATAGATGATCTATAGATGGTCTACCTCTGTTTTACTTCACAAAAAATGGACAATGGGAGGTGCGAATCTGGGGAGGTGCGAATCTGGGGAGCCAAGGAGTACAGCCACAGACTCTACACCAACATGCAACTTGGATCTTGGAAGTTTTATTGGGCTACACATATGTATATATATATATACATACTATTCATATAGGGATTTATAGGGATTTATAGGGATTTATAGGGATTTATAGGGATTTTTAGGGATTTATAGGGATTTATAGGGATTTATAGGGATTTATGGGGATTTATGGGGATTTATGGGGATTTATAGGGATTTATAGGGATTTATAGGGATTTATAGGGATTTATAGGGATTTATAGGGATTTATAGGGATTTATAGGGATTTATGGGGATTTATGGGGATTTATGGGGATATATATATATATAAATACAGGGATTTATGGGGAGAATGGGATTATATATATATATATAATATGTATATATGTTTGTACGGAGGTTTCCTAAGTTTGATGGGGGTACCCTTTTAACATCATCCAGTCGTCATGGATGACCATGACTTGGTATTGAAACAACCATGGTGACGACTGGAGATTCTCCTAATCAGAGCCAGGGATGGTGCTCAGCCACATCCCCTCTGGATCGGCTGGACCCATCCGGCGACGTAGATCATCTCATTTTGTGGCTGCCAAAGTCAGACTAAGTATTGCATAGGCACCAAAGTTAGGATCACCTGGGGCCCGAAGCCGAAGATTCCTGGTTGGCTTGGTTTGGGGGCGTTCAGTATGGTCCACCCATAGTCTTAGCAAGTCTTAGTGATAACTCGCATGCCAGCAACCAGCAACTGGAAGTTGCAGGTGCAGATGTGATGAGAAAAGCTGTCGATCCTACACGCAGAGCCAGGGTAGTGCACCTCGGAGATAATCGTGGAATATCGTGGACCCATGGGTTGCAGGGAAAGGCCAGGTCCCAATTTCAACAGATCCAAACATCCACAGGTTTCATAGGATGTTCCGAGTGTGGTTTGCTCCTTAAGCGTTGTTTCGATCATGTGCCCTCATGCATCATGTGAATTTTAGGTCACAAGCGGCTACACCCAAAAAATGATGTGGTTCTGCCCTTTCCTGCTATGTGGTGCATCCCGACTGTATATATATATATATACACACAAGTTGGTTAATAAATCCCATCAACTACATATGATATATTTAATGACCATACATCCAACAGTTATACTAGTTGTAAACAAGCTTAGCTAGCGAACAAGACCTTGTACTAAGTTTTGATGTCCTAAGTCTTGAGGCATGCTTCATGTGTTTTTTTTTGTTTGGACAGACGCAAGTGAAGTACTACCCTCTGGTTATTAAACATAGCCATGGGAAATGGTCCATTTATAGATGGTTTACCTATTAAAGATGGTGATTTTCTATAGCTATGTTAAATTACCAGAGGGTAATACATTCGAACCAACCGAATCCTGCTCTACATCACTGGAATGATAGGAATTGGATTGGGGTGACGATCCCCAAATAGCAAACAAAATCCAGGTGAGTGAATTTCCATAAATTAAGAGTTCGACCCGATTCGGCCCTGACAGTATCCAATGTTCAATGGAAACTCATCTTCCCCCAACTCATGGCTTCGAGCTGTTACTTGGAATGATACTATAATTGAATCTGACTTATGCTCAAGTTCTTGGGTGATCTGTAGTGCTAAAAACAGTCCAAAAAGCCATGGTATTTCTTCCCGCTTGCCCAGAAGACAACCCCACTGAAGCCTGTGCCACAAGCCACCCGAGCCCAGGAAATGGGTTGGTGCTACATTGACAACAAGACGCGGCACTTGTGCACCGCTGCCGAGAAGCAGGTTTTTTGGGGGGTTCTTGTTTTTCAGGCCTTGTAATTCTGGTCGAAAATGGCCATCGAACATGGGGATATAGTATGATATAGATTGATATATACCATCTGGCTATTTAACATAGCCATGGAAAATCAGCATTTTTAATAGGTAAACCCAGGTAAACCATCTATAAATGGGCCATTTTCCATGGCTATGTTAAATAACCAGAGGGTAGTGGCTATAGAACGTATATCAACACGATTCATCCCCATGATCTGGGAGAAGCAGCATTGGTCATATTTCTGGCCCTCTTTGGGACGATCACATCACTTGGGAATGCCTCAATGCCTCGCCAGCAGCGATGATTTCTGCTGGCTTTATCTTAAGTTGTTTTTTGGGTCCAGGATCATATATAATTTTCATGTACACTTTAGTGAGGTTCACGGCTGACTCGGCACATCATCCATCAGATGATCCAATATAGAATCCAGCGATGGCGATGGATGGTGATGGTGCTTCGAGCCACAGCCGCTGATTACACTCTGGTAATTTAACATAGATATGGAAAATCACCACTTTTTAATGGGTAAATCCACTATAAATGGCCATTTTTAATAGCTATGTTAGTTTACCAGAGGGTATCCTGATGGTTGAGTGAAGTTGATGTCTGAAAATAAGTGAAAATAATTGAAGTACCGCCAAATATATCTTGGTCATTTCCTCATTATTCAGTGGCCATTTTATATGCGAGCAAAGCCCACTTACAGAATCTCGGACAAACTCATATCATAACTCATATCATCCATAAATTATACTTCATACGTATACAAACGTGATAAACTCCCATCCCCCATTGTTCTTGATAAGTAATAAGTACATATTTATGATTATACATTCCAAACATGACTTTCTTAATGCATTAGTATATATTCATATCATATCCAACACTGGCACTCTGCCACTCTGCCACTCTGCCACTCTGCCACCATTCTCCAGGTCTTTCTGGACAGTGATGACAAGCCATGGTCCAGAAGCATCTGTCACCAGGCGATTTTGTCAAAATCCAAAATCTGGGAGCGACTTTGCGACTCCAGCGACTCCGTTCGTGGTACGAAGCAAGCCCGAAAAACAGGTAGAAAGGTAAAGAAAACAAATATCTCTTCTAGAAGATCTAACTTGTCCATCTTTTGGTTGCTATAAACTATTCCATTTCGAATAATTCAATCCATATCTCTGTGTTCAAGGTTGATTCTTGGCACCTATCAAAACCTCGGTCTTAGCCATGCCATGGTAGATGCTATTCTAAGGGCATCAGATGTCAGATGGACTTTCTTGATCCTGTTGACCCAGGATTTATAACAACTGGTTGATGCTTCTATATTGGGTTCTACAAATGATGAAAATTCAAACAATTACACCTGTACCATTTTGATCACTCAGTGGTAGACAAGATTGCACACCTTCAACATGCAGACGCGGCACCCGAATGTCGTGATGGATGCATGGCCGAGCACCAAGACACCCTGCGAGCAGATCTTGTCAGTAGTCTTGACCTCTTCCGACCGATCGCCATTGTCGGTCCTGGAGCTCACTGCGTTGGCGGGTGCTAATCTTCACTTCTATCAGATGCAGTGGCCTCGATGTTCAATTCTGTTTGACCTCGAAAGTGCGCCGCTGGACTTGGAAAGTGAGGATGGCCTCCCGTTGAAGCTGGAACGCTTGGGGGAGAGGCTCCGAAGCCCATCTGTCGCCAGGGCCGCCTTGGTGAAAGGAGCAGAGCGCCGTCGGGCATGGGCTGAGGAAGATCGTTGCCGCGCAGCGTGGGCGCTGGCTGTTCTGCTGCATTCATCTGACTGGGAAGAGTTGGAAAACCGAGACTACCTGGTCCGTTTCTTGGCCTCGGGCTTGGTGGCCCCAGCACCCTGGGCCTCGATGTCTACCGCCGCAGCTATGTTGCAGTTGGTCCATGTATCTGACGGATGTCACGTCCATAGCTTGCTGGCGGGGGTGGGTGTTGCTGAGGTGTTGGTGCAGCTGATTCAACATACTTCAGCTCCAGTGCAGCAAGTGGCCCTAAAGGCAATCATATATGCTGCGGCATCTGCACAGGAAGGGGATTCCTTGGGGCTGTCCGGCACTAGTGTTGTCCCTGCAATCATCTCTATTGCCCAGTTAGGATGCTATGTGAACCAACTAGCAGCTTTGGAAGCCATTGCTGCTTTGGCCAACGGAAGCATTGCCATTGCAGACCAGTTTAAGGTTGTTATCCCAGACGTGTTGGAATTTCTGGTGCACGAGCGTGATGAGATGAAAGAGGTCGCTGCTTGTGCACTCGGGAATCTAATGGATGCGGGACAGGACGCTGTGATCAAAGCCAGCGAGCACGGCTGCATTCCCAGGCTGATTCACCTTAGCTGGCACGCCAAGAGCTCTCTTCGTGACTTCCTGCTACGGTGCCTATGGATTATAACCAAATGGGAGACTTCCCGAAGGATGGCCCTGCAGCATGGCATCCTGGCACTGCTGTTTCAAAGCCTGCAGGGCGAGGACTTCATGAGGGGACAAGTGAATCAACGGTTGGTTTTAGACATGCTGCTGGCCTATCCCTATGATGCAAGAACCGCCTTTCTGCAGGAGGATCCGGGCCGCAGGACGCGCGCCGTCCGTCATATGATCTGGATCGCACAGCGGGGCGCTCCGAACCCCGCTTCAGCGAAGGAATTGCTGAAACAGCTCTTCCCAAGCCTGCTAGGTTAAATGATGAGCCAGAGACCTTGGGGTGAGAATGCAATAGCTGGATATAGCTGGGGGCTTTGAAGATCATCTTGAAGCTGGATTCAACCCTACACCTATGAACCAAATAGATCCAAATAGTATACTGGGATGGGATAGGGGTATGTTTCAGAATGGGTGATTGATGATCAAACGCAACATAGGGGCTTATATCGCTTGTAACTGCTTTAGTATGAATCATTGAATCATCAGAATTCACTGTGGGAACCCTTATCAAGATGATAGATGTTTTCGAGAAGCTTCTCTAATCCATGCTACCCTCATGCGTAGAGAAGCCTGGTATCATATTATATTGTGTATGCTAATGTGATTTGATTCATTGTTTCTCTTGAATTTTTGGGTTCATTCACAGTTCCTGTCAAATGGGATTTCAATTGCTCTGAGCAGAAAGAAATTGAGAGAGTGAGACGAGGGAGACACACATCATACACTGATGCGCTACAGTAGGTTTCATCATCCCAACTCCTAGGAATTGGACGGATTGCAACGTCACTGAAAAAGATGTGGTGTTTGGTAGGACCTATTTTGTAGCAAGTTGGATGCAATTTTCAGGCTTCACTAATACCCACATGTTGCAAGGGTTTGATGAGGCTAGCATTGACTATTCAGGCAAAGATGTCAAAGACCGCACCATCACCCAGTGAGGTTAATTTCTATCGACCACTAACTACTAATGCGATGAACCCTGATAGATTAACATGGATTATATAACCATACCTAGGACCTAATTCATCCGAATTCTACAATTTGGCTTTCTCAACCTTCAACCTGGGGTTTATTGCTGGATTTAGCACGTTAGTGGGGACGGGTTTAAACTCTACGTGCCAAAGGCTCACTAGCATGGGCGCTGATGATGATCTTCGGTCCAAAGAGGGAATCGATTCGCTTGCTGCGAAGCTTCTCCAGTTCGCGGATAAAAACCCGCAGCAACATGGTTACATGGCTATGGATCAATACCTATACATAACATTTTTAGGGGGATGAACATCCATTTACCAGCTATTTTGATGTTCACCAGGGGGAATAGGGTTTTGACCCATCCCCACATCCTCTACTCTTTTTCAGACATACGCAACATCAATTGAAAGCAACGCAGAACCAGCAATGGGTCATCAACCAAGAATGGGTCACTGGGTGGTCCCGTTTTTTCCACATGGTCATTTTTCTGGAGAAAATTGTAGTGCCATCACAGCCATTTTCGCAGGCAGAAAGCTACGACTTAAGCTGCTGGGCGCTGGGCGGTTCCAAGCGAGCCGACGTTTGATGGGGATGGGTCAGTCAATGCCTACAATGTGGTGCCCCAGTTCGTTTAAAAAACTAGGGTTGATGGTAGATATATCGAGCTAGTTCACGTGGCTGATCAACTAATTCCGGACTTTAAAACTGGATGGGGCACACATTTTCCACATTTTCCTGGAGTTTCATTGATGTTCCATCTTGCTCGGGGAAACCCATAACTACCAGCTAGTCTGCTTCTGAAGAGCTCGGGTGAGCCACTAAAGATGCCCCTGATAGGCCAAAAAGGTAGCCATAACACGAATACCTGGTACCTATTCACGATTCAGTATATTGAAGAATGGGATTGGATCGGGGCCTTTTTTATATCTCACCAGTTCCAAAGTTATAAATTACCACACAAATGGATGAACATACTTTTATTTTTGGGGGAGATAAAAACAAAAAGCAACATGTATCCTGAATCTACCTGAGAGATGGCTTGCATCCCCATCACTGGCTTTTTTGGCTGATCACATTGCCGTGTTTCTCTTTTTTTTCGGATTTTTGTTACGTCATTCATCAATATAACGTGCCCCTATTCATCAGCCAGGTTGGTTTGTACATAGGCTAACTTGGGTTTATTCTACATTTACTGGTTGGTGGTTTCAAACATTTGGATAATTTTCCATTTCATATATGGGATCATCCACCAACCATTGACGAACTCCATCATTTTTCAAGATGGTTAAGTCACCACCAACCAGATTAACATGGCTATTTTTAATGGGTAAATTCACTATTTCTATTGCCATTTTCAATAGCTTTTTGTATGTTTACCAGGCCGGGTTTTTCTATCATTGGTTGCAAGACCAACTCGGAAGTGTCGCAAAAACCGTCGCACAGCACATTGGTTCTTGGTGTTCATGCTGTTTGGGTTCCAGCGATTTGGCCAAGGTTGCAAGTGCTCTGGCTTTGGCTCCTCGACACAGAAGTGACCCATGGTGTCCTTGGAAAACTCTTCCTTTTTGGCTTCGATGATGGGTTTGTCCAAGGGCATGGGCCCCCTATGGCCATTTGACTAGGCAGAAATTGTCTGATTTCAACCACCGGATTTCGAGTCGTAGTCAAGGTTCGCATAGTCCCATCCCCCAAAATCCAAAATGTAAATCCTCTATTCAACTATGGATTATGGTTTCTGGGTGTTGAACAGAAAAGACTTGTGGTGGGGTTCAGCAAAAATGGAAATTAACTGGTGTTCAGCTGGAATTCCCGGACTGGTGAGGCTGCTACCTATCTCAGGTCGACTACTATATATATATATATAATATAATATATTATAATTATATATTCATGGGAAAGATAGGCCAAACCTCTTGAAAGATCTCTATTCAGTTGATGTTGACAACTATAGTTTTGAAGGATTACCTTACTTTCACTGCTCCGCAATTGAACCTGATGAGCGGCATCTGTTATTATGGTCATGTTCTTCAATCAACTTGGTGCAAAGAGATAGGGATCCGTTTGGTCATTAGTTGAAGTCATTAGTGTTATATTCCAACACCCAGGATCCGAACTTGTCACCACCAGTTGTTTCGGGATCGACTGTCAAGAACTTGGCTATGCGATGAAATCTATGATGGAATCCAAACAGCAGCAGTTTACAATATTGATCTGGCTGGTGGCTGGTGGTTTGGAACATTTTTTATTTTCCCATATATTGGGAATAATTATCCCAACTGACTAATATTTTTCAGAGGGGTTGAAACCACCAACCAGTGATGTTATAATTGTTCCAAGCCAGTACAGGATTTCAGTTCTCTCAGGTTCTCTCTCAAAGTTCGCCTTCGGATCTCTCAAAGTCAACTGCAGCCAGAACTTCTCAAGTTGATCGGCTGATGCCAATTATAAATGAGCCCTTCTTACCACACCAGATGAAGCACAGCCAGTCCTGGGGTGAATCCCATCAATTTAAACAAACATATTGCTGTTGTTGAGTCTTGTTTATTTAGGCAACAGAGAAATCATCTGAAACAATCTAAAATCACCTAAAATCCACTAAAATCACCTAAAATCCACTAAAATCACCTAAAATCCACTGAAATCACCTAAAATCCACTAAAATCACCTAAAATCCACTAAAATCACCTAAAATCCACTAAAATAACCTAAATCATCTGATCTAAAGTAAACTAAAATCATCAACATCATCTAAGATCATCTAAAATCATCTAAGATCATCTAAAATCATCTAAGATCAACTAACATCACCTAAAATCATCTAAAGTAAACTAAATTATCTAAATTAATCTAAGATCATCTAAAATCCACTGATTTACCATCTTTTTCCTCATTGAACACTTGATTTCCCTCTGCACCACGCTTGCAGCAGATTTTGGGGCAAATCCCTTGGCACTGAGGCATGCTTCCCGGCGAAGGAAAAACGCTGGACCAGGACCTGCTAGCGGAGAATCCCTACAACTATGGGTGCTGCGGCCTATAAGGACGGTATCAAGGGGGGATTAACAACATCCCAGTCGGGCCCAATTTCATAAACCTCTTGGGGTGGATTGATATGGTTGTTTACCATGGTGTACCACCATTTTTTTCACATTCCCATGAAATCTATCCAGGTGAACTGTGAAACATATCTTGGGCGATTGTAAGGAGTTATGCAACCTAGTTATTGGAGATCATGAACTCAAAACTGATCAACCAGCCAACTGGTACTTCATGAGATGGGAAAGCCGGATATATTTAATGGCTCACCTGTTTCAGGTGAGCGGGTTCTTGCAAGATGATGATGTAATGGGGATATACTGGGTATACGGGGATATTTAAGAACTATGATTTTGGGTCTGTTCGAAATTGGAGGAGTCCGGAAATATGCTTACTGCAATGGGAAAGCTAATGATCAATGTTTTTTCGCTTGATTTACCATAAAATGTCTATTGTTTGGCGATCTTGTTCTATAGTCTATCTGTCCTCCGTTTGAAAGCGTGTTTTTTTTTCGTGTACTCTTTGGTGGTCAGGTTCCGACCATGGGAAATTCTCAGGCAGACTGTAGCTCTTCTCGTAGCTCTGGGCAGCTCTTCTTGTGAGTGGTCGCTGACAGTTCATAAACCCTTGTCTGGTTGGTGGTTTTGGAATTTTCCCCGATAGTTGGGATGATGATCCAGTTAATATTTTTCAGGGGAGGTTGCAAAGGCCAACCTTGTTTTTGGTGTCACGTACTCTCACTACAAGGCAACGGTCCACGCTTCTGGGGTGGAGTGGGCTAATAACGTTCACTTGCACTTACACACACACACACACGTCATTGGGGTGGGGTGGGGTGGGCTAATAAAGTTCGCTTGCGCACACGCATGTCATTGGGGTGGGGTGGGGTTGGCTAATAACGTTCTCGTGCATTTGCGCGCACACACACACGTCATGCTAGGCTAGTGGACGCTCTCTTGCACTTGCACACGCACGCCATATTGCGCTAGTGGACAATCTTTTGCACTTGCTCACACACACACATGTCATGCTACGCTAGTGGACGTTCTCTTGCACTTGCACATACACGTCATGCTACACTCCAAAAATATCCAAAAATGATAAAGTCGTTAACCCATGCTTGTGGGACTATATGTTCCAGTTTGTGTGCAGACACAACAAGAAAGACTAGACAGACACGCCTGTGGATGAAGATTTATTTTCGTCACTTTGGATTTGCTGCCTTTGCAACAGGACTTGCAAAAACACTGTAAATACATGCAATTAAATACCAGGTGAAACACGCCAGTTTGAACCATTTTACCCGAGCACTGAGCAGGCATGTTACCTTGTGTTTTGGGCTTCACGGTCGTTTGAATCCCCATGAAACTATCGTCACAGTCCAACGACCTCGTTGATGAGTTCGGTGGGTCAAAACACCTTTCAGTACCCAATCTATGCCGGTGATTATCACAATATATATTACAAACTGGTTGGTGGTTTGGAACCATGGATTTTTATGACTTTCCATATATTGGGAATGTCATCATCCCAACTGACTTTCATATTTTTCAGAGGGGTAGGTATACCACCAACCAGCAAACATTCACAAAGCATGAGCTGGCAATCCCGTTCTTAACATCTATTACCAGTATGTCATGGCATCCAACTCTGTGGTGCTTATGTACCCTATGTAAACCAGGTGAACATGTAATCATCTACTAAAACACCAGTCTTAGGTTTGGGCCGTTTTTTCTGATGTTTTTTAACGGAAAAACGATCCATTTGGGCGCCAAATGATGTGTGAAAACCATGGCGGTTTTCGGGGATGGTATTCCACCGTTGGATGGCTGGCCGTTGTGTTTATTCACGAGTGAAACCATGGTGAACGGAAACTTGAAAAACCCTGCATGTACAGAATGGATTGGGGTTCTGAGTTCTAAGTAGTTCGAAGTAGTTCTAAGTAGTTCTAAGTAGTTCTAAGAAGTTCTAAGTAGTTCTAAGTAGTTCTAAGTAGTTCTAAGTAGTTCTAAGTAGTTCTAAGTAGTTCTAAGATGCGAAGTGCAACCATTCAATCGACAGCACCTCCGTTCTGATGCAACAGGTTTTCTTGGCAGAATGTGGAACCAATGGAATCCGAAAAAGACGTGTCGCATAGGCAGAATCGAAAGATCTATAAAGATCATCGTCGCAAGTGTTCACCAATCCGAAAAACCCATCTGCTTATGACAGTTCGCCATGGAAAATCCACCCATTTCTAAAAGAACGGTAAGCCATCTATTTCTATGGGCCATCTATTTATACCTATGGCTATGAACTATAGTCATAGCCAGGTTGGGTAAATCACCAATTAAATCCCATTAAATCCCATTAAACCACCATTTTCCTATGGTTTTCCTATGGTTTTCCTATGGTTTTCTCCAAGACATCCGACTGGTGCGGTGCCAAGGTCTTACTGTCAGAGATGGAACGGAGAGGAGAACAAGTTCAAATGGTGGCTGGTCAACCAACGGTGGTGCCCCATAGGTCGGAACCGCTAAGTTGGTTTATATATAACTCCCATATAATAACTATGGTTTATGGATGTTTATGGCAGATGTAACGAACTAGTTAATGGGGTTTATAAACTTATAACTGGTGGGCACCATCCTGTCCTGGAGTTGAAGATTCTTGAGTTTCCGTAGAGGAAATCTACTCAGACTGGGGAATCTACCCGGCCTGGTAAAGCTACAAAAAACACAAAGGAAAGATCCACCATGCTATTAATTCGGAAATCCACTATTTCGACTGGGCCATTTTCAATAGCAAACTGTTAAATTACCAGAGGGTATATACTGTAGTATTTGTTTGATTCCTTAAGCAATCCAAGTAATAGTATGTTATAGTTGCGTGAAGTGAGAGGTGAATGGTTTGGTAGTACCAATGGTTGATTTCTTTGCACTCAGATGGGTTTTTAGGGGTGGGTTCGTGGATGATAACGGTAGATTAGCGGTTAATGGCAAAATGCAATACATGAAAACTAAACTGGTTGATAGTTTCAAACATTTTTTATTTTCCATTTCATATATGGGACAAACCCTTCCCATTGACTTTCATATTTTTCAAGATGGTTAAAACCACCGACCAGTAAAATCCATAAACTGTGTTGAAGACAAGTCCATTTCATGTTTATTGGTTGTTCACTTGAACAACAGTCATTGAATTGTCTTCAATAAACTAAATATGCTTGTTCAATCACTGTGTGGGTGGATAATGGCATTTTAATCCCGAAGCATCATTTTTTTTTCAGAATCCCAACACGGGGACATTTTTTCTCGAGACCCAACAGAAAAACAATGAGCTGGAGCTGCTTATTTCCTCTACAAAATGATGTTCTCTAGACCCAGACATCTCTAGATTTTATAGAGGCATTTTCCTCTATATAAAAAGTTCAAATCGGGTAGCCAAAAATGATGGGATATTCAAGAAGGGTTTTCTCTATACCATAGTGCTTAAACTTGAAAAAACATGTTTCCTTGTTTTTTCTCATGAAAATAACAACCTGATGAAAACGTATTTTGTGGAGGGGACAGCTGGTATTGTAGGAAACCATTTCAAGCTTGTAGGGTTGCATGCTGTCATGTTGTGCAAGGGTTTCAACTTTATAGCGGCCCATGTCTTTTGTTATTTTTGCCCAAGATGGGTGATGCCGGAGGCAAGACTTGGCAAAACCACCTAAAAGAGTGCACAATCATCCAAGAGAAACACACATACTTATCACTGTTTCTCTTGGATTGTTACAGAACCTTTCTGAATGCCAGAGTTCAATGTTGCATTATCAGGATTTATCAGATGAGTTTCTCTGAGTCCCTGGAATTGGAAATGTTTGGGACATGTTGGGTTTTTTTCTTGAACAGAGGCCGTCTCTATAAAGTTCAGGGTTTCTCTATAAAGTTCAAATCTCATTGGAAAGAGGTGAAAATTCAGAGCCTTTTCCCAAGGCATCAGCCGGACTGAACTGATTGGGTAGGTTTTTTGTGCTGTACCCAACATCAACTGCAACTTTATACTGGCTCAATGCCATGAGGGTCCCACTTTGGATTTTATAGTGATGGTCTGGGGGACCATGTTTTAATTGTGGGAGGCTCCGCTCTCCCAAGGTGACGACAGGTTGGCTCCATTGCTTCCACCCCCAAAAACGCGGCGTTACACGTTGGTACTTCCTGGAGCAGTTGTCTGGTTTCGTGATCGACTATCAGTGTCAACTACCCTCTGGTAAACTAACATAGCTATTGAAAATGGTCATTTATAGTGAGTTTTCCCATGAACAATGGTGATTTTCCATAGCTATGTTAGTTTACCAGAGGGTAAAAACATGGCAGTCATGGCTGTGAGTTAGAGCATCCATACTGCGCTGCTGCGTTGGCACGGAGTGCTGGGTAGAAAATCCCGAAGCGAACAGAAGAGCCCTCCACCTGTCCGGCATGGGAGCAACAGGGGAAAGTGACGACGAATTTGAAGATGCGGAGGTTGACGTCATGTCAGTGTAGTATATAATCAATATTATATATATATATCAATATATATATATACATATATATGTATATATATATGTCTATATATATCATACATCATTATATATCTAGTCTATATCTAATATCTAATACTTAATATCTAAATATATCTAATATCTAAGTATATCCGGCATATATGATATAGTATATAAGTATATATCTAATATCTAATTAATGTGTAATGTGTGCATATATAACATAATATAGAACAAATTAAATCTGCATTATAATATTATATAGTTCATTATGTATATTATATTATAATATATATACATATTATATCTAATTATCTTACATCTAACACTCATATCTATCTGTATATGGTCACCCCGCCCCCATGATCTACCTAAGGCATAGCTTGCTGAGTTCCTGTTGGCCATTTTGCCCACATCCCGATTTGTTCACACCCAACATCCATCTGACCATTTGATCCTTGGAGACTTTAAAGGTTGCGAATAGTGAAAGAAAGCCACACATTGTGAAAATCGTCTTCCAGAGGTTCTGGGGACAGATGTGAAAACATTTAAGAAACATCGAGAAACAAAGAAACATAACAATTGTCTAGAGGTCCTGGGAACACCAAATTTGAAAAAGAAAACAAGAAACCTCAAGAAAAAACATTATTGCTAAATATTGCTAACATCATGAGTATGATTTGAACTCTCAAATGATCAATTACTGTACATCCCCATTTCTTTTCCCGAAAAAATCACTCAGCCCAGGTGTTACGTGGGTTGGGACAGCCCTTGCGTGGACCGAAGGTGGAGCCCACCCGGGTGAGGTGTGCAGATCCCAAGCAAATGGATCGAAATGACCTGAAAAATCTGGGAATTCTCTCTCTATGTATATACATATATATATATTATATTATATTCTATGGAATTATGAGACTTAAATAGACTTAAATAGACAAACAAATCATCTGAAAAAGCTACTGTAGAAGATTCTGTGAATACTTTTTATGTTGATTGATATGAACGATCCAGATCTTCTGACCATGTGAATCTTGGGTCCATTCAATTTTGGGAACACTTCTGGCTGTTCTAAACCTGCTTGGAAAAATGACCCTAATTGACGAGAGTTTTTTGGGGGATGGCTTGAAACCATAAACCAGCTTTGGCCAATTGTCCATTTAGGTCTCCTTATGATCCATGTATGTTGTACACACGCACATATAATATCATATAATTATATATATATATATAATATATACATATTTATAATTATACATGTTGTGTATGTATATACATTAAATATATACATATATATATATACATATTACAATTATACATACACACATATGCGATATGTGTCGTGTATAAAATGTCTATACAAAGATCTCCCATATGTTTCCATACTGAGCTGGGTGAAGTCCTCCTTGTAGGTGGTTTGGATGGGGCTGTGCTATGGAGAGTCAATCGGGATGATTGTGGCACGGCACACAAAAAAAATATAAACCTAGAAGAAACCTAACTGGTTGGTGGTTTGGAACCATGGAATTTTATGACTTTCCATATATTGGGAATAATCATCCCAACTGACTAACATTTTTCAGAGGGGTTGAAACCACCAACCAGCTAAAGAAAACATAAGAAACCCTAAACAACTCTAAATGAACCTGAAAAAAACTCTACATAAACCCTGAAAAATCTCTGTGAGAATGTTTTGTTGTGGAATACCCGTGGGGCGTAGCGCACGTGCTGCGATAACTCATGATCATCATGCTCCTGCCCTCGATGGGACCGTTGTGGACAAGATATTGCTTGCCGAGTTGAGGTTACTGTAACAAAAAATGCAATTTCAGTACCTGCCATCGCCTCTGCTGAATGTTGTTAGTGATGTATCTTAATTTTGTGGTATTTACCTGAATATAAAGCAGTAGACACTCCTGATGTGTTGTTTTGCGTGTGTTTCGTTTCGTGTTCTATTGTTTATTGAACGAACAATTGCATGTTCTATAGGTTTTCTACATAGAGATATTCAACATTCGTGTTGTCATTGACCACAACACCGGCTGCATTTGATCCCAATTTCTGTTGCTCCGAAGATGACATGGTTAGTAAGTTGCATCCCAATGGCCCATGGCTAAGATGTGATTTCATGCTGTATATCCGAGTTTTCGTTTAACGGGATATCCCACTACACTATATTTAGTATGGCATATAATTCATATACATACGTACGGGACCGTAACACCAAGCGCTTAGGGATCTAAGGGACAGATTTTTTAACGACCCCTTAACCAAATCAAAAGGACATGTCCGGGCGTTCCGGCTTGGAAGAGGCGTGCGAATCCGCACCACAAGTACAAGGTGACCGGTCAGCACTTGCAGAAGTGGTGATTCAAACTACTAAACTGACTTTGGAGTTGGTTTGTAACTATACTACAACCGATAATGATATATATATATACTGTATATATATTATATTATGTAGGTGGTGTAGATCTATATCGAACTAGTCAACGGAGTGAACATAAAGCAACATATAACTGGGGAGCACCACATTGTACCCTGCAGGAAGAAACAGTGTCATCTCAGGGTTGCACCAGCGTGAAGGGGCTGCTTCCTATGATACCAAGGTCATGGGAAATGTCATCAATTATAATACATTATACCCTCTGGTAAATTAACATAGACCCCGAAAATAGCCTATTTTTTAATGGAAACTCATCTTCCAACCCCTATTTGCCCTATCTGGCAGGGTCTGAAAATTCTGAAAGATCCTGAAAGACCAATCCCCAGCTACACCCCGAGATGATCCATGAAAAGAGGCCTGGCTGGGACTTTTCCTCCGGTTTTGACACCGCGGAACGTAGTGAAACAAGGTTAAATAATGTTAAATATATACATGTATATAATATATATATATATTGCAACTTCCAAAATGATGTACACAATGTACAATCAAATGCAAAAGAATATGCTCTCAGTTCGAGTTTTTCTGAATCTTTTGGGGTTACAAGAAATCCATGGAGCGCAATCGAGCACCATATATTTCCCCCCTTGCCAGGATGCATCCACATTTGTGCCGGCGCAGTTTTGGCAAGGGTCCCCAAGGAGATGGCGTAGAACTGAGTTGGTGAGCCAATTTTTGGATGAAAATCCCATGGACAATCCCATGTTATAACTCAACTCAACCAACATGGACCAACGTGTTTGAATAAATATATTTAAATAACTCTCTCAGGCGAAGACATTTTGAGTCTAGAAAACCTTCTTTTTTGGGCAATCCCAGGAATCGAGGTCTGCGATAGTTTTGTCGAGTTCTGCTTCAGGGTTTGGCTGGTCCGATACTGGAAGTAGAACATGTGGCCATCGTTGCCTTTGGATACCTGTCTCTTTCAGTATGTAGCTAAAACGGACAAGTTGAGCAAGGCACCGTTCCATTTGATTCATTGTACACAATGATCATAATGTTTTATTGGAGGGTACCCCGAACTGGACCTCTTTCTACTAAGAGTGGCACTTTGTGGAACATTTCCCTTACATGAATCCCTAAGAAACATGTGCTCCTGTGAGGTTGGGACATTTCACCACTGCACCGATGTCGTGAATAAACATCAACATCAATCAACATCATAAAAAAGAAAAAACATGCAATCTCAAAGTATTTGTGGTTGAATATGGTGGAATCTTTGTATCTTTGAATCTTAGATAGATCCAAATGTAAAGACCACACAAAAAGCCCCTGTTGGAAGGTTGGTCCTCCCCAGGTTCCTGGTTTATTAAGCAGCCATTTATGACAATATATTATATATATATACATACAAGGTGATGCCCCATAGTTAGCTAAGTTGGTTTATAACTGCAATAACTTTGACTTAGAGTGGATATATCTATATACTTAATGGGGGTCGCCCTGCATCAATATATACGCACACCATTCTTGCAATCAAGTTCCGTTCAAGTACTAAGAATTACGTAATAGTAACTGCAGCCAAAGAATCGCTAAGAATCCCATTTAAGACGCGTTTTTCTTATATAATATAGTTTGATATTAAATTATCCCTCATGAAAACCATTAATGATACATTAACCATCGACAATCATCAGCTCATGAACTCATGAACCATCATTATTCAACTCGAGTTGTATCCAGAAATTATTGGTGTTTAATGAGTTGTATCCCTATGGTTAGTGGTTGAAACATGTTGAAAAGCCACTTAAACATTTGCTAGTTCTCTATCTCCCTGTAACAAGTGGTGTATCCTGCGGAAAGTCACAACAGCACATCCACACGGTTCGGTGGCTCCCCCAATGTTTTTGTTGCTTCATAAACACCAATAGCTAGTTCGATATATCTACATATATCTACATCTATATCTACCATAAAGCCAACAGTTACAGGAAGATGTAGTTGCAAACCGAAAGTTAGCTAATTAACTATATAATACCGGTTGGTGGTTTGGAACATGGCTTTTATTTTTCCATAGTATATGGGATAATCCTTTCCATTGACTTTCATATTTTTCAAGATGGTTAAAACCACCAACCAGTTTGGATTGAAATCACCATTGTTAATGGGTAAATCCACTATTTCGACTGGGCCATTTTCAATAGCAAACTGTTAAATTACCAGAGTGTGTATATATATACCCTCTGGTAAACTAACATAGCTATGGAAAATCACCATTTTTAATGGGAAAATCCACTATAAATGGCAATTTTCCATAGCTATGTTAGTTTACCAGAGGGTATATCATTCATATACACCATCAGTTTGCAGGTGCCTTAGGCCTTGCAACCCACATATTGAAAAAGGGCAGCACCGTGAGCAACGTGATCAACATCAAGAACTCCGATAGGTTGTGAATATCCTCATTCTATACCTATATAGACCTATAGATATCTACCAAAAGCCAAGAGTTAACCTACTCCATTGGAATTTCATCAGCTTAGTGAAGTAAATCCACATCTTTTTTTGTAGTTGAACATCACCATTTCTCTTAGTTGTTGAACGTTCCCAAAATTTTCACCACGGAAATCACCCCTGGAGATCCCCACGAGTTCATCCATTTAATCCATTTTCGCCGCCCCCATTTTCGATCGAGGTCGGAGATAGCCTGCGACGCTGATGAGCCCAACAAACGACTCCTGGGCGCCGCCGACCTCTGCGAGAACCTGTCGCCTGACCAAACTGAGCTGAAGAACTGGGGATTTTTCATCCCCAAGTGGGATTTAGTGGGATTAGTCTACTACTCTATTCTGACATAGATACCTGCAAAATGGAGAATCACCATCTTTAAACAAACATAACTATGGAAAATCACCATATTCAATAGGTAAATCAACGAACTAAATGGGCAATTTTCAATAGCAAACTGTTAAACTACCAGAGGGTAATCATCCCCAACCTTGTGGGATTTAGTGGCATGATTGGTGGGATTTAGACCTTCTGCAAACTATTCACAAGTGGGATTTAGTTGGATTTAGTTGGACAACAGGATTTCTTCACCAGTTTATGGGAATGGGAGTGGCTCGAAGAAGCAAAATCGCTGCGACCATAGCATGTAAATGCTGGGATATTATTGGCTATGCATTTGTAGAACTGCCAATATGATATCCGGTGGTTAGGAAAGAACTCAAGAGCAGTTTGGAGCCAGTGTTGAATCCACATCTCATTTCGGGGAGCCCTGCGGAGCGACGAAGTGAGTTTCCCAACCACATGATAGTCTGGTCTCTTTGGGGAGGCTTGCTAGTGAAGGGTAACCAACCAGATAGAAGGTGGGGTTTTTAAGCGATTTTCCCTAGGTTAACTGTGGTTATGTGTGGTAGATATATCTATAATTAATGGGGTGTATATTACCCCTTCCAATTGGGGGGCACCACCTTGTAGCAGTCTGTACATGTCTGTACATTTGCAGTTCAGTTGCCGGTAAAATGGAACAAAAAGATTGATCAAGTTTGGATATTAGCCACAAAATAGACATACCATTTGGTTATGTAACATAGCCATGGAAAATCTACCCATTTCTAATAGGTAAACCATCTATAAATGGGCCATTTTCATCCATTTTCCATGGCTATGTCAAATACCCAGAGGGTAACAAACCTTAACAGCCCATATTCGTTGTCTTAGTCACTTAGCCCATGGGTTATCGATGGCCACCCGGCCTGCCACGGTCGAGACTGGTCTCTCCTTGTCTCCGAGGGAATATACGGCGGATGGCGCGGGGGTCCTCAGGTCGTGGTTAGCATCTGTAAATTCCAAAATCAATAGGATTCATGTATGGTATATATGCTAACATTTGGGGTATATTGATGGTAAATGTGACCATATATAGCATACATGGATCCTATGGGGTATATTCCAGTAATTCTCATGTATGGTATATTTACCTACATTTGGGTGATTTTTAGGGTACATGTTGGTAAATATTCCATACATGAAGCATTTGGGATATTCCAGTAATTCTCAACTAGGGATTAACGTTTGGGTTTAACGTTTGGGTTTATGCTGACATGCCGTTTAGGCTTATCAACTGTTAAATGTATGATCATCATATTGAATGGGATTGACGTTTGGGTTTCTGGTGACTAGGATTTACTGGGATTTAATGGCATGTTTGTTGGTTAAGAACTAGTATCATTGAGTCTCATAGAGTGTCGGGCAACTAAGATATTTCCAGAGCACATTAAACATAGTAACTTCTATCGCGCTATAAGGTGAGGCCCCCGTTTGCTATAGCTAACTTTATTTATTTTGCCTATGCATCACGTTTGGGATCGCGGATACAGCTATAGTTTTCATGGCTTTGTAAATGATAAACCATTAGAACTGGTAGGGCCCCACCTTGTAGTATCATTGAGTATGACCGCCAAGCAGAAGCAAATTCGTATTTGGGCCAAAAAAAAAGCGACTTCACAACAACCCCCGCATAGATGATAGTAAGGGGAATCTTTCCAATTTGTTGTTTATCTCCAGGGACTCCAGTGCTAGAAATGAGTTTGTCTGAAAATTTGGGGAACTTCCCTGGTATCCAATGGTTAATCAATGTTAGTCAATCCCAAATGCTCCATGTATGGAATATTTGCCAACATTTACTACATTTACCCTAAACATCACCCAGTCATGTCGGTAAATATGCCATACATGGAGCATATGGGAATGTTAATCATATTTAATCCTCGTTTTTCCCCACTCTTTCATGGTCATTTCTGATAGTCGATCTCCCATTTTCAGGTACCCAAGCGACAGCACAGTCTCGCCACAAGTACGGCTGATGCCTATGGGAAAATCATTTAAGCAGTTTTCAAACCCATTGTTGGTTGATGATTATAGGAGATTATACTACCTGGTTGGTGGTTTGGAACATGAATTTTATGACTTTCCATATATTGGGAATAATAATCCCAACCTACTAATATTTTTCAGAGGGGTTGAAATCACCAACCAGCTACCCAATATATTGGGGATTACAAGAATCCAAGAACGGGGAATCCCTTTTTTTGCAACCAGTATTACATGGAAGAACAGAGGGGTTTATTTCACACTGCTCAGTAATCTATCATGAAATTGGCTCCGTAATCGATGTTCAGTCGTCATGGTTTTTGTTGTTTTATTCACGTTGCCCAGGCCTGGTAAGTATCGTGCAGTACCTAACGACTGATATCCGACGAAACAAGTCGGATAACAAGCCCTTGGAATTTCATCATTTTTCATTCCAGAACCGATATGGGCGATGGGCGTCATGAATCTATGAATCCTTGTCATGAAAATGGACAAGTGCGACTTACATCGGCCTCAAACATTAAGCAACGACCCATGCGGGTTTGGAAAAGATGTTTTGGTTTTGAAACGACCTGATTTTGAGGTGAAAAAGCACGATAGTTTCAAGGAGGTACACTTCCCTCTGCTGATGAAACATGGCAATGGACAATTATTATTTGAGGATGTTCTGCCCTCTGGTTATTTAACATAGCCATGGGAAATGGCCCATAGAAATAGATGGTTTACCTATTAAAAATGGTGATTTTCCATGGCTATGTTACATAACCAGATGGTATTTGATGATTTCCATTGATTTTCCCAGCATTTCCCAGCTATAAATCTCTATGATGTCGTTGACTTCCAATACATGGAGCGTTCCAGGTGTGCATCTTGCACCTTGTCTTGTCCGTTCCCATGCCCGGGCCCAAGACCAATGCTGAGAAATTCACGAGTTTCATTCAGGGAGCCTTGGGGATGGGACATTTCAATGTTGGGAAGTTGGGAATTGATGTTGCATCGGAAAATAATCCTTAACTAATGAACCATTGTTTCCATTAATTACCTTGATAAGCATAACTTTTCTTATTAATGTGGGTACCATGATAAATCATCCCCCAGTCATCACCATTTTAATAGGTGGTATGTTTACCATTCCCAAATGATCCGTTTTTGTTGCGGATCGACCGACCAAGCGATGCCTGGGGTCGAGTGGAATCTGTTTAGTTTTCATTGGGGAAATGTAGGTAAATATTCCATACATGGAGCATCTGGGAATTTCGTGGAATTTGGACATATTTTCTCACCATTTCCGTCTCGTCATAGAGACTTGGATTGGCTTGGCAATGGTTTGATGTAGATGAATGCAGATGATGGAAAGACAGCAACGTAAGATGCTTGTTGGTGTTTTTTTTATGCCCTTCTTGTTTGTTTCCAGGTTGAAGCACCAGTCCACTGCTCTGTGTGTTTCCCTGCCGTTTAGTGTGCTCAGCCAAATGATCACGTCTCCAGTTTGAAGATTGGATGGTTTGGGCTTCAATGACCATCCGCGGAGTTTATATTTTCAGCCATCCATCAAAATCATAATCCATATGGGAAGCATAAGAATAGCCACTTCTCAGTGTGTTCACGGCGTCTCGTTGAGCTCACCATGTGCTGTGAAAAAACACCCTTTGTGCATGTCAAATCCGTCTTGCGAGTTGGATCATGAGACGCGGCATAACTTTACTGCATTGGAGCGTTTACATGAAATTTGGGTTGCTGGATATGCACATAATTATATACTGGCTGGTGGTTTGGAACATGAATTTTATGACTTTCCATATATTGGGAATAATAATCCCAACCTACTAATATTTTTCAGAGGGGTAGGTATACCACCAACCAGTAATTCTATGTATATGATATGTATCAAGATGTATCTCCATATCTATATAAATATGGAGATACACATGCCCACATACACATTGTTACAAATATCATGAATATTCTTCATTAGTTCAAACCCCCGATTATTTGGCCTCTTGGATCCTCTTGATTCACGGAACTTCCACATCTTTCGTACCAGGATTATGGTGCTCTACAACTACATCTCCAACCAATGTGGAGATGACATCCAGTAGATCGGCAGAAAAACAGCGGTAGGGCTGGGGGGAAAAACACGGTGCGTCTACAGCTCATGTGTTGAATGTCTTATGAACATGATACTAAATGGGGATGACATTTGAATTAATATTACTTAATCCTCGTGAATGCCTGATATTTGTAGATATTTTAGGATATTGTATTAAATTTCTATCTTTTTTGTTTCCAAGACTAGTGTGAATATTGGATATCCTTCCACTCCAAGTTAAACCATAGACCACCATTGTTCCCATGAAATCTCAATGTGTGTTATTTTATCTTCCCATGGAATCCCCATTGAACGGTCGGGAATATTTTCCAATGAACTCCCCCATTTTTAGCTGATGATTTTCCGAAACCATCATAAAATCATCTAAATTCCAGATTTTGTTGATCAATTCAATTCGGATTGGTTTTGTTGGGAAAATCTTAACCGGAAACCATAGATTTCCCCATTATTCATATGGGGCTTTCCGGTTTAAAATTTTCCCAACAAAACCAATCCATTGATCAATGTCCACCTTGTTTTCATCCCAAAACCAGCTGTTACCGGCACCGTGACGACCGAAACAACGGCAACTGAGGACGGTTCAGCAGTTCGCCGTGGAGAGTCGCCAGCAGCATCATGAGAGACGGGCGGAGTTAATGGGATGAACCATGGGATGAAGCAAAAAAAACAGGATTTCTAGTGCTTTCCATAGCTTTCTAGTGCTTTTTCAATAGTTTGGATATGTTTGGATGGGGATTTACAAATAGGATCCATGTATGGTATATATATATATGCTAACATTTGGAGTATATTGATGGTAAATGTGACCATATATAGCATACATGGATCCTATGGGATAGAGGATATAGAGGGAATATACTAACATTGAGTCAATGAGTAGAGACTGGGATTGAGGAGAGACTGGGTTGAAATGAGGCCTATCCGCCTATCCTACTTGTGTGTGTAGCCCATGAGTCGTGAGTGGGTCATAACCCACAACTGGGTTAGGATATGGTTATTGATCACATCCTAATTGGGATGCACATTCAAGTACGCCGTATATGTATATGTATATATATATATATATGTATATATATATATATTTATAGAGATACAGAAATTGGCAAGAAACCGGGATATCACCAAATAAACCGCATGCTGATGTGGAGAAGCTTAAATATAAATCATCAATCTTGAAATGGCTACGGATCAAGACTCTAGTAAACTGGTGAACATCAAAATAGCTGGAGCGTTATCCCCAAAAAATATCAAAAATGCTAATGTAGGTGTTGACACGCCGCTACATGTATATGTTTGTACACGTATACAGGGATATAAATTATATATACATATGCGCATGTACAAGAACATATACGTTTATGGATTGTACTTATGTATGAACACTTTACAGATACATACCATTACATACCCGTAGTTCTGGATACATATGATACATCATATATATATATTTGTATATATATATATATAGATACATATATATATATAGATACATATATATATATATATATATATATATGAAATGGTGCGCATTTGTGCGTGTAAATGTAATTCGCACTCACAAAAACATATTGGCGAAGGTCTGAACGATGGGTTGCTTCAGGTTTCTTGGGGAAGACATCAGATACAACGCATGTCACCATGATCCTGTTGTGTTTGACGCTTTCCAATGGTTGTTTTCACTGTACTACTTGGGATAAGTTTGGTTCAGGTGGTTGAAGAACATTTTGTTTGTGCAGTTGATTCAGTTGATTTTCGAATGTCTATTTCCTACACTGTATGAAAACACACTATGTATATATATATAATTATATGTATATAGATTTGTTTTGTTCATTTAATATACTACACTTTATACATACACTATACGGTAATACATACAGATACATAAATATATATATATATATGATTCCTTTCAAAAGCCTGGAACGGTTTTTTGGCACATGGATCTCGGGTATCAATTCTTGAACACAACTTTGGTAGCATTTTTGGACACATTTGTCTTCTGGTACTGCTGGATGTTCAGATGTTCAATGCATGAGCAATAAACATGTATATATATTATATATATATATATTGTTGAAACATGCCATATTCTCAACATGTTTGGTTTCCAGACTACAAACTTAGAATGTGGTCACCTTAATTGACCCAAAATGATGTGTTTTTGGAACCCCCAAAGTTAGGTTTTTGGTGACCTTCTCAGTTGTTTTTAGAATGTTTTCACGGAGCAATAATTTGGTAACATTCTAAACTCTATACTTTTTTATTTTGGAAAATACCCTTGCATTCCAAATTTCAGTCCGTCGCTATATATAATAATTGATTATATGAGCGCACATACGTACATAGATGTGTTTTGTTCATGTGTATAATATACTTCACTATATACATATATACACTATACGATGATATACGCATATATGTATATATTATGTATGTTATATATATATATATATACAGCGTAGTCAAACACATGTCTCACTGAAGGCAGCAGTGATGATGACGAGTTCCCCGCGGGAGAGGCCGGATATTTTCGGGTTTTCACAGGGCGTCCAGGATTGAGCCGGGATTCACTAAAAAATGGCGATTCATATGGATTTAATGGTGATTTAATGGGATTAACCAGGGTTTAAGGTGACTTAATGGGATTTAATTGGATTTAATGGGATTTAATGGAATTGTCCCTCTGATTATTTAACATAGCTATGGAACATGACCCATTTATAGATGGCGTATGATGATTTACCCCTTTTTCATGGTGATTTCCAGTTCGCTAGTTTTCCTATTAAAAATGGTGATTTTCCATAGTTATGTAAACGTTTACCAGAGGGTAAAAATAAACTGTATGAACATATCATGGGATTATGTCACCAAGAAAATTGGGGATGTCAATTCGGAATAACTCTAGGACACATTGGGAGGTTCCTAAGCAGTTTGTGGTGGCATGTCATGAAGCAGTCAGCAGCGAGTGATTGGGGATGACTAGTGGGAACAACATGTCATAATCAGTGAAACTTGAGATTTACCCTCTGGTAAACTAATATAGTTACTGAAAATTGTCATTTATATTTATAGTTGATTTTCCCATGAACAATGGTGATTTTCCGTAGTTATGTTAGTTTACCAGAGGGTACAACGAACCATCTTGTGCGGATATGCTGGGATATGTATGACACCACTATGATTTTGGATTCGTCCGTTGTTATGTTGGTTACCCCGATGCAAATGGCCATGGCCATCTCCGTAGGAGTTAAATGATGAGCCATTCGATGGAATGGAGTGTTCTACACCATGGACAGGGCAAACCTATGGTCTATTCAGATTCTGGTACACTGTACCCTTCGGCACTCCTGATTAGCTGGCAAATCCCATGATGATTCTCGATTTCCACGTTGTACAGGCATTGTTACCAACTGGAAACATAGCAATAGTCATGGCTACAACTCGTTCAACAATGGGAGACAGACTATGCAAACATTTCGTAAACATGGTCAAAACAATGTCAAAACCATACATGTTCATGCTCTTGCTTCGGAAAAGGTCAAAAGCCGGGTACTCAGCCGTTCACATCCCAACAATGAACATCATATAAAGAACCTTCGATCTGGCCTTTGGAGCCATCGTTGACCCAAAAAGGTAGTCAAACGTGGCTGGAAAATCATCCATATATTATATATGGATGATTTGTGCATGTATAAAATAGTATTCATATGACATGACATATGTGTTGCCATATTTCTAGAGGATATTCCAACCACGTTTCATTACCAGACGGCTAAGTCTACTGCCACCGGACAATCCGCCATTCCCAGGGCAGAAAAAGCACTGACTCGGCAGCGCAGCTCGGTTCAGGGATTGCTCGGTCAACCTTGGATGGGTTAGTTGAATCCTTTTAATCTTATGCAATAAATAGGACTGTTAAACTAACTACTTGTACCATGGGTTAGTTGAATCCTTTTAATCTTGTGCCATAAATAGGACTATCTACTACCCTCTGGTAAACGTTTACATAACTATGGAACATCACCGTTTTGAATGGGAAAACTCACTATTTCAATGGCCATGTTCAATAGCTTTTTGTATGTTTACCAGAGGGTAATTCAGATAAATTCCAACTGTCACTGGTTAATCCCATGATTTTCCATGTATAATGCTATACCCTTTGGTGATTTAAATAGCTATGTTAGTTTACCAGAGGGTAACTAGCTATTCAAGAAATATTTGCTTTGCAGGGTATCTGGCTGATTGGCCATGATATGGGACCCAATATGGACCCCCAATGGCATAAACGACTACCATAAATGGGGATGGTTTATAACAACCATAGAATGGTGATCTTGGATGATCTTGGAGATGGTTTAGAGTTTAGGGTTTACCACATTAATATGGATTTCTGGAATTCTTCTGAGATTTAAGAACTGACCAACCAGGGAACATTGGTATCAACATTAATTTCTAACGAATCATTTTATAGAAATATCATCGATTAACCAAGAAACTTGATTATCCAATGGGAAGAACCGAACATTCGAGGAACATTTGGATTTATGACAATTCATAGTCGGGATATAGATGACTTATGGAGGTTTCCTGAAATCATCAATTTTAACAGGAATTTCCATTCTAAACCATCCGTTTTGGAGATCCCCATTTATGGACACCCGCATATAAAGGGGATATACTGTAACTATCTGTAACTGGCATAACCATTCAACCAGAATAGTGAGGAGCGGAAGCATCATTGACGCACTAATGTTTGAAGAAATGGGCTGTAAAGATACATCTCGGTGAGACAATGTATCATATGTGCAATATATATATATATATATATTATAGAGAGAGAGAGAGAGTCCTAACCGTTAATAACGCTTCATAGTTACTAACGGTTAATAATGGTTTTTAGTGGTTTATAATGATTAATACTGGTTAATCCTTATTATCTACGATTATGGCAGATATATGGATAGATATGGAATTACCACCCGGTAATCAAACGTGGCCGGCTGGAAAAGCCTCTGTAACTGGAGGTTTATAGCTTGGCAAATGTACAAATGGTGGATAATTGTTACGTTTGATTCCTGGAGAGTGTATAGAATGCATATACCAGTATAGGGAAATATGTATGTGTATATATATAATATATATATATATATATAATATGCGTGTATATATATATATACACAAACACCCACACATATATATACATATACTGTGGATGAAAGACGTCCTGCACCAGTTGATAAATATATAAATGGTTTATCCCGTTATAGTTCCATTCTTTATTGTGTTTCATTGTTTTTCCCAAAGTTACCAACTGGTGCAGGATTTCTTCCGACAAAGTATAGACATACTGTAGATGGTTGCGAAATCCTGCACCACCTTGGATAGTTAAAACCCTATAAATAATGGGATGTTTACCATCTATCAACTGGTGCAGGATTTCTTCCATCCACAGTATGTCTATTATTTTCGAATGACCAGAAGATGGGGATCTCACCAAATCAAAGTGACTTTTGGAAAACATCCAATGGATCCCAATGGTCTTGGCGGCAGGTCTTTGCAACTCATTTACCCTTTGGATCCCGGTATCTAAGGTGGCCTGGTGTGTTGAAGCCCAAGTGATGAACTGAGTAAATGACGCTTGTATTTGCATTCCCTTAGACAGAAACCCAATTTCCATTGATAGAACGTTGGTTGATTCCCTAAAAAATCCACCTCCAAGCTCAAAAAGTAAGTCACTAGACTCTCATGGATACTTTGTGGTTTCCAGGAACCCTGCGCCTGCGTTTGAAGGTGCCGGCGGTGGGTTGGAACAAAATGGGGATATGCGAATCGCATGACATATGAAAAACATCAGTCAATCCTGAGTCACTCAACATCTTTATTGTATATATATACCATGTCATATTATTACTATTATCAACCTCATTATTATTACTATTATGATTGTGACTATTGTTATTACTAGTACTACTACATTACCACTACATTACAATATATTACATATAGTTCATTGTATCATCAAACCAGTTTATAAAGACCTCCAGTTCGCAGGTACAGCTGAGTCACGTTGAGCTGGCGTTCACCTGCTGGCGTTGAGAGCTGCCACGGAGCCATTGGTTGGTGGCCAGTCAAACTTGAAAAGCCACGAAGACACAGGGAAAAGTCCCCGCAGAATCAAGAAAAATCCAAAATTTAGCTAAGTAGGGTTTATAAACATTTGGGTTTCACATGTATGATTTAATGATAGTAAATATATCTATACTCAACGGGGGCAAAGCAGCACGAACATCGCTTAAGGAAACACCACCTCGTAGGGGAATCACCTGCAAGATGAGTCAAGTTAGTTTATAATTCCACCATGGTTTATGGTACAAAAATAACTATTGTATTCATGGGGTTTATAAAGCAACAAACATCACTGGGGGGCCCACATTGTACCTGTGATGATGCTTTGTTTTTTCAATTGGCGTTCATATTTGTGCGATGAGAACACATGGTAAAGTTACCAACCAGTCATGCAATGTCATTGTCAGTTTTGTCACAGCCACTCACTTGGGATCAATGTTGGTAAACCCGCCATATGCATGGATGGTAAGGTGCATACATCTCCCAACTAACGTAGACCTTGCCACGACTTGGGGGAAGACTACTTTCCTCCAAGAAATTGGCAATTCTCAGGGTCGTGACCCACGAAAAGACAGGTTCCATTTGCCAGTATTTTACTTTTCTATCCTTTTTGGCTTACTGGTGCTAAACGCAGGGAATTTTCGGGAATGATCCATAATCACTAGTAATAATCCCAGCAAACCCCAGCAACCCATCCATTCCCTACTAAGCACCAGCAAGTTGGTGCTGCTACATATATATTTTACAATGTTAGTTTCGGGATGGTATCCCATTTCCAGTACTCAGTACCCAACTCCAGGCTTCATGGCGACCGCCCCAGGCCCCGTTTAGTAAAGAGACATTCCCAACTGCCGTGGACGGTCCCGACCGTCGAACGTAGCGGAGACCGCAGACATGCCCGGAAAAGAGACGAATGCAGCACCAGGGAGAGGGGGTATTTTTCCATGGCTCATATGGGTGTGTCTCAAAAATGAGCTTAAAAAGTCCTGGTCGTTCTGGTTTCAATGGTATTGCTATATGAGTTCGTTTGAAAAGACCTAAAAATCGTGATGCGTTTATCATCATATATACTATACTCCAAATTTGGTCGGCCAGTTCGGCCTATCTCCCTGTGATGGACAAACCCAAAATCTGACTGGTGGCTAGGTATCCCATTATATTCCCATTGTGGTTGTTGATTACCTATCTCCTTTTTTGTTTGTGAAATCAGCATGACACACCCAACATACTTCAAACGATCATTCGCGCCTGCAACATGGGACCCACAAGCCTACCGGGCATGATATGATATGATATGCTATATATGCTATGCTGCTATGCTATGATATGAACTCACTCCAAATATCTGCAACAATGCCGGTGTTGTTTGCCGCTTGCTCAGATGCTTAAAGACATCTTCACAACAGATCTATTGGGGCATAAAGCTTAGTGAAGGGTGAAAGCCAGGGTCCGATTTTGTCCCGTTGGTTGACGGGTTCATTTCAAATGTCCCGTTCAGACATTGACTTCTTTCAAGAGGTTTCCGTACAAATTTGTTTCTAAATTTGGTTTGTCGTTTATCAATCCTTTTCAAATCTCATCACAGCATCCCGCAAACTAAATAAACATAACATCAGACATGTTTCTACAAGGTGGGGGCGCCCTAGATGCCCTAAATAGCTAAGTCGGCTCATAATTTATAGCTAGATTAACTATGGTTTATGATATAATCATAGAATTGGATGATGGGAAAATTTACAGGAAAGCCCTATATTTGATGGTAAAAACCATGGTTTCCTGTAGATTTTCCCTTAAACCAATCCAGTGATATAACTATAGTTAATGGAGGTGTCCAACTCAACATGTTTCCTTTTGATGCGAAAAAGATTTGGGTTTGTCTTTAGCCCAGGTAGCACCAGAATTTCCCCTTGGGTTGATCAGCTTTTCCCATAGACTGCTGAGCTAAACATGGAGGACCAAAGGATCGAGGCCTTGGTGCTAGCCATGTCCTGCACTGGACATCGAGAGATCTACAGAGATACTCGTAGTTTGTCCGGAGGAAATAGGTGTACAAAGGCGAGTTGATGCTTTGCGGTACTCACCTGGGCGTCTTTTTGCGATGCCAATCTGTCAAGGCGCAGGCACGGTTGCAGTTCCAAACGTTGGCGTAAGGAAACGGCGTCGTTTTCAGACAAAGCCATACTTGTGTGTTGCATTCCCTTATCTCTTCGGAACATTTAGGAACTGAAAAAAAACTTCAAGCACCCATAGATACCCATAGAATCCAATTCAATCCCCATGAATTCCCAATAAAAATCCCATAAAATCACATCAAATCATGATTACAGTAAATCCCCCTCCCAAAATCCCCAAGACATATGTCCATCTATACAAATCCTAGACCGCACACCAGGTACGCTCCTTGGGTTCAGGCTCCTGTGGGGAAGTCCGGACTCCAAGCCTGCGGTGTCATCAAACATGGCTGGGAAATCCCCGAACTAAATGGAGGTTTTCATACCAAATTGTTTGCTGGTTAGTTGATATTTACCCTCTGCTAAACCAACATAGCGAACTGGAAAATCACCATGTTATATAGCCCATATGCGAACCATGGTGCTGGTATATGCACACCTACATGACTGGGTGATTTTGTTCGGGTAAATGTTGGTGTGCATATTCCAGCACCATGGTTCGCATTTGGGATAGGAAAATCATCGAACTCACTGTCATGGATTTTCCATATTTTCATGTTTGATGACCGGTGAAAAGATATGGTTGAACTTTCGGATGAGACGAGTATCATTTACCTATAAAGATCAATTCTATAAGGGATTGGATGGCTTTGGTACCTCAAGATTGTATGGTTTAGATCAAAAACATTCAAAAACAGTTCAAATCAAACATGTTGATTGGGATTTGATTGGTATATCATGGGATATGTATATATATATATGTATATATACTTGCCAGCTCTTAACATAGTCAAATAGTCAAATTATATTTTACCAATTTTCTTTGGTGGTGCCACATTTGATTACACCGGATTGTATATCCATCAATATATCATCATATGTATATGTCTTTGAATAGTCCCCATGATATTACCACCATATCCCTATTACTCACCATATATTATTCCTATTATTCCTTCAATATTCCCAGTATCCCCGTGATATCCCCCATTTGCTGCCGCGGCTGATCATTATCTATTACTA
>Ga0126342_10001778_pt1 | contig 31654 bp, 26 predicted proteins | sample Cyp1metagenome_FD_92528 | JGI IMG/M metagenome (GOLD analysis project Ga0126342, IMG submission 92528) | Coral microbial communities from Lord Howe Island, Old Settlement Bay, Australia - Cyphastrea 1 metagenome | ecosystem: Host-associated > Invertebrates > Cnidaria > Coral ...
AGGAGGAGGACGACGAGGAGGAGGAGGAGAGGAGGAGGAGATGAGGAGGAGATGAGGAGGAGAGGAGAGGAGCAGGCAACTGACATAAAATCTAACAACCCTCACCTGGCAGGTGGGGAAAAACGTGATATTTCCAGGACTTTCCAGGTTTCCCACTTTTCGAAATCTTTTTGAGGGAAGAACAACTATAGAGATCTAGGAATCAAACTATAGACATAGTCGCTACAGAATGAAGCTTGAAAGGAAACCGCTACAGAGATGATCGTTGAGGGCACTGCTAGTGAAGCGATTTGCCGGTTATGCCCAAGGAATCACTTTCGAAAACCAATAACAAATGGCTCCCCCTCTGGCAGGATCATCTGCTGCAGTACCCATGGTATCCCCACACAACTCATCCCCATGTTTGTGCTGCCGAGTGTCCATACAAGAGCAAACCTGGTGGCCCAAAAATGGTCTGTACAACACCTTGCTCAGCAAAATGTGCCAGTTGCGCACCCGCAAAGTACGGGGCTTGGATGCACTCATAGCCGCGGTGTCTCCTCAGATCATCTGGGATCATCAAAAAACATCCAAGTGTGATTCGATTTATATGCCAGGTGTTCCTTAAATTTTGGTGATTTCTGTGGTAACTTAAGATCAATATAGATCGATCATCAATAAGATAAGCCATAAACCAATCGATGTGCGCCATCCGTAGATTCGAAAGGTGGGTGAAGTCACCCAGTGGGAATGGGAGAAGCGTAGACCCGTTCCCAAGAATGACAAGTCACAAGTGGTGGAAAATGAAATACACGAAGTCGCCATTGATTCGGCTGGTGGAGACCTCGTTTTGCGGAGCGGGCGAGCTTGTGTATGAAAATTGAGTGCCCCAAGATGAGGAACTTTTCCTGGACTTGGTGGGTTGAAACCACCTTTGGAAGAGGCGGTTTAAAGAAGTGACCAAAAAGGGATAGTTTGACATGTTCCAGTATCGAGTTGGATTGCCAGATTGGATTCTTAGTTCCAAGATTCCAAGGCTTCTTCCAAAGTAGAGGCTTGAGATCTCGAAAAATGGCTCCAACAAAATACGGGGGGGTCAGACTGGGTCAGATTTGTAATGACCCCAGCAATGATCAGTGGCTACCCCAGGTTTTCCAGAAAAACCCGTTGAACTGTGAATATATGGCGGGTTAAGTCATGGAGGATCCCAAAGTCACCATGGGTTTCTATACTACCCTCTGGTGGACAAACATAGCTATTGAAAAAGGCCCATTTATGGTTGATTTGCCTACTAAAGATGGTGATGTTGCACAGTTATGTCAGTTTACCAGAGGGTAAGTCATGGTCATCCATGACTTGGATGATTTAGGGGTACCCCTATGACTTAGGAAAACTCTCCATCGAACTAATTCATGGGGTGAAACTAAACCAACATGACCATAACTGAGGGGCACAACACCCAACGTGCGATCGAAGCTAACCAAAGAGTATCTTACCCAAAAAGATTTTCAAATTGCTTAAGATGCCCCCGCTCCCAAAACAAAAAAAACACATGGATTTACCAGTCATGGTGACCATCTATTCCGGATCATGTTTTTAATTTTGGATACTGCAGGATATTAATTGAATAATCCATATCGTGATCATGACATGTCCATATTAAAGTATAGATATCCACAACATTTACCCCAATATGACATTGTCCATGATAGTATTAACCCATATGTTAAAGATAGATATATCCATAAGATTGGATTTGAACTTATATACATGTAGATTTAGTATATATTATCCAGAACAATGTTATTCCACCCAACATGATTTAATCGATATCTCCATGGAAGTTTGTTAAGGTATCCAGATTCTGCTCAGAATTCATACCTGTCCGTTTCCGTTTCATAAACATAGATATCCATTGAACCATATGCGGACCTTCATTGTATCCATACATGTATATATATATATAAAAATAAATATATATATATGAGATTATTATTGTATATATATATATAATATAAGTATATGTGTGTGTGCAAATGTCATTATTTCATTAGATGTCCATTAAGGAACATAGTTTTTTAGGCGCATCCATTATATAAACCATTAAATCACCTTTAACATTTCTATTGTGTTCCTTAAAATTGGCATCAAAATCCCCTTTTCAGCATCCAGTATTGAGGCTAGATATCAGATCCTTCATCTAACAACAACAACAACTACTACAACAACTACAACTACAACTACAACTAACATAACTATGGAAAATCACCATGTTTCAAGGGTAAATCCACCATTTAAATCACCATGTTCAATAGCTTTTTGTATGTTTACCAGAGGGTAACAACAACATAGACCCATAGATCAACTGTAGATGGTGGCCTCAAGGCTCAGTTGTCAGCTTGGTCTTGCCGTTATCCCTACCGTGAATCAAGAATTATGGATAGATCTACTGTAACTCCATTTCAATATTGGTATTTAAAAAATTGTATTTATAATGGATTTACCCACTAAAAAGCTACTGAACATGCATTGTGTAATACCAATCAATATATGAATTGGTATTTCATACCACCTCCGCCTCGCGGTCTGGCCCGCCCACATATTCAAATAAGTCGTGAACGCGTAGATTCACTATGGCAAGAATTGATCCATGACATATGAAATTTCTCCGGCGATCCCTAGATGATATATCCCCAACGTCCTGGGAGGAGAGAAGAGATGACGTTGGATACTCTCTGGTAAACTAACATAGCGATTGAAAATGGCCATTTATAGTGGATTTACCCATTGAAAATGGTGATTTTCCATAGTTATGTTAATTTACCAGAGGGTAAATATCTGCATGGACGCTGGGTCATCTTCCATGAATCGATGAGTCTGAGAGAACTAGATGCGTCTCTTCACCTCGAATAGGTACCCATTATCCATAGATATCTCACATGCGGCCCCCCTAAATAGCTAAGTTGGTGCAAATAACTCCAATAAGTATGGTTCATCATACTTGTAACTCTACTGCTTGGAGTTTGTAAACCAACTTGGCTATCTACAGTTATGGCCCAAAATACCAGCTATAAGTACTAACAAACCCCCATTTGTAGAATGTTGTTTATCCCATAGAAATCACCAGTTATCACCATCATTGATCACTATTAGCCACTATTTAACCATTACTAACCACTCTCTCTCTCTCTCTCTCTCTCGCTCTCCATCGCCATCAGTGAAGACTGCCTTTCCGGCAGTGGCGAGAAACGGCCTACCTGATTTGGTAAAAAGCAATCACTATGAAAATCACCATCGAAATCACCAGTTACCCTCTGGTAAACTTTTACATAACTATGGAAAATCACCATTTTTAATGGGAAAATCCATTATAAGTGGTCATTTTCAATAGCTATTTTGACATAACCATAGAAATCACCATAGAAATCACCATGGAAATCACCATGGAAATCACCAGCTATAACTAATAGGGGCTGCCGATCGCCGTAAAGCCCCGCCAGTGGTCGCCGTCCCAAGGCACCGCGAAGCACTTCTGCGCCAGGGACTTTTCGCCACGCGCCAAGTGGTTCCAGGCCATGTCCATCCTGCCACAGAAATTATGTGAAACACATGGGTTCTAAGTTTATATTAACCATTAGAAATACCATCTGGTTATTTAACATAGCCATGGAAAATGACCCATTTATAGAACTATGGAAAACCATAGAAATAGTGAATTTTCCCATGAATAGCATGGTAAACTAACATAACTATTGGGAATCACCATTTCTAATGGGTAAATCAACTATAAATAGTTGATCAACATAGCTTCAACGAGGTTTCTATGATGTATCTGATATACCCTCTGGTAATTTAACATATAGCTATGGAAGCCATGGTCCATTTATAGAGGGTTTATGATGATTTACTGGGATTTTAATGGGGATTTACTGGTTAATAATGGTTAATAATGGTTAATAATGGTGGTTATGGTTAACCTATAAGTTTATATTAACCATTAGAAATAGACTAGAAATACTGATGATACTGTGGAAATGATACTAATTCATAGGAATTCTGGATGGCTTTACTACATTCATATCTGGTTGGTGGTTGAGCCTACCCCTCTGAAAAAAATATGAGTCAGTTGCGATGATGACATTCCCAAGATATGGAAAAATAAAACATGTTCCAAACCACCAACCAGATGTGGATATCAAATCATGAATATATATATATAGAGAGAGAGAGATGGCATATATCTGCATATCATCTCTCTATACTATATCTCTCTTTCTCTCTCCCTCCATCATCCTTTCGAAATTGAGTATACTTCGCCCATTGATCTCAACCCCTAACTGATGTGAAGGGAACGGAATGGTTCAAAACTGTGCGCCAGGGTCGTCTTCAACACATAGTCACTAGAACCTCCAAATGTATCCACTTATAACAGTTTTGGCCCTTTACCAGTTATCAGTATACGTATATAACCTGTTTATATGTTTATGGAATGTATGATCTCATAGAAATGACCAGTTATGACCAATTATAACGTTTATAGCTATGGCCATAACTGGCCGTTTTTCATTGCCTTTCTTTAGCACGGTAATTAGGTGGATTTTTCAGGGCAGCTCCTTGTAATTTCACCCATGGCCTGCATCAAGATATTCAGCATGTACCCTCCGGTTATGTCAAAATAGCTATTGAAAATTACCATAGAAATAGTTGATTTACCCACTAAAAATGGTGATTTACCCATAGTAAACTAACATAGCTATTGACAATACCCCATTTATAGTTGATTTACCCATTGATAATGGTGATTTTCTATAGCTATGTTAGTTTACCAGAGGGTACCAGGTTCACTGGGGCATAGTGGGGCTGAACATGTTCCAACGTGGGCATTTGTTTATAGTGGTAGCCGTCTGCTTAGACGACATATGGGATTCGTTAACTGTTTGCCAACGCGGTAAAGCCATGCAATAAGATCTGATAACAGGGTATGCCACACTTGAACTTCCAACCATTCATCACACTATAGCCATCTATAGCCCAATATATCCCCTTGTTTTACCCAGCATCTACTCATTACATCTCATTACCCTCTGGTAAACATACAAAAAAAGATTGAAAATTGTCAGTCGAAATAGTTGATTTACCCATGAAATGGGTGATTTTCCATCGTTTTTTCTCATTTAATGGGGGATTCCCCAGCGGCCAAGCGTCTGTTGATCCATGCGGTTGGCAAACATGGAGTGCTGTGGTCCTCGCGGCGGATGAGGATAGGTAGGATTGAAGGGATCATCACTAGGACACTGCCTCTGTTTTTTTGACTGGTTGGTGGTTTGAATCCCTCGGAAAAATATGAAAGTCAGTTGGGATGATTATTCCCAATATATGGAAAAATACAAAACGTTCCAAACCACCAACCAGTTGACATTTTTTTGACCACCACCGTGATTTTATTCTGGGGGGTCCTTCCCCGTGTTTTTTCCTTGAACCGATTTTTCGGGAACCAACGTCAACCACAAATGATAGAAATTCCAGTCAGAATATTGACCAGCAAACACACGGACTTTAATCAATATACCAGCATAATTGTGGGGACAAGTAAACCATTCTGGGAACAAGGTATTGAATTTGTGAGACATGATAATTATTACGTGGTGGTATCACATCATTAAATCAACATAGAAAAAACAACCACGAAACAACCAAAAAGGTCGGTATACATACCACGAGATGGATGAGCCAATTTACTTAGCAAAGGACTCTTGGTTTCAGTATATTTCTTCCAATCATACAGGCATGTTGGGGTACGTCAAACATGTTTTCTAAGCTCACAAAGACCTTTCACATGAGACAGCGTCTGCGGAGGAAGGGTCACTGTTGAACTACCATTGGTGAAAACAAAACAAGGATGAACAATATGATCGAAAATGATTGTGAACACCGAAGCTATCTCCAGCTCCAAAAAGGCCCATGCCGCAATGCCCAACAGATATCGACTCATTGCATGGTTTGGCATAGCTCCCCTATGCTCCCCAATGGGCGCGCCTGGTGCCACACCCTGAAAAATGAAGAGTGGAGTAATTCCATACCTTGCTGTTGGATGTCCCCGCCAACGTTGGGCGAAGACGGCCGGGGATCAAGGTGATGCGCCAATAACATTGGTAAGCATAATAACTCCTGTAACTATGGTTTATGACATGAGTGTGTATATATATATATATATACTGTAAATATACTTAGCTAACGGGTTTGTAAACCAACTACTGGCAAGCAGCGGACACATGATGTATACACGAAAAAAATCAACTCCAGTGATTGTGAGGTTGGAAAATCACACCGAAATGTCGAAACCCATTCTCCAACCAGCTATATCCCAGCTTCAAAAGCTGAAGCCTGCTATTCTACCCATTTATAAACCCGCACTGCAGATGGTTTTACTGATGACCCTATGATTTCCCAGAATTTATCCCACAATTCTCCAGCGAGAATCACCATGCGAGGCACCTGAGGCCCCTTTGTGCTGTCTAAAAGATTGGTTTATTAACCCGTTATTGATATTTATCAATGTCGTTACTTATCTATTAGTTGATCATTTTTTGACGGTCATGTTTATGATTTATTTGTTGATGATTAGTCCAATCGTTTATCGATATGTTTCTTACTAATACCATATCTATGAGCCCAAATGATAGTGAACAAACAGGTTATTGACGATTGGTTAGGTAACTATGACCATGATTAATAACCACACTGATTGTAGTTAGTATATAATTGATTTGGCTTATTAACAACCGTAACTTGCAACCATAATTGGGGTATATTGGGGTTATGTTTAAAAAATGATTGCGACATTGCTTATTCTTTGTCCTGCAAAATATCTGAATGGAATTGTGTGAGTCTTGTCACTTTGTGAAACAATAAATCCCGATGGTTATAACAATCATTAAAAAATGTATAAGTTATAGAATATAATCAATGACCTTCTGGTTATTTAACATACAAGTAGCTATGGAAAATGACCCATTTACAAATGATAAACCGGATGTGTTGGTCCGTTCCAAAAACCGTTAGATCAATCACCAGCCGGACAATCTTGCTCTGAATTCTTCACCTGGCATCTGCCACGAAAAATGTCCCGACATAAAACCCATGAATGGAGTGACAAACAAAAGGTTGCATCATTTAAACCAAGCTATATCTCCCCATTATATAAAGTCATAAAAAGTTCTCAACAGTAAAAAATCATGTGGCATATCCCAACTTATGGATCCATCAATCCGGTATGTCTTAAAGTGACACGTCCCCTTTTTGGATGCGTCGCTTCGCTATGGGCTCGGCCCAGGCGCTCTTTAAAGGAATCCAACTCTTTGTCCACGAAGCCAAAGATCCCCGGAGGGATGCCCCCCAGGGCATCGGCAAAGGGATCCTGGCGTTGTCGGAGAACCCCCCGATTTCCGGGGAAAGCTACAGAAAGTTATGGCCCATGGCCTTTTTTTTACCAGTTATAAGTAGTTATAAGTACGGAACTAACCCCATTTATAATTCCATAGAATGTAAAATCCCATAGAAATAGCAAGTTATAATCTAATAAATGACCATAATTGTGCAAAATCTTGGTTAAACCTAGAAACAAATGTGGAAAAAAACGATTTTCATTGAATCTACCAAACAAAAATGAGAATATATATATATATATATATATGGATTTCACTTTATTTCAGCAACAATAATAGAATCACAAACATACAAAGATATGAATCCCTAGGGAAAGGATCGGCCAATGATTGATTGGTTTTCCACATCCGATGGCAATGTTTACAGGAAGATCAATTCGTGGTTTAATCAACCAAAATGTGGAAGTGTGCATAAGTTTACTAAGCCTACTACTTAACTAAGTCTAAGTTGGATAGCAGAAAAAAAAACTAGGTTAGCGATGTGGTTTATGGTATTTACGTGGAACTCGTTGATTTCCTTTTAAAGCAACAAACACATTCCATTCAGGAGCATGGCATTTAAGTACTCATTCTCTTTCAAGTCTTGGAGATCATCACTTGGTGCAGTTGGGGGTCATGAATGGGAATCATATATATATATATAATATTACATTGGGTAATGCGGTGTTACAAATAATGGTTATTTGTTACCCATAGGATCCATGTATGCTATATATGTTGACATTTACCATCAATATGCCCCAAATGTTAGCATATATACCATACATGGATCCTATGGGTTATGTAAATGACATGTCCAATTGTACCTGGACTTCAAGGATCCGAACGAAGAGATAACGAAAAGGGAGCGCCTGGATCATCGTATTTAGTTTTCATGGAATCCCTGGCGTTTTTTACACCAGAGCTGAAAATTCTCTGGTTGGTGGTTGAGCCACCCCTCTGGAAAAATATGAGTTCGTCAGTTGGGGTAAATCTATTCCCAACATATGGGAAAAACAAAAAAAATCAAAACCACCAACCAGTTATGAAGGTTCATCCCTCCTTATGGCATTTCATAGCTGTGTTGACAAAATCAATCGGTTCAACTGTTGATTCCCAGGCCTCCCAACCGATGCGCATGGATTAAAATTCAAGGTATACATGGGATGAGAGAGGCACTGGGGCCTTATGATCACCAGGCTTCTTAACAAGCTCCATCAAGCTCCTATAGGGGGATGATCATCCCAGTATAATCAGTACATATATATATGATTATATACATATATATATATATATATGATGATGATGATGATGATGATGATGATGATGATGATGATGATATTTAAAAATTAAATATAATATTGTATATTGTCATACGGTGGAAGGGCAAAGGAATCCTGCACCAATTGGAAAGTATTGGTAACTATGAAACACCGTAAATGGCATGAGACATAAACATGAATAAACCAGGATTTCGCAACCATCCACAGTGAATCCACAGCATCCTTTTCTCTCATGTTCTTTCTACACCTCTCTACATACCTGATGCATTTCACAGAAATGGACGCTTCGAAAATGGCTCACGGCAAAACAAAAAAAAACAAGTCCTTCAAGGCTTGAATGGATCGAAGCCAGAAAACCGCATCGACCCCCACATGGACACCGCGGAGCCTGAAGCAGAAACTGGTCAATACCAACTGATTACCGGATATTGATAGATTCTGAGATGATTTGATTAAAAATTGAACAGTTTCTACATTCATATTTTGAGGCATGAACAAAAAGTGTGGCATTTCTATCCTGTGGGTCAAGACTCTGTGCCCCTTGTTGACACCAACAGTTGTCAACTAATTTAGCAATCACTTTGATATCATGATGTCACCGGAATCATTTTCATGTCAAACTTCTATTTGCCAAACTTCCATTGAACTGTTGTGCATCGTGGAAATCGATTGAACCATGAAAAATACCCATATCCCATCCCATTATACTGGTTGGCTAGTAAATATTTCTGTCATGTGCTAGTTCATAATCCCCCCCCCCAAAAAAAAAACGCTTAGCATAAATTCCAAGAAACTAACCCATCAACAAAGCCAGAGCCATTGTAAGGTGAGGGCCCCCAATTAAAAGTCGGTTTATAAACCCATGAACTAGTTCGATAAATAAATCGACCATAAACAAAAACCATTCACCTAGTAATACATGCTCTCGTAAATCAGCTATACATCCCATGAAAAAAATCACCAGTTGCCAGTTGTCATCACCATTCCCATGTTTTACTATGGATTTCCTAGGGTCTCACCTTGCCTCTTCATGACTCAATTCAACCGCCAAGTGGCTCATTGAGCTTGCTGGAATTCACCTCAGGGCTTCGTGCCAGGTGGTGGCCAGGAAATCTATAGCACCCCGAGTCATACAAAAAGTCGGGGACAACTGGACATCATGGGGAAAACATGGGAAAACATGATGACATCCTGGGAACAAACATGGTATCTTTTCGGGGCTGCTAGATAATCTAGATAGTTACCCTCTGGTAATTTAACATAGCTATTGAAAATGGCCATAGAAATAGTGAGTTTTCCCATTAAAAATGGTGATTTTCCATAGCTATGTGGCAGTTTACCAGAGGGTATATCTAACATTCACATCCATTCGCCGCTAGGCCAAGGCACTAGGCCCTGATCTTGAAGGTGAGTCTGGAGGTGTCGCACTCGCATCTCGCATCCTCTGCAGATCAAGCCCTTTATAAAACCCTTGGGTCAATCACTATCATATTATTGAGGGACATCACATGAAATCACTATAATTATGGGGATATTTTAGCCTTTATCATCTTTATAGGGAAATCACTATAATATATAGTTTTTTGTAAGACCGGTAAATCATCATGTTTATCATCGATCAATGGGTTTTCATCCAAATCACCAATCCAGCCCAGCCACAAACGCTGGATTAAACCCAGGCTTGGCGCGTCAAAGCTACGTGGCCACGGAAAGCGAAAAAAAAATGGGGGGAACCCCGCGTTCGGACATGATCTATACATACTGTGGATGGTTGCGAAATCCTGCACCAGTTGATAGGTGGTCTACTCCATTATTTATAGGTTTTCTACCATCCTTTTGGTGGTGCAGGATTTCTTCCATCCACAGTTGGTATACCATGTAAATAGCCATTTCATGGGTGAAATATGAGACAACCAACGTATAAAAAGTACACCATGTAAATACCAAATTGGTACCACATTTTAATGGGTATACCATGTAAATACCATAGGAGAAATATGATGATTTATCTCTACTTTTGGGGTACCCTATTTTCAGACAAACCCAGATTGTGGATCTGCTGTGGTTGTGTTAGTTTACTGGAGGGTACATCACCTCATCCAATTGCTATATGTTTCATGACCGGAAACATGGGGTCATCCTAAATATGTACACTTATTGTCATTTATTAGTTCTAACTTGTTAGAAATGGGATTGTACATTCTATAAATGAGGTTAGTTCAGTACTTATAAAACTGGTAAAGTATGGCCATTTATTAGTTATAACTGGGTATAAATGGGGTTAATGGTAAACGGCCATAACTGTTGAATGGTGAACATTCCATCTTCCCACCCCTGACGAGATCTTGTCATTCCTGTCATGCCGTTCCGTCCAGCAATGCCCCATCGGGTTAATCAAATCGGTCCATCCAAAGAATCGTTGGCAGAAGCGAAAACCCGATCAACCTCTAAGACAAGATGTGCAGGTTTGTTTGTTTGTTTGTTTGTTTGTCTGGTTTGTCTGGTTTGTTTGGTTTGTTTGGTTTGTTTGTTTGGTTTGTGTTGGCGTTTCTTTTTTTAAACATGTTATTCTCTGCATCACGATTGGAATTCAAAAAAATCTACGATCTGAAAACACATCACTATACACACAAAAATCAAACGTCAACCATCTTAAACATGAATGTGTTTTTTTCTTCATGTTGAACTCAAAAATGAGATCAACTTTGGCTGGGGTCATGGCAGTATATGGCTTTCTCTCAAAATAGGCTACCCCGAACTCACCACTTTCACGCGCGACGCTTGGACTCCTCGAGCCGCCGATCCGTGCTGATGCAGCTTACAAATTGATTCCGAGATATTTCCTATAGCTAGATTGATTCTTAGATTGAATCATGAACAAACATCCAGGCAAAATGTTGGGATCATTGGGATGTGATGTTGTTATCTTTAATCTCCTATAACTTTGCTTCGCATGGCCAGATTGGTGATATCTTCATTGCCACATCTATGGGGAATTCCGAACCGAACAATTGACCAAATGCTGCAGCACGGACCGCGGCAAACGCAAAGCCAGACTTCGCGCCCTGTGCTGGTCTGGGCGAGAGAAGCATCAAAATAAATACAGCCTAGCAGCCTACCCGTCTGAGGACCGAGGAGTGTTCAAACATGTTCAAACATGTTCAAACATGTTCAAACATGATCAAAGCCCGCAACATCATGGGAATATCTTCGGTGTATCATGGGAATATGTGTTGGGATTATAATGGAACCATCCCCTGTTCCTTTTTTTAACGCCCCCAAACGAAACCATGGTTTAAGATGGGATGAACACACACACACATATTTGGGACCATCCAATGGGCTGTAAAATACAATGCGGATAGGATCCTAGGTTCAGAATAGGATTCATCCATGGATTATGATCATTGCCAATGTCTTGGGGACCCACGAACTACCCTCTGGTAAACTAACATAGCTATTGAAATGGCCATTTATAGTGAGTTTTCCCATTAAAAATGGTGATTTTCTATAGCTATGTTAGTTTACCAGAGGGTAATCATCAACCAAGATCTGGGCATTTTTGATGGCTGATCTGGCGCCAAAAAAAGCGGGCCATGCACGTGTGCAACTGTCTTTTAAAAGGCAACCATCAAGTGCGCTGTGGCAATAACCATCCATCTTGCGATATGTATAGGACATGGTGATATGTTTGCTTTCCTCAAGTGCTGCCTATAAATGCAGCTTGTCTGAAACGTCTGGCAAAGCGTCTTAATGTTTGCAATTCCATTTGGAGAAAAAAAACAAATACCCCCCGGTAAACTGTCACATAGCGAGCTGGAAAATCACCATCTTTCAAAGGTAAATCAAATATTTCTATGGGCCATTTTCAATAGCTATGTAACAAATTACCAGAGGGTATGTTTGTTAGTTTATGTTCGCCCCAGTAGCTAGTTCGATCTATGATGTAGCTATATTAATCTAATATCATATTAAATTATATTACATTATATTACATTATAACCAATGATAATTACGTTACATTATTGTGTAATATAATATAATGTAATATAATGATTATTGTAATATTATGTGAATTATGTGTTACATTTACCAGATAACACACACCCAACTGCACCACTGGGAGTCGTTTACTGCGCAACGTAGCCCAGTTACCAAGGTCCGTGCAAAGGTGACCATTTTCGTGGCATCGCATGTTACTTGATGGACTACGGGGGCGGCATCCCAAAAAATCATATGTTTTTTATTTTTGTTACAGGCTTTAACATGTTTAACACTTTATTTACATGTTTAGATTTTTAAACCGCTTTAATATGTTGGAAAGTGTTTACAATTTAAAACTTTACATCATGAATCCAGATTAGAATCCGAGATTTCGAATGTTGAAGCGGTGTCACTGCGTCATCACGTGAAACAACACTGGTCACTGGTGGCTCTCCCTCCCAATCCAGGCCACTGGTTTGGCGACCGAAACCACGAGCGAAGTGAGGATGGCCAGGATGGAGAAACCGAGCTTTGAATACACGACCGAAGCAACTGAATCAACCCACATGGAAACTGGAGAAATCCAGACATTTAGTGGTTTCAACTGGTTAATATGGTTAATATATGGTTAACATAATGGTTAATGATGGTTAAAATTAACCTGGTTGGTGGTTTTTTAGCCTACCCCTCTGAAAAATGATGGAGTGAAAGTCAGTTCGGATGTTCCAAACCACCAATCAGGTGGGGTCCCCAAAACACCTAACTTGCTTCATGATCCCAAAAAAAAAACACCAAAATGCTATAAACCCCCAATGATCTGAGCGCTGGCGTTCTTGACCCCGGTCATGGGATGTTCAAGCGCTGGGGCAGCCCATAGACTGATAGGTAGATAGGTAGGTAGATGGGTCGGCAAATAGATAAGATAGATGGAGATACATTCCACATTGGTATGACCTCTATGCGACCCATCAAGCTGGGGTCTAAAGTGCTTTTGTAACTGCGGGACATGTCTACCATGAAAAAAAACGTATGTAATGCTATGTTGGGGCGCAACATGGTGCAATACATTTTGGACCAGAACACTTACCGTTGACTTAATTACAGAGTATGCAACCTGTATGCCGTGGGCAAATTCACCCGTTGTGGGCAACAAACCCAGCGCCTCCCCATTAAATTAGACATGGGACAAAAAATGTGTGCTGCAAGTACAGTTATGGCCCTTAACCAGTTATAAGAACTTAAAACCCCATTTAGAGAATGTATCATCCCAATTTATAACCGTTAAAAGTTATAACTAATAGCCATGGCCAGAACGGAATGTACTCCTTTTCCCTGTTTAGCGTTGGTGCAGATCCTTCCCAGGTTCTCGCCAGTAACCATCCGTACACCGCGCACGTCCCAGCCGACGCGCAACTTACACGACTTCTTTTTTTTTGGCTGCGCAGGTGGCCAGACCCCTTGGAGTGGGAACCTCTCTGCAAGTCTTGCAGTGCGATGCGTATGACTACAGCATCGCTTGAGCATGATAGAACCGGAGATGATCAAACCACTGTTAAAAACGATTTCAGTTGTGGCCCTTTATCAGTTATAAGTACTGAACTAACACCATTTATAGAAAGGTTTTGTTAACCCATAGAAATAACAAGTTATAACTAATAGCCATGGCCATAACTGTGACAAAACCATCAAAGCAACACCCCACGAAGCCTGAAGATTTTAGCGGATCTTCATAAGATAGCCTCACATAATTCCCCTCCTGAAAAGGTGTTCCTAATCCTTGGCTATTTTGGTGAACACTTTTCATTCTTTCACTCAGATTTCTTAAGTAGATATAATATCAAGTAATATCAGATATCATATATATATATAATTTTATATACATCATATATATATATGTATCGAACTAGCTACTGGGGCGAACATAAACCAACATGGCCATAACTGGTGGCATCACGTATACTAAAAATCTCCCCATATGGATCGATCCAGTGGTCAGGCTTTCCATCGCAACATAGCCATTTTGCGCCCACGGAATGAGAAATGACTTGACAATCTTGACATTTATAATACACACACACATTTATTTATATATATAATGTATATATATAATGTATATATATATATCTATATATCTATCTATATGATGTACATATATATGTATATATGTATATCTATATGATGTACATATATATATATATATATGTCTATCTATATGATGTACATATATACATATATATATATATGATGTGTATATATATATCTATATGATGTATATATATATCTATATATATGTATGTAAATGCCGTATCTGATCAAGTGTTGGAGTTTTCTTTCTGAGTCCACACTCCAAACTCCGGGTCCGTTTCCATCGGCTGCCTTTCATTTTTCTTCTTTGCTTGGCGAGGCTTGCTGGACAAAATAAGGGATTCCGGTGAAGTATCATGAACTTCTTCGGATCGAAGTACACCAATTGAGCATCGTTGAACTTCAAGCAAATGAAGTAAGGCTGTAAAGATTGGGTTACATATCTCAAAGAAACAGTGATAGGATACCACGACTTTGAGTTTTACCAAACATAGGGTTTTGGCGCGGATTCCCCCTGCTGGAAATGTATACAAGCTTCCAAATGGGCTACTTGTCCTGGGCTTAAACTATCGTTCATACCTACTCATTTCAGGTACTTAAGATTTCAGATTCCAGGCATAGTTCAAGCCTTTGTTTTGTGAATCGATTTGGCTGGGGTCCAGCTATGAAAAACCGTGGTCCTTCAGAGTCCTTCAACGATTTCTCCCATCGCAGGAGATCGGGCATCAACATGGCCTTTATTGGCGGTGAACATTGGGCTTTTGACCATCTACAACTATGAAATGTATTGAAATGTATGATTCCCTCACTTACTTCCCCCTGTTGAAATGCATCTGTTGCATATACCCTCTGGTAAACTAACATAACTATGGAAAATCACAATTTTTAATGGGAAAACTCACTATAAATGACCATTTTCAATAGCTATTTTGACATAACCAGAGGGTACCTTTGTTGAAGCTTAAATAGACCATGTCCCAAGGTGGCCAGGCTTGTCCTCGCTTGCGCAGGATCCGATCGACAGACTCAGAGATTCCTCGGTCCGTCGACATGGGAAAGATGAACTCGATTCAGGGGAAAATGTCCAGGAAATAAACTGGGAATATCTACAATGTGAGGCCCCCCAGGTATAAGTTGGTTTATAAACTCCATGAAAACTATAGTTATAAGTACCATAAACCATAGTTATTGGAGTTATAAACCAACTTAATTAGCTATCTTGGGGACCCCACATTGTAGGGGTTATACCAGAAGAACAGGTTGTAAACTGTAAACACTAGTTTCCATGAATGTTGCCAAAGAACTATTGTGTAACATTCCCCCAAGGCGATTCTGGGTTCGATACGTGATCAAATGAGAAACACTATATTCCTGATCAAGAAGGAAACCATAACATTCTCCAAAAACGTCCAAAAACCACATGGAAAACATGGTTGGAATCTAAATTTCATGGTTCTAGTCCACTGTCATAACAGTCAATCAAACTAAGTCACAACTATAAATTTCAGATTCATAGTCAGACTGCCAAAATAACATTTCAGTGAAACATTGTCACGGTCACCGCGTTTGGAAAGGGCGAGCCTAGGGTAAACTGCTCCGCTCCAACATGGGACAATCCGAAATTGGAAAACGATCCAGCCATTCATGGTGGATTGTCCACATCGCATTACTCCAGGGTAACATAAACTGGTTGGTGGTTGACCTACCCCTCTGAAAAATGATGGAGTTCGTCAATGGGATGGATGACATCCGATATATGAAATGAACCATAAAACATGTTTAAAACCACCAACCAGTAACATGCTAGCCTCTGGTAAATTCTTACAGTTTGTGAACTGGTGGCCAACTGTGGCCCATTTGCTTCGATCGTGAAGCGAACTCAAAGTTATGGTGATGTTCCACCGCTACTTCGGCAACAGATGAAATTACCAGGGGGTAACTACGTTTAAATGAGATTGTCAAGTCCGTAATTTCAAACCGCAAAAATATCAACCCGGTTTGCTTTATGAGCAGTTCCACTCCACACACGAACAAACATACTTACTATACCAAACTTTAGATTAAACTTGACAACTTGTTGTTGTCAACCCAGTCAAATGTTGGTATCTAAACCCGTCAAAGTAAAATAGCATAAGACCGAAGCTAGTCAAACTGCATCTTTCAACTTTCGAGCAACTATTGACAACTGGGAAAGGGGTCACAGGTCCTTGCCTGGCTCAACCATTCCCAAGCGAAGCTTCAATCTCTGCCGCTGCTTTTGCAAGATCTCGCTGGCCTTTCGCATGTCCTGGCACCACGGCCGGACACACGTTTGCATCGCAGTCAGGAAGTTGTTAATAACCATGGCATAAATTAACTTAAACCCCTCTATTTATGACATATCCCCAACATGTTCATGACGATCTGCAAACATATTGAGATTTGGTTCAAAAAAAGTGAACTATATTACATATTAAAAACCTACTACACAATATTTAGGGCTAAATGCAGAGGACATAAACACACACATATATATATAGATAAATGACACACAGAACGAGTGGATTATAAACCCTATTGACCAAAATAAAACATCAGGGGAAAAACGCCAAAAATGGCTATACGTAGAACTCATATACAGTATCAATGGGTTTCACTGTGAGGTATCCCCAGATTTGATGGTATAATCATCATGTTCCCTTGCCATTTTTGGTACCCCCCATTTTCAGACAAACCCTTAAATGTTCTTGAGAAGTAGGGTTAAATAACAGTCTCTTAGTCACAGAAAAACGCCTGCAGTTTCAATTTTCAGCGGAGCAAGAAATGATCAAAGAAAGAACTAGCCAAAAACAGACACAATAATTAGATTGAGAACTATACCATGTAATGTCAACCCCGGATTACTCTAATACTTATAATACATGGTGCCCTCCCAATCAAACAACCGTTTGGGGTTTATAGATCCAGGGTATCCAGGGTTGACATTAATATCCCCTCCCGTACTCTAACATCGCTATGGTATGGCCTGTTTGCTTCAATGATTTGGCTCTCCAAAATGGTGGTTTTTGCTGAATGTAACAACTTACCAGAGGCTGTCCTAGTGCGTCCTATTTAAGAAAACAAGAAAACACAGCTTTGGAAACACCATGAAAACACCATGAAACTAGCCATCATGTCTAGACATCATCAAACACCATTTTGTCAAAAACTCAGCAACTATTTTGTCATCTTTATCACCTATGAAAAACATCATCATGGCCATCAAAGTCCCCCCCTGATTTCAATCAGCACCGACGGATCCACCTCACTGAGGTCTTCGGCGCCCAGGGTGTCCGCCACGGTGTACACACAACGCCGCACGTCGCCCCAGAAGGTGAAGGCCAATTGGAGGTCCTGGGACGACGGTTACGGCCCACGGTTGGACCAGCAAGGGAGGCCAGAAGAACTCTAACTCTAGGTCAGGTTAGAAAATATATATAGTTATACTATTAGTTTTTTTTTTTGTAACCATGAAGGATTTATACTTTTGTTTTAAGTTATATTATATACATTCATGTGAGATATAGAATTTATACTGACTATAATGATGATAGTTTTCCATGTCATAAAGTTAATATAAAATTATGTATAGTTATCCATGTCTGAATCATTGACTAGTCATGGTTTATCTAGATATGTTAATCATCATGAGCATCTTATTAGTAACAATTGATTGGTTTGACGGTTTGACTGAACTATGTGTATTTCTATGTAATTAGTAAGTTTCCCCTATAATCTATTGGTTATAGTACTGATTAAGCAATAGTTATTATTGTACTGTAGGCATAGCGCCTAACAGTACTCGTTATCAGAATGTCTATAAAAGTAGCAATTAATCATTATCTAGTAGTCGGTTTATCCATTTATAGTTACTAATAGCTGATTTACCCATAATATAAAGATACCCCAATAGTTTGCAAATGACCCTGGCAGTACCTATGTGAATATATATATATATATATATGTGTGTGTAAAAATATATGTGATTAGTAAATGATATCAAATATCATGTGTAAAATTATAGATCTTCGGTTACTATGATATCAATATCACTCAAATTGGTTCTCCAAATCTCCTGTTATATCAGCTTTATATCCCCATTTTTCTTGCCGGTTAAGCCATGGTTAATCCGTTAATGTTTTCCTTACAAAACAAAATCGGGGCCTCAAGAAAAAGTCGTGACGAGACACATCAATGGGTTGCACGCAGCAGGGAAAACGCTTCGTCACGTCCGTCTTGAAGGTCTCTAAATCTTTGCCCTGCAGAAAACGCACACAGCTGCTAAATGAGCAGCAAAAATAAGCCACGAAAAGCAACAGAAATGGCGACTCAAGCAACCAAAATGGAAGTTTACCAGGACCGGGGATATAGATGTGAATATTTTATGGGATCACCAACTTTTGCCATGAATCTTGATTCTGATGATCCCATAAAATATTCACATCTATATCCCCGGTCCTGGTAAACTTCCATTTTGATTGCTTGATAGAGCCGCAGTTCGGAATTCCTCAGTTGGTAAACATAAAGTCCATTAGCTACAAGGTGTGGCCCCACAAGTTCTAAGGTTATTTTCAATCTGATCCAACTAGAGTTTTAACGAATTACTAGTCAAACCCCAGTTATCATAGTTATTTCATGTTATTTCAACCAAGTTAGCTAAAATATATTGGGACCCCACCTTGTAGAGATGTGGAAGATTCAAAACGAACATGTCACTGGGGGGGCACCAGCTTGTGGGAGGGATGATCTCAAGGACGTGTTAATGCTATATCCACAAGGTGGTGCCCCATAGATAGCTAAGTTGGTGAACATAAGTCCAATCACTAGGGTTTATAGGTGATATATCTATACTTAATGGGGACTATAAACAAACTTTTAACTGGGAGCACATCACCTCGTATAGTCTATATACAAGATGCTCTGACTGAGACTCTGAGAATTTGGATCCACATGCATACCAAACATTACCAAACTAGTTTGAACTTATGGCCATGTGCTGGGGTTCAAAATGCTTCAAAACTCTGGCAGCTGAGAGGTGCATTTTACCCCACTGATCTTTTGGGTCGTTGCAACCTCCCATGTGCCAGCATGCGCCAGCCTGGTACTCGAGGAAAAATTTCACCAAAATGCCCATACACCTAAGCACCACATACTGTCAATACATCTGCAGCAAGCAAGTTCAGCATACCAAACCCGGAAAGATTCCACAGCAAAAAGGATGTGGAACAAAGTGGATTGATTCAGGGGGGTAGCAAGAAATTCGAACTGCTCGAATGTCATCAGCATAGGCTGAAAAATGATTAGAAGAAAACATATTATTATGATAACATATGATAACCTACATCCAAATCAGTGTGAAATTCAGGTTTCCCACACTATACATCCTGCATCATTCTGCAAAACCAAATGTGATCTACATTTCAGGGGGGATATCCCTGTGGAGCCACGGTTGTGGGATGACTGTGACAAGTCCAATGATTTTTGTCCACAGTTTCCCCATAGAAACTCCATAAAATCGGTCACATATCATCACATTATTAGAGATACATCCCATGAAATATCCCAAAATTAATCAATTATATATCATATTATATCGTCATGAATGGCTTGTAAAAACATAGTTTTCTTGGTGAACATACCAATTATTTTCGGTTGATATTGTTGGTGTTGGGGCCCTTACAACCGTTAAGTTCATCATAATTTTGATGCTTACATAGGATAGCTAGGCACATTTTCATGGCCAACCCCCCAGTTCCAAAGATTTGGAACGATAAACCCATGAACAAATGTTCGATATATCTACCATAAGTGTGTTATATGGGTTATAAACATATTAATCTAAACATAAAATGGTTCTAAGTTATATCTATATGGTTATAAATGTTATATATCTACCTACGTACACCATAGAGAACTCACCTAGAGACCTCACCAACTTGAACCCATTTCGCGTTTCACAAGTCTCACCTTTGAAGGCACATGGTTCACCCTCGAGGTGGGTGCTCTCCCCAAGTTATGGCTGGTTGATGAATCCCACTAGCTCGTTGTATCTACCATCACTCAGTGTTTCCAATATTCTTCAACCAACCTAGCAAAGTAGTAAATTTCCAAATGTAACTCTTCGCTAGGTTGGTTTATAAAAGAATAATTAATAAAGTAGAATGATGGACTACTTTGCACCATTTTCACAGAATTGGATGAAGGGAACATTTACAGGAAATCCCTATATTTGATGGTAAAAACCATGGTTTCCTGTAGATGTTCCCTTATTTTCCCATATTGTCCAATTCATTGACCATTTGGTGAGAACGGCTCAACATGGCTCAACCACCAATTTCTCCAAGAGACGCTCTGGGAAGCATGAAGGTGGGTAGCTCCGCTGGGGTGCTGGGATACTGGTCCTGGAAGAAATCCAGATTTCGGATTTCGGATCTTGATTGAAGATCCCCATGACGGATCCATGGTGCTATATATGGTGACATGGATCCCATCAATATACCCCCAGTCATGTTAGCAATTTTCTACCAGCACCATGGATCCTATGGGATCTATCAATTTCGTTCATTTTAATCTATGTGTGTTCTAGGATTGATATCATCTATCTATTTTTGTTCGGTTGGAAGGTGGTAACCTCCCCTAATTATCTTGAAGTTTAGAAAAACCACTTCAGAACTGCCAATAGATCCAACCCCAATCTTCCTAGCCTTATTGCAGTTCCAAAGCAAGCATACCACCATGGTCCATACCATAACCACCTATCTTCGGGAAGCCAATCGAGCCGATCGAAAAAGCAATGGATGATCGATTCCATCGATTCCATCGATTCCCGGTCCTTGATGGGAGTGGCGGACATGAAGCCTGCAGGCAAAATCTTCACCTTGCTCAAGTCCTGGGAACTGCCAGGGATACCCGGTAACCAGTTGTCGAAGTCGAAATTGGCGATTCTCGGGGCCTATGTCAATTTACCAGAGGGTGTATGGAAATCTTAAAAAACATGATATAAAATGATTCCTAAAATGGAGGTCTTGTATCGTATTGTACCATATGAAACCATATTATGTGCTGATATTCCCTGAAATTTAGCCTGAATCTTGATCCACGTCAAGAGCCAATATAAATGGAATCGCCACATCCATCCATCCATCCATCCATCCATCCATCCATCCACCACTATCTATCTCATTTATACTATTTATAGATGCGATTTTCATCCATCTAAGATATTCTAAGATTCTATGCCCTACCCATCCCTACCCACCTCGCCATCCCATGGCTCCTGCAGCAGCACGTGCGCCAGGGACGCCTCGACCAGCTGCCGCAGGGTGCGCTTCAGCGCGCGCACCAAGGCGTGAAAGGCGGCCAGGTCGAAGTCCACGTCGCTGTCCCACATGACGTTCCTCAAGGCGTTAAAGGAGGTCCGTCACGGGAAGAACGGTGGGAAAGGCCCGGAAGGGGTGGATGGAACATGGAGAAAACATGCCGGAAAATTGGGAAATTCTTGTGATTTTAGGGGAGTTTACTCAGAAACAAGGGGACTTATAGTTGATGTATGGGGTTGATTGGGGTTGGGATGGTAGCTTTATGGTAAATGGTGACTTACCCCAACAAATATAGGGATGGATGGGGATGTCCCAGTTGATAGGTTAGTTGACTAAAGTCGCTAAATTCTATGGTTTAAGGTGGATATATCGAAGTAGTTCATGGGGATTCTACGGTGTTGATATGCCACCTTATAACTGTAAGTTGAAAGACCTGGGGATGACTAGTGAGGATGATTGAACATCACAACACTGATTTTAGTAACAATGGTGATAAACATCATTAGAAATAATGTCAACCACGGATTAATAAACCCCTAGGCTCTTTGATTGGGGAGGTACCATTTGAGTATTAAAATTAGACTACCACTATTTTGGGGAGTACCCTCCTAATTAATAAACCATGGTTTATTAATCCAGGGTTGACATTAACAATAAAAGCGACCTGAGGAAAGGTGGACCCCCAAACCACAGGTTTCAGTTGGCATCTAGCCTAAGATCTCAGAATTCCAACCAAACTGAAATCAATATACTAACCTATGGGCAGAAGATAGGCACCCAATGACACCAAATAAGCTATATATATATATATATCTGGGCAAATTATAATAATTCACTTACCTGAAATAAGGCCATTTTGGGATGATTCCTCTTATTAACCATGATTCCAGTGAGGTCGCAGTGAGGTCGTTGTAATTTACCGAGATATATATATATATATATTATAGTCAAAATATGCATAATGAAAGTGTCAAATCAAAGACGGGAATGGGCGGGATGGGGTGGACAGGTGGGGATGAGATTGGACATAGATAACGAACATGATTGAAGTGACAATGAATTGAAACTCATCAATACTCATCAACAATAAGACAAAGACATGAAAACATGAGATTCACACTAATTTGGAGACGGGGACTTCGGATGGGTGGGGATGGATGGTGGGTCGGTGGCATGGATTGGGTGAAAATGACGCATCAAATTGATCATATAGAACTTCCACAATGAAACAACAAATAAACTGGACAATGATGATACGGATAACAGCTAAGGGGATGGATGGGGGGTGGAGGTTGGAACATGGTGGTTGAGTTGGAAGAAGCTTGAACATCAAGGAACTTCAGACGCATGGGCACCAAAGACATCACGCGGCAAAGCAAAAGCATGCCACAGACCTAGGCCGGGCCCAAACGGAGATGGGGATACCCTCTGGTGTCAGTCACAAGTGCACAAAAATCATTTTGATTCCAATTGGAATAATTGATACGGATAGTTACGGATTTATATTCACATACTTTTTTTGTTTATATAGATAACTACAAGGTTGTGCTCCCCCACTTCTGTTTGTTGATTATGAACTCCACTACACGAGATCCTTTAAAATATCAACCAACTTGGCTAACTATGGGGCACCACCTTGTTTAGGATTGTTATGCAGCTAGTTCATGGGATTTAAACCAACCCTAACGGAGGACAGGCGTCCCCGCAACCCTTCAACAGGAAGCTGCTTTGAAAAAAAATGGGATTGTAACTCTCCCGCTCCGCCTCTATCCTTGGCTCCAAGGATTCGTCCATGTCTTCAAATTAACCCACCCCAAACCAAGAGTTGGTCAAAATATGGGTGTGTCTGAAAATAATGATTATTATCCCTATTAAACCCAATGGTTTTGCTGATCATTATCCCTATTAAATGGCTATTTGTTTGGGAATATACCCTATTTTCAGACAAACCCATATATTGTCCCAAATCATCCAAAATTTAGCGCTTTCTCATGCAACACTGACAGGAACCGAGAGCGAGCACCTTTCACGTTGCCAATCTGAGATATCCTCTTATTTTGATGAGATTTCCTTGGAGGTGATGAATATTATCGCCCTCCCCCCATCCCAAAAAGACAACATTGCAACAGCGTTGACACTGACCGTGCCTTGTCCCTATCCTGTGGTTGCAGCGTCGCATTGCTCGGGTACCTCCAAGGCCGAGATCGGCATCGAGATCGCCGAGACGTTGGGAGAAACGCTGCCGGACGATGCCGGACGCATCTTATGGGAGATGTCACTTTTCTATCATGAACCAACAAAAAAACATAGTGCCAAGCTAGGGGGTGCGCCCCCTAGCTAAGATGTCCAGAGCATTTTTTGAGTCACTAAACTTCATTGTTGATAACGTATGATACATACCCTTGTGACGGGCATTGATTATCCATTGGAATTGGGGGTGCTCTATTTTCAGACTAACCCATATCAATTAACTGTATGGAGGGTTCCTAAAATATGGTTAGCCCAAATCATTGGTTTTCCCATTTTGGTAATAACCCATTTTGGATGATTTTGGGATACCGCAATTTATGGAAACCTCATGAAACCTCTATGTGATACAGTTAAACCATACCAATAAGGTTATCTATTGGTTATTAACTAGCCCATTTGATATCAATGAACTATTTCTATTTTGCAATTTCAGCAAATGATCTTTCATTAGCTAAATGACGTATGAAAAAGTATAATTTACTATTAACTATATATATATATATATATAGTTGCTTTATATCAACTAGCAATAATTATCAACATTATATCAACTAGCAATAGATTATACCCAACTATCAATGTTGTTTATCTATTAACTATTTCATTTACCCTCTGGTAAACCAACACAGCTAGAAAGAACATGGTCATTTTCTGTGTTGATGAATTCCCTTCTGAATTCACCATGGTGTGGTGATGTTTTGTTTCAGGGAGTTCGCCGTTTTTTTAACACCGTTGGATCCTTGGTTTTGTTAACATACTGTAACTATAGTCATTTAATATCAACTATAAGAAAGAAGTAAAACAACTTCCTTATTATATATATAGTGTTGATAATGAAAATTAAATTTGACCCTTAGGGCGATGGTAACTATCTATCAACTCTTATCATTTATTACATTTATAGTGGTTGATATTATAGTTACCCTATGGTAAACTAACATATTACCGTTACCCTCTGGTAAACTAACATAACTATGGAAAATCAATGAAAATCACTATTTTTAATAGGTAGATCAACTATTTCGACTGGGCCATGGCTTCAATATGTTTACATATGTTTACCAGGCCGGGTAGATCTGCTAGAATTTCATATCGCCCACTATAGCCTACTTTTTTACAACATCCCACCATAGCCCACTATAACAACATATCCCACTATAATCATTATAACAAGATATGGCCCACTGCCTGGCCCACGTTGATCCGGGGCCCGATGCGGCACTTGATCTCCTGCGGGAAGGGCTTCGTCTCATCCGCAGCCTCAAACGGTTCGCCCGTCAGCTGTCCGAACCTCGAGGTGAGCCGAGGCGCGGTCTCGGCGGGCCCCCCCGGGTGCTAAGTGGTGGACATACGTTCCCCTTAAGGGATGGCCAAAGCCAGAAGGAAAAGCGTAGGAAAATGGTGGATGTGGGATATTTGATGTGGATTTCAAGCCACAAAAATGATAATTTAATGGGATGTATGATGTATATCTAATTTATGATAGCTATAAGAGCTCTGGTGGGAATATGAATGGAATTATGATGGGAATATTAAAGGAAGATCATCCATTTATGTCATGAGTTGGACTGCAAACATACAAGGTGAGGCCCCAACGAAATCGCAAAGTTGGTGCAATAACAATCGGTGAATTATTCAGTTTATGGTAGATATTAATTGAACCAGTTACCCTCTGGTAAACGTTTACATAAACTATGGAAAATCACCATGCTATTAATGATTAATGGGAACACTCACTATTTCAATGGCCATTTTCAATAGCTATGTTAGTCATAACCAGAGCGTAATGGGATTTTGGACCAACTTTTTTCACTGGGGGTCACCTATGGTGATATCATGGGAATGTCAGATTTTGCCACGGGATGACTCAGGGGACCTGGGCCCCATGGGATATGACTCATGTGCCGTCATATACCATGGGACCCATGCTATATCTGGTTGGTGGTTGAGCAACCTACCAACCCCTCTGAACAAAAATGATGGTTTGTGAGTGAGTTCGTCAGTTGGGATGATGACATTCCATTCCCAAGATGATGGGAAAGTCATGTCATCCAGCCATGTTCCAGTCACCACCAACCATATATGGTGGCCTGGTGCTCCATCCCAGGGATCCCCTAGGGTGTTTCGATCATCCCAAGAGGACTGGGGGAAGTCACCTAGCCATTTGACCAGCTCAGGAAAAGGGCTGCCATTTTACCAGTTGTAAAAGTTGTAAATGGTTATTTCTATGGTTATTTCTATGGATATTTCTATAAGATGTTATATATATATAACTCTGCTTATCATTCCACATTCATGGGATGACTTCCCGACTTCCAGCTGTGTATGGTGCCCTCCCAGGCACTTCATCAGCTCCAACGCCGTCAAGCAGGGCTCTGTCAATATGCTGGGTGTGTCCTGCCGTGGAGAAACAAACAAAAATCAAATATGGGTTGGCAAGACAAAAGCCAAAATGGGTCACCATCGGGAAATACGACCGACCTGTCATAAATCACATCGCAACCCCTCTGTTTTTCACAAATCCTACTGGTTGATGATCAATGTTCATGGCATCACGGAAATCACAGCCACGTTGCCATTACCAGCAGAGCTCTTGTCTCACTAACAATACTGACAGTACTTAGGGAGTTCCTATGTGTTCCTATCAACATTCATTGCTTGCTGTTAGGGGGTGGAGGCGGAATATTCCCTCAAATTTAGCCCTTACAGAGGCCTTATAAAATGGAAGCTACCTCCAGTGCAGTATTCAACTTGATGTCCTTTTGGTAAAAATCGGTTTGGGCCGGTTTGGTATACCATCTATCAGAATCTATCTGGTAAACTAACATAGCTATGGAAAATGGCCCATAGAAATAGATGGTTTACCTATTAAAGATGGTGATTTTCTAGTTCGCTATGTTAGTCATTACCAGAGGATATCATCATTTACCTGTGTTTCAAGGGGTTTGTTCAAACCCCTCTATTAATCAACCAATGGGAAGAGGTCATGACGCCGCCCTGGCTGCATCCCGCTGGCGCCCTGGCAGGCCTTCAGCACGTCACTCAGGACTGTGGCTCCTCCATCCTGCAAAATCCAGCCAGGCTTCATGGAAAGCTATTGAACATAGTTGATTTACAGTACCTATTTTTGGTGACTTAAAATCCCATGTTGGTTGAAGATCCCATTTTTCAGATCCCACGGGGCGCTTTGTTCGTTCGTTTCGTCTCCCCCGCACGTTGAAGCGTTGAAGCGTTGAACTCACCGAGCCCCACCTCGCTACTAATGAGGTCCAACTTTTCTAAAACGATAAAGTGAACCAAGGCGTTCCTCGCGAAGGCGGCGAGGAGCTTCCGAAAGGGGTGAACTGTCCAACGGAGACAAAAAAAAAGATGTTGGGGGACTTTGCTGACTTTGGGTTTCAGATCTTCAAAATCTTTATAGTGTTTATTACTGTGTTAACCATAGGGAATATTATAATGGTGTTATACTGTGTTTTATCCATAGGGAATATCTTTATAGTTTTTATTACTGTTTTTTTTTGTGTTCAACTATAATCCCTATGGATCCAATCACTGTCTGAGAAGGTACTTAATCCCATCAATCATACCCCGAACACTTCCTAAGAAGGTACTTGGATCCATAGGGAATATAAGTCTGCTTATTATATAAATCGAAAAGGGGCCCAGTGGCCCTCATACGAGGTCACAAGCCCCTTATTTTGAGTGTCGCAACGTGAACCAAATGGCTAGCCTTTGGAAAGGAGCGATCAAGCTCTCAGTCAGTGTTGCAAAGGCCTAGTGGAGGTTCGATTTGGACAACTCCCCCAGCAACAGATAGTCGCGCTGAAAAATATGAGCAGAACCGTCGAACATCTCAAAATACCTTGAGTCATCTTTGACATGCCACATTTATACAGTAGGGTGTCCCTTCACCAGGAAACCCATGTTATACCTACACATCCTATAGCTACAGTTATGGCCCTTTACAACTAGTTATAAGTACTGAAATAAACCCATTTATAGAATGTGTTTTTCCCATAGAAATTCACCAGTTATAACGTTTATAGCTATGGCCATCACTCCATCAACCTTGCTGAAGTATATAAAATATTATAAAATATCTCCATCCCCATCTATACCCAATACCCTCTGGTAAACTGTCACATAACTATGGAAAAATCACCATGTTTAATGAGTAAATCACCATTTTTACAACCATCATTAATTAATGATTAGCCACTATGATATAACACTTATATACTTATTGACCACAACTGTTTTTTTATCACCATAGAAATCACCAGTTATAACGTGTATAGGCAGCCATGGCCATGGCTAACGTCTATGACTTTCTCGGCGAGCTGCAGGGACCACAAATCCCCATCGAAGGTGGGGTACGAGGAAGAATCGGTGATGCCCTTCATCAGAGGACCGTCCTGACTTTTTTTCGACCAAAAAAAACCCTGGGGGTGGAAACCGTGGAGAACGGCTTTAGGACTGGACGTGCTGAGAAAGCATGGTTTAAAAAATCATATCCAACATTTGGGGGCTTAGCATGTTTTTTTTTTTTTTTAATACTAGATGAATGACACATATGAGTCACATTGACATGAAATTATAGTATAAAGCAAAACTGTATAACATGGATTTTTTTTGGTGCTTTAAAATACATTAAAACGGGGAACGAAATCATTTTCAGGTATCAACATCAACAGAAAGTTGTGATGTTTCCATCGGCATTCAAATGGAGGTGCCGTTGATACGGCGAAGTGGCTTGCCAGCTGGTCAGGAACAAGCTGCACTTACCCTCTGGTAAATCTAAAACATAATTATGAAACAACAAACTGCATGTTAATACCCATAGGATCCATGTACGGTATATATATATGCTAACATTTTGGGGTATATTCATGGTAAATGATACCATATATAGACATATATATATATAGCATACATTGATCCTATGTTCATAGGTAAATCATCGATTTTGAATGGACCATGTTCACCATGTTCCATAGCTAGCCATGGAACATGGAGGGTAACCATCCAAGCGCCTCACCCACAGAACTCGAGACGGAGATCGAAACGGAGGCGCTCGGAAAGGCGATCGAAATTGAGGAAACATCCCCATCAATCCATCATGTAATACTTGACTATAAGTATATGTCTATATCATAGTTAACTAGCTAAATAGCATATTATATATATAGACAAACTATAGTCATCAATATGAGGTTCATCAAACAAAATATCACTTAATTAACTTATATTAACTGAAGGTAAACCAAATTTCTTGCCTTATTCTGTGCCCGCTACCTGGGTTATCCTGGGTGACCTACGACAACTATAGTTACCTAAAGTTATACCCACTCACTTGTAAACCAACATAACTATGGAACATCACCATTTTTTAATGGGAAAATGCACTATCAATCACAATTTTCAATAGCTATTTTGACATAACCAGAGGGTAACCACCATAGTCAACACTGATCTTGGTAAACCAACTTAGCGAACGGAGGCAGCACCTTGCACAACTGTCAGCACCATTGAACCTGCCGCAATGATGTAGAACTTGATGGCTGCTTTGATCAGGAAAAAAAAAACGCGATCTGGAAACATATGCCCATAAAGTAGACAAAAAAAACTTCGGACACATTTGGAACCTGTACTCGTGAGCTTTGAGCGCTGTTCATGGTCGGCCAATCTGCAAAAAAAAATAGGTATGGTACTAGTAAAATATCAATTTTACCCTCCAGTAAACTAACATGGCTCTGGAAAATCACCATGTTTCATATAGCTATATTAACTGTTTCTATGGCCATGTTCAATAGCTTTGTGAAATTGCCAGAGGGTATACCACCCAAAAAAAACACATTTTGCTTACGTTCCAGTCTTGGGTGTTCCGGCCAAGATCCAGCTCCAACGAATTCCCCCAAAAATGCATGCGGAAATAGATCGCTATGAGGAGATATAGACCGCTTTATTCCCAAAAAATTGGATTTCTGGGGAAAGATTAGGAAAATCGTGGTTGTTCAAAACACTCCAGCAAACGGCCCAGTTTTTTCAATTGATTTAATGACAAGTAGCCGTCTCAAATTCATGGGCATGCCAGTTCAAGCAAAACCGGAAGTCCACCTTATTGACACCTGGCGTGTCAAACGCAGGGGCAGTGTCGACACACGAAAAAAAACGGCATGGAATCTCGGGCCGTAGGGTTTCTGTAGCCTGTTTCTTGTTAACCCAGGTTCAATGTTTGATCATTCTGAATGTACCATCTGGTTATTTAACAGTTCGCCATGGTATAGATGGCCCATGGAAATAGATGGTTTACCGTTCTCAAAAATGGGTGGATCTTTCCGTGGCAAACTGTTTAATAATCATACGGTATCTATCAGAATCAAATATCTATTATAAAATATTATAAATAGCATTATCACCAATAGTATCTATACATTATCACTATAATAGCCATCTAACTAGTTTAATAATCAAATGGTATATTCAGTTTTTTTTTTCGCTCATCATGGCATGGGTCAACTTCCTGGCATCCTCACCCCTCGTCAGACATGGATAGAAATTGTCCTCCGAATGTCCGAAATCCTGTCATGACACCAATCCCAGTCATCCTCGTCGAGCTGAGCTCGATGTTTCCACCACAAATCACTAGTTATGTTTCCCGATGAATGTAATACTTCCACTCTCTGTCGCAAAACATGGTCAGTTAAATTCTATATCAACAATCAAATGACCAGCGCAAGTCTTCAACCGACCATGACTTAGCATTGAAACATATTTGATACACATATTCGATGCTATATAAAATGATGTCATATCCATTCTTCCGTAAACAAACAAACTATGGAACATCACCATGTTTGATGGTAAAATCAACTATTTCTATGGCCATGACCAATAGCTATGTCGAATTACCAAAGGATATATAAGAAGAAACCACCTGGAAAAATATCAATGGGAAGGATTATCCCATATATTATCCCATAGGATCCATGTAATATATGCTAACATTTGGGGTATATTCATCGGATCCATGTTACCATATATAGCAGCAGCATGGATCCTATGTTCATAGGATTTCAAAGGTAATTCATCGATTTTTAATGGACCATGTTCACCATAATTCACCATGTTCCATAGCCATGGAAAGTCATAAAAGCCACGTTCCAAACACTGTCTGAGAAGGTACTAGACTTAACCCCATCAATCATACCCCTTGGCCACTTCCTAAGAAGGTACGGCTGGATCCATAGGGTATGGAAAGTCATAAAAGCCATGTTCCAAACACTGTCTGAGAAGGTACTTAACCCCATCA
>Ga0126342_10001779_pt1 | contig 31648 bp, 39 predicted proteins | sample Cyp1metagenome_FD_92528 | JGI IMG/M metagenome (GOLD analysis project Ga0126342, IMG submission 92528) | Coral microbial communities from Lord Howe Island, Old Settlement Bay, Australia - Cyphastrea 1 metagenome | ecosystem: Host-associated > Invertebrates > Cnidaria > Coral ...
ATCAGAATCCAATGAAGATCCCATCAGAGCCCATCAGAAAAGAGAGGATTTGTCAAAACCTTACAGAAGCCTTTGGGGAAGAGTTGGGATTTTCGATTTACTATTGCAAAGCAGACCCCCCCCAAAAAAAAGAAGGGGGGGACCCCCCTTTACTATTGTCGATGTAACATTAATTTGCGGGGCTTTGTGATAGTGTAGGGGAAGTAAGCTACAGTTTGCACGTCTTCATGTGCTTTCAGCCACTATTGGGTTGCAGTATGGTTCACTGAAAGCTGCAACATACATGTGATGACTGATCACGACAGATAGTGACAGATCAGATATGTTAAGAATAGAGAGAGAGAGATAGACAAATAGTTCCATGATTAGATCAGCGATTGGATCAACCAATGCCAAAGAAACTGAATTTTAGCATATAAAGCAATGTAAGCAATGTATCTAAAGTGAAATAACAACAACTTCTTGGCACGATGATTCTGCGGTAGCGGCTTGCAGCCCATAGATTTCATCTGTGGACCCGTAGGTATTACTACGAGGAGTTCTTGACCAAACCCATGGCGGCCCAACAGAAAGGAGGCCATTGATGTGGCCGCGGCCACGGAATTGTCCCCACCTCAGTGAACGGTTGGGTCAAGACTCGCAGATGTATTCACACGCACACGCGCTTATATATATACACATAGGCATAATGATACATGTAGTTTACAGTGTGCACATAAAGTGTGTTCATAATTTTATTGATAGCTAATATATCGCTGTCTTCCTGTTGTATTACTGTATCCCCATTTCTTATCGCAACTTTAACCCCTACCAAGATTGCGTTCTGGTGTTGCTTGTTGCTCATGTAGGACTGGAGAAACGCTAACATCCAAGATGTGAATTGAAATGCTGAAGCACCGCTACCTCTGTTGGCGCGCGATTATTGACATGACTGCAGGTTTTGACAGGTTCTTGGCAATTGTGAGTCGGGCAGAGCTTTGGTAGCGACAGCAGAGACGCTCCCAATCCAACAGTTGGTTGCTTTACCAATCTGTTCTGTTCCGCTTGATTTTGTTCAATGGGTTGAAACAAAGGATCCATGCCTTCAAATTGGAAGTGTTGTGATTGCTTGGGAGAAGCCAATTTTGTCGTCTCTCGATCAGACTTGACTGCTATCAAGAATGCAGCAACAAACAGTTCCAGGGAGGGTGGGCAAGTGTCTCAGGGTCAGTTGGGCATAGGCTTTGTCAACAGCTGTGGCTTTGGGATAGTCCCAAGCACCTCCACTGTATTGCTGGGGGACTATCCAGAGGTGTGAACAGTTGTCCTGGAGAAGTGGGCGAATATGGTTTTCCTTCATGCCGTGCAGTGGGCAGTTTCAGAGGGGGATGGTGGCAATGGGTGGCAATGCCATGTCCAGGCCTCAAGACCTCAAGACATTCATCTTCTTTCCATCCTGTTTTCCCACGGTCTTGGCGGTCTTTTTACTAAACTTGCTCGAAGTTTCTACCTCGACCGATGCAGTAGGAAATGACAAAAACCACTAGCCACTGCAAAAGAATGGCTGCGTCACTAACTGTCATTGAAACCTGTTTGACGAAATGATTTTAACCACCAGGTCAAGATCAGCACGGAGGCCCTTTAAAGACAGACATAGGACTGGGGACCACAGAATTCAGTCGACTTTTCCGGCCTGGATGGGAGATTGGTCGCCATCATGGACGTCAAGAAGAACCAGAACTGATGCAGCAGGTGAGGGGATGTGTAAAGCTGGATCGGATGGCTCGGGTTAACACCAAACACTCTAAAAGTTCAATGTTGGTTGGATGACTATTCATGACTATTCCATGACTTTTCCGTGGATGTTGGTTGGATGACCTGGACAGAACGACCAAACAACGCCAAATCGATTTGGGTCGCTCAGGTGATCCCTGGTGGAGTTGGTGATGGCTACTTGTTGCCGGCCTCCACACTAACACCAGCTGCTCATCCCTTGAGGAGTTCCTTAACCCGGGTTTCTTGGAGTCATGGGCAGTGCAGGGTCGGTGATGTGATTCGGGTGGAGGTATTTGAAGAGCTGCAACTTTTTAAGTGAAAGTTGCAGCTAACAACAAATGGGTCTAGTCACATGTCGGTTTTTCATACTTTAGGGTCAAATTGAAGACGAGGGACCACAGATTTTGGTCATTTTTAGGTACCGAATTTTGGACAATTTTGACCCATCCCAAACATTAGTTCAACAAAACGTCGCGTCCATCCAGATTTTAGTAAAACCAACGATCAACAAAACAGTTGTCCACTTTGTGTAAGGACACATTGTTGCCTCTGATTTTTTTTGGGGGTATCAAAAATCGGCAATGTGGGGGTTCTATTGATATTCTTGTTTACATCTATATAATACCGTGTCTTCCCTTTTTTGTTTCAATGGCTATTTCGGGAACCTAAATTGGAGGTACCTACATATACGAGGCCTATGTAAGGCCTATGAAATTGAATATCCCCACAAATATGGCCTGAAAAACGGTACAGTACCCTCCATTTTAGGATCCTGAAATTCCCAATGATATACATATATATGTATATGTATATATGCATATGTGTATATATGATATGTATATTTACATATGTGTTTACCATGATTTTCGCCCCATCAGTACAGGCTGGCTATGCTCTTCTCTGAGGCCTGGGAGCGCGATGTTTCCGCGGGCTTCCGGAGCTTAGGCGGGCGGCGCGTGGAGCTGGGAGCTGGAAGGAGGTCAAATCCACCACTCATCCAGGGATATCACCGGATTCTCATGGGTTAATGTGAGATTTTCGGGGAATTTTTCACGGGATTTGATGGGATAAACTTGAGTCTTTTTTTTTGGGGAGGGAAGTTTTGAGTAAGTGTTAAGTGTTCTGATCAGCTGTGAGTGGTTTCAAGTCAATGTTCCCGCTCGTTGAAGCAATGTAAGAGTTCCAATCACGGATTAGCGCTGGTTGGGAGGTGTTAAGTCAGAATTCTTGTCCACAAGAGGCTTTCAGACTATGCAATGTGGCAAGCTCAACAGCAAACCATAGCCCTTCGGCATCCATTGCCCGTTCTGAAATTTGGAGGGCGGCAGAGCCCATAGCTACAAGACTTTATGTCTTACCATGTCATTGAACATGGTTTGCCACTGTTTGCCGCCTTATTCAAACCCATTTATTCTCTTCTAGTCTAACCATGTCTAACCCACTTTTGGTCAAGATGGAGCGCGTGGGTGGCGTCACACGAGGCTCAGTGTCGAAGCTCCCAAAGTCTGGAAGCACACGAGCGGAGCGCCTGATTGTTTGCATGGCCAAAAGGGGGAATTAATAAATTCAAGCAAATATGCCAAATATGGGCCATTCTAAGGGAGAAAGATGGAGAAAGCATGAGTTTGGGATAGTTTGGGTGTGCCCTATTCTCAGACCCTGGAGAAACGGCTGAAACTCAGCCTGTGAGGAGACCTCTCCAACCTCTGGCCGCGCGTCGGAGGTGACGGTGGTGCCACTGTCCGGCAGCCTCCTGACCGAGATTTAGCGCGTGACTTGGGATGACCGTCTCAGGACGGTCAGGGTTCGGGAACGTTCATTTACATATCCCAAAGAGATTTCGAGAATGTGAACATTGTAACATCATTGTCTAATAAATGTTGGCATCTGCTTTAGGCAACAAGTGTCAGTCAATCAAACCACTGAAGTCTCGTAGCAATTGGGTGCCTGAGAAGGGCCCAGCCAGAATGGGATTCCACTCGCAAGGGCTTGGGTCGAAATATTTCAATTCAAGTTTCAGATGCTTCCTGGAATCTTGCGCTGGGATCCCTGAAGTTCGGATGATGGCCATGATTTTTCTGCCATGACTACAACCCTAAAATCAAGAGCCGAGAGCCCCCAAAGACCAACCAGACAGAAATCACAGATCCTGAATCCTGAGAAAATGTAAGAACTCTAGGGCTCAACTGGCGCTTTGCGGCTGGTACTTTGTGGTGCCCGAGGCCTTGACGCCGAAACAAAGGTGGGGAGTGTCAGGAAAAAGCGCCGGGCCAGATGGTCTGGAGCCTGCGAGTCGTTTTCTGGCTCTTTGCAAATCTTTGCAAGAAGCTCACTAGGGTGTCATCTGATGGATAACTATCTTTAGGTTTCAGATGTACATCAATTCCAGGAATATGAGTATGACTACTCCGCTTCTCTCCATGTTTAATGATGTTGCGAGTTGACACCATGACAGGTAGAATGGCTCGAGCAAGAGTTGGACCGGTGTGAGGCAGAGGGTCTGACCCAAAAAACATCGTTTTGGATCGTTTTGGCAGGTATGGACCGTCATAGATATTCTTGAACCCCAAGAAATATTTGGAAGGGTCTCTGAGAGAGACATATTTGTTGGATCCTTTGACCCGCAGCAGTGACCAGGCACAGTGCCGAGTCGCTGTAGAGACGCAGAAAGATTTAGAAAGGCGGTTGGAGCGTGTGGAACTTAGAGAGGTCGGTCGGATAAAGGAATTTTGGGTATGAAACTTGGGAGTGGGAAACCAACAGTTCCCAGATGGTTTTCATATGGCAATGTTTTCCCGTAGTCCCAGAGGGGCTTGGATGAATTCTGAGGCAGACTGACACCAGACCTGTTTTCGGCTGGGAGATGTCCCCTTTTTGACTGGAAAAGTGGCTGTTGCGTCTTGGAGGTCAACGCCTGAACTACGAGCAGGAACGTCAGATGTGGCAAAAAGACCAGTGGGGCCACCAAGCGGTTGATGGACCGCGGTTCCACAAAGCTGCAAGTTTGAGTGAGTTGCTTCGTGAATCAAATGTAGAGTTGATGCATTTGACGGCTGTGTTTTGCTATTGAAAAGGATCTGGATTTGGGGATGACAAGCCAATGCATGTGAATGGAGTGAACTAACATCGGCAGATATACAGCGCGAGATACAACCCACAGAAGCCGCAAGGATTCACCTGCAATGAATAGAATGAATGCTACATCGAGAGATGAAAGAATCGAAGGTGCTGTGTAACCCCTCAAATAGGCCAAGGCAGACCCACGAGACGATGGCAATTTCCAGCATCAACTCATCCATTTTGGGTGCTTGATATGACGCATGCATACCCTAAGCTAGTAATTTGAATGGGGCAGCAAAATGAAGAGATCCCTTGGAATTGGGACCCAGGCACCCTATGCTCAATCAAATTCAACATATCCTCATTTCTGGGATATGAGTTGGTCTGGAACTTGGGCAACCTTTCCCATCCCATGCTGTAGACTCTGTAGACAATCATTTTCCATTTAGATCAGGCAATTTTGGTGTATCCCGTCGTTATCCCGTTCTTCCCCTATTTTTCGAAACGGAGAAAGCCAACTTTCAGGGCTTCAAGATCCAACTTGCTGAAATCCCAACTGCTTGTGACTTAAGATTCCCACTGTCAAGAATCTAGAATATACCATGTGGTACTCAAGCATGGCAATGGAAAATCCATGAAAATCCATGAAAATCCATCATTTATAGATAATTTTCCTATTAAAACCCCTGTTTTTCTGGGATTTCCCAGCCATGTTTGATGACAGCAGTTTCGGGCCAGTGCTGCCTCCAAGGGAGCTGCTGCAGCGCCGAGTCACGCAACTGGAGCTGGAGAAGCGTGAGTTCGCTCAAAACTGGGTACTTTGAGGAGCAGAATTTTTCGGATTCTATCTGGGTAAATTATAACGACCTCACTGCGACCTCACTGGAATCATGGTTAATAAGGGAAATCATCCCCAAATGGCCTTAATTCAGGTTTGTGAAATATTATAATTTACCCAGATTCTATAGACAGCAGCACCATGGGGAAAATTGGGATTTAGCATGATTTAGCTGCTTGTGGGCACAGGTTTGTGTGAATTCCTTGATTCCTTGGTTTGATGATTCGACAAGGGAAAGTCGGAAAACTTAGGGATTGCATGATGTATGATTCAAGTTGAGCTCTGCTTCATGTGAGCTCATGACTCTGTGGGTCCAAGGTCATCTCCTTCAAAATCTTGAAAGTCTGGTGCAGACCTTGTCACCAAAAGCCTCTAACGCCACCTGGCTGAGTGGCAATCTGAAGATGGCACCGTTTGGCTTGTGGCTTTGCTTCCCATTTGTCACATAACTCGTTAGGAATTCGGAGATGCCGGAGATGCCCTAAAAAAAGTGATTTTTTTTCCATTACCAGCAGATGCCTGATGGACATGTGTGCCCACAAAGGATGAATGATATCTTTCAAGGTCATAACTCATAACCCGCCCTGGGCTGCGGGGTATGAACTGAGGTTCGCTTCCTTTCAGTTCCCTGCACAGGTGGGCAGTGGCGACTGGGGCAGTGAAGATGGTCATTTTTGCATATCAATTCATTTCAAATTTGAACCGCACATTTTGCACAACCTGGCTGACAAACAAGTAAGGAAACACAATATGTATGTCTATATATATATATATACATATATTTATATATATGTAAAAGTGAGGTATACATAGATAAACTTATATCTCTCTACTCTCTACTCTCTACTTCTCGCTCGGTCTATAAAGTTCCTTTTTTGACAAAGCCAGAACCTTATCAGTCCAGGGTCATGTTGTCCTGCCTGGTGCAGGTGATGAGAATCCTGCCAGCCCGTGGGGTTGCCTGGGATCGAAGTGAGTTGGCAGAAAGTTGTTGCGCACCAGGCCATGTGCAAATGAAGACCCTAATATGGCCATGAGAGTATTACAAGTCTATAGTATGACAACCCTAATATGTGAAAGATGTTGTTGCAGAGTTGTTTTGGTTTCAATATGGGTTCATGGTTGATGACAATGATAGTATTGGAGCCATTTTGCTGGCATTCGGGGACATGCAGCTTTAAACCATCACTACAGTATTTTATTAGTTTAGTACATGGGCCTCTGCCAGCTATCACTGGGATTCTTACTGCCCAGAACTAACTTTCGGAATGCACATATAATCACACACACACATATATATAGTTATATATAATTATATATAATTATATATATAATTATGTGTAATTATATATATATATATATTAAATATATTAAGTATAATGCACATACATCTTCTTGAAAAATGCCAGTTCTGACTGACAGTGGATCTGATGTTTCACCATGCTCCTGAGGCGATCGGAAGCTTCCTCAGTGGCGCAAGTTCTTTGTGGATCTGAGGGCTAGGGCGGCTGGGCTCGGCTGGGCTGGACGCCTCTAAGACGGAGGTCGTTCAGAAGTCAGGGAGGCCATCGTTCAAACCGCATGGATTTTTTTGGGGTTTGCTTCAGTATTAGAAATCACTGGGGGACTCATCGCAAAATTGACATGGTGAATTATCATGAATTATTGGGAGATATCGTAATATCGTTCCCACAGTTCTTAGGGTGGGGGATAGTCTCAAGTACTAAAGATATCAGTGGTTGCTCCAAAAAAGAATGGGATTGGGATTGGCGCCCTGCGAGATGGCCAGCTTGAAGACATGCCGAGGGAAGGTAGAAGGTACAAGAGGCAGTTCTTTTTCGGTTTGTTACAACATGGCAACGGCAAAGATAGAAATCTGGGATTCCGCATTGTCAGGTTGGAATACCGGAGGTTAGTCCCGTTTCACCAGTTGCCGGGACACCAGCCATTGTCATCAGAGGGTCCGACACAGAAGCAATGCGATGTATCTAGTGACTGTTGCCCAAATAAAGAATTGAGAAGGAACATCCAGTGAAACTGAGGCAACTCTTTCAAGAGATTCGTTGGCACTTTTCAGCTCGAAATTTGGCACTTTTCAGCCTGGGGGTATTCAAAAGCCAGAGGACTTGGTGGAGCTTCCGAGGAACACATGTCGAGTGGGTATATGACCAAGATCCCAAAGGATGGCCTCGGCATGTGCGTAGGTTGGACGAAAAATGAATCCCTCGTGACCCAGCAGACTTTTCGACTTTTCCAGCCGTGCAGATCGATTGATACTCTACGACTCTGGGATCCGAAGAAGCCGTAGTATATCAACGGTGTTGATGGCATATACACACATGTCATGTATAATTACACACATGTCATGTATAATTACTAATTACATTTGTATATACGCATGACAATTATATCCAACGCTTGCATGATTGCTGATTGCTGGGACCTCGGTGCGCCATAGTTCAGGGTTCCACCATGGCAAAGTGCCCTAGATCCGCGCCTGTGTGGATGGTCGAGCCATGCTGCGACCTGACACGGCCATGTGCGGAAAAGAACTGGCAATTTGCCGTTCTAGAGCCGTAAACCTGACGATCATATAATCCTTTTCCACTAATGAATATCTTGTTTCATCCAGTGTGTACCCCCCAAGGTTTTTAATTTTTCATCTTTCATATAGTTGGAATAGTTGATTCCATTCCCCAAGGATCTACTTCCAAAGCTGGGATTTCTCCAGCAGCCGTTGGAGGCGCTTCTGCAAGAGCAGGAAGCCTTGGGTCTGCAGGGAGATCGCCCTTCCGTGACTGTCAAGCGAACCAAGCCGAAGGTGGGAGACTTTCTCGCGTAGGGCCTGAGGGGGGACGAGCTGAAACACATGGAAAATGGAAAGGCTGTGTCCAGGGAAAAGTCTCATCCGGTCTGTTTGAAAGGAATTATCACCTACTGTGGGGCCCTTGACAATGCAGAGCATTGGAAGGCTACTTATAATTAGGTTACGTCTTCGTTTTGCAGTTCGATGCTGTAAATCTCCAAAATGATCCAACAGGAATATCCTGAAGCGATGCTTTTGGAGAAGCCTTCGTAGTGAACAAATTCCTGCCGGAAAAGTGGCTTTGAAATGCACCATAGTCCGCTAATTACCCGGGATGATTCCGGGCCAGTTGCTGCCTGCTGGCTCCTGGGAGGAAGAGAAAATTCCAGTGGCAAAGCCTTCGCTCTTTAAGCTACGGCAAGGCTTGGTATGATCAGAAAGTGGGGTTCACAATGAAACCCAAAATCAACTTAGATGGTTGATTTTCCATCCCTAACTACCTGTAATGATGCCAAATGACTGCCATTTTTGAGATGGCCGCACTTGGCAGGGTTGGGGTCAGCTTGCAAATGTTTTGGTGACGAGGAGAATAACTGGGGTCCCCATATCTTCCTTCCATTCAGCCGGAATGCCACATCGAGGTTTCCATGGTGGGGTTGTCATGTCGCGTTGCGACGTGGCTAGGTCAAGCCAATGCTTCAGAGACACATCCAGAACTTCAAGCACTGGGGGAAGCCCTGGGTTCAGGCTCGGGTGCAGTTCCATCTTTCGCCTCCCATTGTCCATACTTCATCCCCCTCCCAACGAATCGGCATCGTCAGCGTTATTGTTGTGCCATCGTCATCGTTATTTCATCGAATTCGTTCTGCTTCTCCCGGCCTCCCTCCTCCCTCCTCCTCCCTCCTCCTCCCACATCCTCATGCTGCTCCCTCATCGCCGTTATGGTCGCTTCCGAGGAGAGTTTGTTTCCTCCTACCAGTTGATATATGTTGTTATTATCAATATGGGTATGGATCCATTTACCAGCTATTTTGATGTTCACCAGGGGTACAAGGTTTTGACACACTGCCATATCAGTAAGATAAGTAAGGTAAACATCTGCCCATACTCATGCGGTATTGGCTCGCTCCTGCAGACCCGACACGCGCAGGTGAAGAGAACCCCCTCTGCTTGAAGGAGGTGTCGGAGCGTCAAGCACCGCTACATCGTCGAGAGGCCTGGGTGGGAGAGCATCATCCGTGGCCCAGAGATGTTTGCGGCTTAATCCAAGTATAAAGGTCCCAGATGGCTGGGGTGACTGCTGGAGACGGCTGACAACACTGATTACGAATGGACCCAGAAAATCGGTCATTTCAGGTCTGGCTTAGTACGGGGCAAACCATGGCAAACCTATATAGAAAGAAGCCATCCCAATTATACCAGAAACGGTGTAAACCATCCCCAATGCGAGGTTTGTATTAGTGTGTTTGCTTTACCAGCTTACTTGTCAAGTAGTTGAGGGGAACTTTTACAGGACCCCTTGCAATTGGAAATAGAACCCGCATAAGTTTCCAGTAAGAAATCCCTTGACGAGTCCATTGCTTCATAACGCACCCCAGATGGAAAAGTAGCATCCTACAGAATTCCTGGCGAATCACTACCCTCTGGTAATTTAACATAGCTATTGAAAATGACCATTTATAGTGGATTTACCCATTGAAAATGGTGATTTTCCATAGTTATGTAACAGTTTACCAGAGGGTAACTATTTTTGGTGCTGTAAAAACCATCCCATTTCTCTGGGCCAATGACATGGGTGCGATGGGCGCCACGAACATCACTGCCACCAGGACAACTTTGCAGCACCGGAAAGTGGCTTTCCGGTCCCGCTGCACCGAGCCGTCCCTTGGATGCGAGACTTGGCAGTAGATACTGGGTAAACTAATGTAACCTATCCATACAGTGACCACCAAAAAGATAGAAAAAACGAATGAAAAGTGATTTATCAATATTTTAGTTGGATTTTACCTGCGTATCTTTTTGGAAATTGCTATAGTTATCCATGTTATCCCGAATTTCTCATCGAAGATGGATGGTATAAACCATCCCCGACCTGGAGGTTGGCAAGTCCTTGGGCGCCACTCTGAAAAAACCAACGGCAGATTTGGATCGAGAACCCAAGGACGAGGCGAACTGCAGGGCCTCTTCAGGGATCTTTTCCTTTTGGGCCCAGAAAAATGGCAGTTTCACCTGGAAAGGGAGAGATTTTGGGCAAAGATCCTCAACCAACCCCCATTTTCCCCATTGCTTCGGATCAATCGGATTGGTGTTGAGTTGGCTGATCTGGTTGGCGTCTCCGGGCTCCCAGGGCTCCCAGGCCTCCGAAGCAACAAACTCCCTGGATTTCCAATGGCCAGGATGAAGCCATCGACATGGAAAATCGAAAGACGCTGATGAACGCATCGCCTGAAGAGGCTTGGGAGAATGCCATGTGGAATGGACAGACCGTCACAGACCCGGGCAGTTTTTGGCAGAACAAGACAGATGAAGAAATCCCAGGAGTTTTTGAGCATGTCGTTTTTCTTGGGGACTTACATGTCCATATGTCCAAGTTGTTTCCAAGTTTTCAGTTGTCAAGGGACCCCTTGTCCCGGAATTGGACACATTACCACGGGGTTTGCCCCTATGCAATTTTTCGTTTAACTGGTGCAATTTTCAGTAAGCCATGCCATAAGAACTACTCCGATCTTCAGTCAACATTTCTTTTCAACCTCATTTTCAGTAATTTTCCTGAATTTTCCATTCAGGAAATCATCCAATTTTCAGGGCCACCCTTAGCTCCACAGCAGGTGAAGGAGTGGCAGCAGCAGCTGCTGCAGCAGCTGGGTGCCGAGACCTGCGAGCGGCTGCGGCAGCGTGGCGTGCGGAAGATGGGCCAAGAGAAACGTAAGGTCAAGGTGGCCAAGGAGGTCCAAGGGGGGATGGGGATGAACATAAAGTAATGGCTCATAGAATATATATATATATATACATGTTCACGTGTATGTGCAAAGATATAATTAATATACATATATATATATATATTAAGATATAAATATGAATGTGAACATAGAAGTATGCATAAAGATATTGGTGCAAGATGTATCAACATTTCATTTATATAATGAGTATTCTTGATATAATATCATGATGTTGTATGAAGTCTACATCAATCGTATTGCTTGAGATAAGCGTGGAAGAAGTTCTGGTTGGTGAGGTCACCCCTTTTTGGATTCAAAGCGAGACACCAGAACTTTCTGGCAGTTCAACCGTCATTTTAAAGATGTCACCAGGTGCCATCAATTGTTAGCACGGGTTGGCACCGATATTTTCATGTCACCAGGTGCACCGGTTTCATTTGATCCATTTTGTTGAAGTTCCATGACCCGAGCGGCAAGCTTCAGTGTGCTTTTTTGTGGGTGTTTTCCGCCCCAGGTGGCTCCTGAGCCGCCTGAGCCCAAGAAGGTGTTGGCAGAGAAAGAACTTCACGAGGACAGGATGGCGGTCCTTTACTAATGGGGCTGTGCAGCAGCAGGGTTTCCACCATTCATGAATGGTTGCTGGTTTCACATGTTTCACATTCTGTATTTTGGTCGCAAAAAACCCAATTTGGGATGATGACCTCAGCTTGCCACTATTTTTCGGGAGTAAATACCAACCAGTCATGGCGGCAGCATTTTCGGGCAAGGACTGCCGGGCAGCACCCGCCACAGTCTCTCTGGAGATGGATGGTGAGGCCTCGTCCAGGATCTATGCAGTGATGCTCTGATGCAACACGTTTCATCCCAACAGCAACCAACCACGGTTGTTTGATGTCAATTATTCTGGGAATGGAGGGAATTGGCGGTGCTTTGGGCACACAGAACTCGTGCCGGATTTCTTGTTTGCTGCAGGGCCTTGGCGTTCTAGACCGCTCTGAGTTGCAGAAGCTTCAGCAAGGGTCGCCCAGGTCACAAATATAGTTTCTCGCTTTTGAACTTGCTCTGGATTCCCGCCCAAAATCGCCCAAGTCCATGGTTCCATAGCAGAAATGAAGATAGCCCGATGGTTGAAGCACTCTCAGGTGGATGACGCCAGCTGGCGAGCCTGACTTTGACAAGGCAAAGCTTGCGGCCTGTTGGGTCCACGGATGTCCAGGGCATTGAAAGGGCAGGTCAATAATCCGTGGAGGTGTCATGGGGGTTACCGGCTTCGTATTCGTCGATATTTTTCAGACCTTCCAATCCTCCCAATCAACCCAAAGTGTCGTCCAATTTCCTGGGAAGTTCATGGTTGGGGAGCTGGAAATTCCATGAAATTCCCACAATTCTTCCCGGACTTCGGTTCCCAATGGCTTGCGGTCCAGGTAGTGGCAGATGCCAGTCTGCCACCTGAACCATGTGGTCGGGCCCTGCAGCTCATGCGTTTCGATTTTGATGGTCGTGTCTGCCTGCGAGGCACATGGGTGAGATGGATGCTGGAGAGCACTGACCATGATCGTGAGGGGGAGAGCAGTCGGGGTACTAGATTACTAGATGGCTGAGTGCCGTATGTAAAGTGCTTCGACTGTGCCAAGTTGCGAATCGCATGATGCTCCAATAACTTCGCCATAGCGACCCCTGCACTCCCATTCCTTCAGGGGTTCAAGGCCAGATGTATATAGTACTGACATGTACTGACATCCTTTTCTTCATTTTTTCATCGTCGTGAACTGGCTGGTTGTGAAGTTTCACTTTGATGCCAGCCGTTCTGGCTCCAAGTCGATTGACATGGGGGAATTGACCAGGGCAGCTCCGAAGATCAGCCGCCAGCAGCGGCTCTGGTATACTTGTATGACCTCACCATGTCACAGATTGACAGGCCTCATTTGACATGCCAGATTTTCGTGAAACATGCCTCCTCTCGGCACAGCCTGATAGTGATTGGCTGATCTGGTCAAGCGTGTTCAGATGATTTTGCTGGGTGCCTTTGACCGTTTACATCGGCTCAGCTTCGATCTCTGGTTTTGTTTTTTGCGAACTTATGATGGGTCTGTCTGTACTGTATCAGATCCCCACATTCCGATAAAACTACCATGAATCTCTCCCAGCCACTCAGGTGCTACCAGCTTTCCCTCGCTTCCAGTGACCCCTGCTTGGGGCCGCCTGCCCTGGTCGCAGCGGCGGCACCTGTTGCCTCGTTTGATGGCGAAGCGTCCAAAGGTCTACGCAGTCCAAGTTGGACGTCGACCAGGGCTGTATAAGACATGGGATGAGTGCCTCTGCTGCGCATTTTGTTGTGGCCAAAAAAGTATGGCTGGGGGATGGCAAAAGGAGCTTGGGGGGTGAAAAGCCAGGAGGGGAGGAACCGATCATTGCACAAATGAGACTTGAAGGCAATGCTTTGCTGATGACGTTGTATGCCCGCACTCAGGTGTCGGAAACAGACTAATGGTTTCCCAGGCGCGGGAATTTTTCTTTGGCAGATGAAGCGGGTTGCAAAGCCTTCTCATGTTGCAAGAAGCACCAGGACTTTGAGATTTGCGTGCTGACATCAGAAGCGATCTTCAAACTGTTCGTGTTCCAAGCAGTTCCAAGCTGCCGGCACAGGTGCAAAGTTCAAAAGCTTCGAATGCGAAGAGGCTGGACATGGCTGACCCTATGTTCCCCAAATTGGTATCCCTTCATATTCCCTTTGAAAGCGTTGGAGCCATCCTACTTTCATTTCTTTTCTTTTGTTGCCTCCTCCCAGCCACCCGGGCACTCCACGGGCAGGCCGCCAAAGGCTTCCTGGCTGCAGCCGTGGCCGCTTGTGCAGCACCGCGGCGCCCCCAAGTTCCCGCAGCTGAACTGTCGCTGGACGACCTGAACGGTGAGCAGCAGGCCGTGGTGCATACAGTGCTGAAGGGCCACAATGTCTTCCTTACAGGCGGGCAATGGCTGGCAAAATTGTTGGTCAACAGTGGGTGCAAGTTCCCTTTTGTTTGATGGAGGAAGATTGAGTGATTGAGAAGAGAGGTGACCCCAAGAGAATCCAAGAGATACATTTTTAAGCGTTCCCCAGCAGCTCATGTGACACTGAATTAATGGCTCTGCTCCCCAGGCCCCCCTGGCTCTGGAAAGAGCTTTGTTCTGCAGCGCATCATTCAGTTGCTGAAGACGCATCGCAGCAGCAAGGCCGTGGCAGTGGGGCAAATTCGACATCTGAGCTATGGGATCTATGGGGTATGTGATACTACACATACACGCATACATCCATCCATCCATCCAGCTTCGAAGCTCCATGTTATCTATCTATCTATCTATCTATCCATATATATATATATATACGCTATGATTTGCGATTATGCAGCCCCACCTGCCCCAAATACAAACCCAGAAACCCAACTGTTGGACTCACAATTAAGCTTGTTTCCATCTTTTCCATACCTTCAACACGACCGGAATGTCACTGGAGTTCACCCTGGGCACCCTGAGGCTGTCGCCGTGTGTGCCTCCACTGGCGTAGCGGCAGTCCATGTGAACGGTTGTACCTTTCACAGCTTCCTGGGCTGTGGCCTCGGTGGCTTGAAAGACTGGGAGAAGGTGAAATTTCAGAAATCCAAGAGAGAGGCGGCTCCGGGCAGTGGTGGTTAAACCAACACGGAGAACTCTTAGAAGGATCCAGAAAAATTGATGGGGATAAACTGGGAACAAGGCACTCTTGGCTGGAAGGGTCTGATTTTCAGGTTTCCAGGGCCAGCTGCTGTGGCCAGTGCTCAGTACTCCATGTGCTTGGTTGATCCACAAATCCTTTGCCTTGGTTCAGGTCCGCAAACGTTTGCGACAGACAGAGATTCTGATTCTGGACGAGGCGAGCCATCGTCACCCTTCCACCAGGTTTGAAGAGCTGGGTTTTTTTCAATGCCACAAGTGATCAAACAAAATCAAGGTGTGCCGGTTTGCCAGGCGGCAAGTCCCCTCAATGATCGGGTTACATCTCAGCTAGGCTATAGCTTTGTAAATGCCATGGTTCCCAAACCAACTGCCACCCTAAACCCTTCAGGTGAGCATGCTTTCGGGCGACTTCTTAGACCAAGCGTCGGACCTGCTATCCTTCATCCGCACACCCGGTGGCCAGGGCGCCTTTGGTGGGCTGCAGGTGGTGCTCTGCGGGGATTTCATGCAGCTGCCGCCGGTACAAGCCACAAACCTCGCCTTTCAGGCAGAGGTTTGGCAGCAGTTTCTGGGCTATCAACGTGCCGAACCGATTCCATTACTGAGATGGGTTTCCAATGTCCAGTATTTTGCTCATCCCTGTTCAGTTTAATGTGTTATATGTGTTCCTGATTTTGACCGGCCGGTACCTATAGTCCGCACCGTCTAAAAAAATGTTTGGCCACTCCTGCAGGTTGAAGTTTCATCATTTCAGCTTATGCAGCAATTTCAGACAAGCAGAGGATGCCGAGTTCAAGGACGTGCCGGATCGATCCGGATCGGACATCACTGGTGTTTGGGGAAAAAAGTCTCTACCAGATGCTTTTCTTTGCATGTTTGACCTTCAGGATCGTGAGCATTTCATCCAATCTCTGACTCCTGCGATGTGACCTGGGCTCTGCCTCCTTTCCTTTCGCATTTTTATCATTTCCGAATGGTTCGACCACATTCGACCACTGCAAAGCTTCGTAGGACTTACTGCGGGAACTGCGTTTGGGGAGGTTGTCCCTGGAGAGCTTCCGGTCCATCTCCCAGGCTCAGACAGTGTTCTGAATAGGGGTATCAATCACCAATGGTCCCGCCAAAGCAGTGGCTAAAGGAGTCGAAACCATTCGATTTTCTTTTGGGTAAAGGTGTCATGAAAGCTTGAAAAACAATCCAATGTTCTTGGAGCGAATATTTTTGCCGTTGAATCATCTTCGCACCTTCCTTGCGGCAGGAGCCGTTGGAGGGCACGTCATATCCCAAGATCGTGAGCACCAACAGAGAAGTGGAGGCGGTGAACTGCGAACGCCTCGAAAGCTTACCTGGCGAGGAGTATGTTTTCCACGCACAGGACACGGGGCCCCGGGGTCGGAATGGATAACAATGTTCTGAGGCCAAGGCCGGATCCAATCGGAGATGGCCTGAATACCGCCCACTTTTTTGCATCTTTTTGCTAAGTAGTGGGGGGTGTACAATATTAGATTGCAAGGTGGTGAGTGTTAGTGTTGACCAGGAAAATTATTGCCCTTCCCATTTGGCAAAGGTCATCAATTCTTGTATTCCAATCGTTGGGATGCGAATGTTGGCCCTGTTTCTGATAAGATGAATGTTGACGTCGTGCCTTTTTGGGGGCTGGTACCATCCCATGCTCTATACCTTCGCGGGTAGTCAGGACGAAATGGAGAAACACGCGCCTGCCGTCAAAGCAGCCATGGACAATCTGATTGTCCCAAAGGAGAGATGGATTTTCGCTGCTTGATGTAGAGCCGACGACAAACAAATCATCAACGAACGTCTCTGTGTGCAGTTAGAACCAACGACATTTGATACATTTTGATACTACAAACTGGACTCCCACTTTTTGGAAACCACATGGGATGTTTTGTGGGTCTTGGGCGAAAAGCCGGTTGAGGAGCTGATTTCTTCTTTGTCAGGACCGTCAAATTAGGGACCCAGAAACATTTGTAGGCGATTTAACCAGCAAAAATTGGGACTTCATGGGATCTATATATTATAGTCATAGTCATTTGCTGCCTTAAGTATCCATTTTTGCTTTCTTTTATGGTCAGGCTTGACCAACACCGCAATGAAGCAGGAGTTGCGCTTGAAAGTGGGCTGCGTGGTGATGCTGTTGGTGAACCTGCGGCAGCCTGATCGATGCAAAACTTTGAGCCCTGCTGCTCGGGACCCTTGGGATTGAAAGCTGGTCTTTGAAGGGGTCAGATAGTAGCACCTTTTTTTTTGGGAAAGCCGATTCAAAGGATCAGACAACATTGCCAGGTTGGAGTTCTTGAGCACCTTTGCGGCATTTTTTTAAGTTCACCCGAATATAGCTGCGGCAGCTGCGGCTACTAAGTCCTAAATGCTGTTTCCCCTAATAATTCTTCTAAGAGAAAATCTGCACGGAACCGCTTTTTTTGTGGGTGTCGAGCAGCTCTGGTATTCTGTGCAATTTCCCTCAAGGCAAATCGCATATAATAAAACGGTAGCCCCGCCAGGACACGACCCCGCGACAGCAGAGGGTGCTATCTGCAGTGGAGGACCTGGCGCCAGAGGGCTATGAAGGTCTTCAGATTCCACTGGTGAATGGATTCCTGGAGGGGTCTTTAATGACGATGTTTGCCTTGAGATACCGAGTTTGGTCATCACACATGGCTAGCTGGAGAACCCACCATTGATTTTGAGATTGTCCAGTGCCATGTTGGATTGCTGGAGGGTATTTCGCATACCGGTATTGTAAGAAGTTTGTTTTTGTATGTCTTTGTATTCCTTATGCGTTGATATGTTGTAAGGCTTTCTTCCACTAAATTGGATTTTTTGGCTTCCCTATGTGCCCCACCGACAGCCTGAGGAAGTGTGGGGCAAGTGGTTGACTTCGAAGATGGCTTTCCACTGGTCCAATTTGCAAGAGGACTGGAACAAGTCTGGACGTTTCCAGCTACATGCTTTGTCAGATTCATGCCAGACAGAACGGAATGTGTTCTCGGGCGAAACGGACTGGGTTTGGGTGTAGACACAGCTCACTATGTGATGTGGGTTCAATCATGTTCAGCTCCTCAATCCATGCCTGGCCTGGGCCCTGCCGGGAGGATACAGGAGGCGGATCGTACCCCACACCTTTGACGGAGAAGCTGGTCACTTTGGAAAGCTTCTCTTCCGCAGCCCGCTGCGGAGCCTTCCATCTAGAAATGGGTGCTTTTTCCTTGCTATGTTTGATTGCTGGGAGGTAACTTTCCTCGGAAATTCGACAACTGAGGGCTTTGGGGGCATGGCTTGTGTGCTGGTGTTTGGGGAGGGCGAGGAGTATTGCAAGAACTTTTGCCATTTGGGATATCTGCCATGAGGTATTCGAGAAGTCAGGTGCCGCTCAAAGTGGCCTGGGCTATGACGATCCACAAGACGCAAGGCAGGGCTGTGATAGTTTGGCGGTTCAAGAACGTGAATTCCCAAAATCATATTTCCATCCCAAAGCAGAGAGCTTTTGTGCAGTTTTGGGGGCTAAATTGGCAAAACACGGGACGGAACAGTTCCGCAGAGCGTCACACTGCTCCAGAGGCAACCCACTTCGGAACATGGTAAACACACGCTGGATGAATATCATAGGTAAATCATAGGTAAATCATAGGTAAATCACAGGTAAATCATAGGTAAATCATGGTAAATCAATGGTTTATTATTGGTAAATCATGGTTAACCGGTTAACCATAGGTAAATCCATGGTAAATATGGATGAAGTCATCGGCAGATCGTTGGCCCAGCCATTCTTTAACGAGGCTTGACGTTGGACTCCAGGGAATTGGATCTCTCCAAAGTCTTCGATCCGGCGCAGCTCTATGTGGCGCTGTCCAGGTTCCGTTCGTTGGACCGGGCCGCTGGGCTGCCATATGGCGCCGTTTCAATGGGAAAAGCTATAGGTAACCGCCATCAAAAAACCACTTAAGGCAGATGGGGAAACATACGAAAACAGTATGAACCATGATTTTTTGGGACATGTGGTGATGTTTTTATAGCTTTGGATGTAATAAATATAATAAGGCTAAGGGGTGGCGCAAGAGCTGAGCCTTGCGCCAGTAGTTATTTGATGATATTTGATGAGGTATCTACTGTAGCACCAAAAGCATTGTGGTGAACACCCCAGAAGAGGAACATTGTTTCGTGCGGTGTCTTGGCCCACGCTCTATTCGGAACAGGTTACAGTTAAACCGACAAATCTGCGCTTCTGTTGGTTGCCGCCTTTAAAATACGTCGAAAGGTGCACCAGAATTACTAACCCACCGTCCCCAATCTTTCCTGGTTATCACACAATTGGGTCGGTCAAACCTCTCATGAAACAACCATTTCCCTGGGGAAACCCATCCTGTGGACAACCCATCGTTTCCTAAGGACATGATCTATATGAATTGCGTGTTTCCCTGATCATATCTACATGTCAAGTTTGCCGTGAGGTATCTACAAACAATCAATCACAACCATTAACTAAACAACATCTCAAACTCAACCAATACACGCACACATGTGTGTATATGTATCTATTATCTATATCTCTATATATAAATTATATATATATCTCTCTCTCTGTATACATATACACAGACAAATCTATATCTATATATATATCTCTCTCTCTCTATATACACATACGTAGATATTATAGTCATAGCTTGTTTAGATGACTGGCACGATGATGTGCATCCGCAGCTCCAATCACCCAGGTGAAGCTCTCGGGTCTGCCGGAGCGCCTGCCGCCGCCCGGCCCCATGACACGCTTAGCGTTGGACTTCCACCAGAAGTTGGAGAGGGTGTCTGGTCACCGTGGCGTGGGGGGTTGATATGGGGATGATTCATGGGGATATGAGGGATGAGATGATTGATGGGGATATTGATGGATAATGGATAGGATAATATTGGTACTTATAGTCATCCCCACAAAAGATGGAAAAACTCGCTCAGGATCAAACTAGGGTCTAGGGAGGATTTATTCTTCTGTCTTTGGGATGACTATAGGTTTAGCTATCGTAAGGGAGACCCTCGAACACTGCTTTAAGCCCTGACCGTTGCACACGCATATATAGCAAATCATCCAGACCAAACGATGTTGGCTTGAGATGGCAATAGAGAGAGAGAGAGAGAGAGAGAGAGAAATGAGGTTGGTCAATAAAACAGGAGTGTCGCCATTTCTGGGTTGCCCTACGAAATATGATTTGAATGTCATGTCCTCTGAAAGGTTTCTCCTGGCCGGTGAGGAACGCAGAGCCAAGGTGGAATAGTGCTCCTGTCCAGTACCGTTGGAGCGAGCAAGCGGGTGCGCCGGTGAACGGTGACGGGTGAAATGGCTGGCCTTGATCCTGTGGCTGTGTGCCTCGAAAGGCGGCCAATGTCGATGATTTTCTGAGGCCTTGACACTTCCGAAATCAACTGGGTTGTGTTGTTGCTGCCTCAAAATTTATGGGTGTGTGTCCAAACTTTAGGGCCTGAATGGTACCACAGTTGCACTGACTATGACTGATTGGTTCGACGGGTCATTTTCAGTGTTAACCATGTCATTTTTTTGTCACATTCAATTTTGATTCAGACCCATATGCAACATCCAGTTTGCCAAGCTTGAGGGTTCATTCACTCGCAGCAAAGAGATGCTGCAGAGCGGCCAGCTTGGGAGCAAAAGGCCGTGTTGCATGGAGGAGGTGTCGGTGGAAGTCTTCCACAATTTTTGGGAACGTGGGTTTCTATCATTGACTGAAGCAGGCTCATTGTATGTAATTATGTTGACACCCCAACCGGATTTTGAATCAACTGCAGATCACCTGATGCCGTGTCCTTAATTATTTGGGAACGGTGGTTTCTGACATGCTTTCTTTTTCCACTTGTTTGGGCGATATTTTTTCAGGGTTGGAACCACCAGGCGCACCAGAAAAATCGGTGCCAGGTGCGAAGCCTTCGGAGGACTCCAGTGACGGCCTTCATCACCATGGAGCAGAGAGCTCACAGGTGTGCTGATTGGGACTGAGAAACCCAACATGGATGATACATAACCCACCCGAGTTTTTCATAAAATCACCGTCAGAATGATCCTTCAACTTGGCGCCGCGAAGCCGCACTGCAGAGGCCGGTTACACGTTGGCCGAGCTGCTGCTGCTCTCCCGCTCCGCCAGCACACCGCAGCGTGCAGCGGCCATCCATGTGCTCGGGGAGGTGCTGAAGCGTGCGCGGATACCCGCGCCGCAGGTGGGGGATCCATGTGACCCAGTGGAAGCAGTTGCAACATGACGCCCACAAAAGGGGCACCTCCGGGAGATTGTGCAAGTGGATTTCTGGCCATTTTCGGCAACTGCAACGGTGTCTTGATTTCAAAACCGAAGGCGCGTGCCAGGATGTTCTATCCGCAGACCTAGCTATCCGACGAACTGGACTTTACGACGAGGTGCCTAGACTGAGGATTGCGCCAGGTCCGGTCCCAAAGGAACCAAAGGTCCAGGCCCGAAAAATCTAGCTCTGGATTTACTGAATCGTCTTCCAAAATTTCCAAATTCACTGTCGGCTTTTGTTGGATGGTCAAATATTGGTTGGGGATGGTTGGGGAAATCCAACAGACCAATGGTCGGTTTTTTGCCCACCGTTTTTTTTGTGATGCTCTCCCATGGCTCCGTAGGTGCCGCCTAAGCCCGCACCTTTCCGTGCGGGCTTCGGGCTTGGCTTGCAGGCCGGGTCGTTGAAAAGGATCTGGTTGCAAAATGTTGCAAACTCCTGGGTGAATGGGAGAAACCCGATGGGAAAGCAGCTTAAGCACTTGCGAAACATGCTTCATAGCTGCGCTTTCGCTAGTGGCCAGTCGTAGTAAAGTGAGATTGGTCGAGAGAGGAGCAGTACATAGTTTTTGTTCTTATGATATTGCTGCCTCACTTGAGACAACGTCCAACCGTAGATGCAACATGATGAAACTAGCGTGTCCAAACATCAGGCATCCTTGAAAGCATTCATGTCAATACAATACAGACATACTTCGACAGGTTGAAGCCCTAAAACAGTTGGGAACTACTACCCTCTGGCAATCGACCATAGCTATGGACAATTGCCCATTCATCAATGCTTTACCGTGATGTAATTATAAGAACTGGTGATTATTCCATAGTTACATAGTTATGTTAAATTCCCCGAAGGTAATTCCCCCTGCCTTTGAGGTCTTCTTTTGGCACGTCCTGGCGCGCAGCGATGTGCCCAAACATCTGGCTGAAGCCTTGGCAGATCCGGCGCAACCTGCCAGGGCGACCCAGGATGGAAGCTGCAAGACATAGGGCAAGACCCCAAAATATGATAAACTATGGATCATCAGTGGATCATTTATGGATCATCAGTGGATCATTTATGGATCATTTTTGATGTATGACTTCCACCGGCACCAAAGTCGCTCCCAGGTGCAACTGGCCGCTTTGCGGGCCACGGTCGAGCTGCTGGATGGTGTGGCGGAGGGGGAGGCCCGGGCCTGAGGCTTGATCCAACCGATTACTATCGATTCAACCCACAGCGGTTGCATATTTCAGGGATTTATGATTTAAGCATCCAAGTAGTTGGCAAAATCTTTGGAATGATTTTCTTTCCACGTTCAAGTTTGAATCTTTGGCTGGTGGCAATGCATGCTTTCTTTATTTTATCCACCCATTTTTTGGGCCTCCATTTTGACAAATTCTCACGTCCGGCCAGTGCATGAGATCAGCCTGTCCAGGTCACTGGAGATGTGCTACGCACTTCCAGATCTGTGGCAAAGGACCTGTGCCATTCTACCGTTGAGGCTGGGCCTGGGGCAACTTGTGTCACTCAAAGGGACTTTCCAGAAAACTTGGATGGAAGGCACTGGGCCGGCTCCTTGCTTTTGTCTTGGGTTTGAAGCTTCCGGATCTTTGAACGCCCAGACACTGCCGAGTCCTTCTTACGGAACTTATTACTTTCTAACCTTATAAGCCCTGGACTTTCCATAAGATGCACATGAATCCGAAAACATATTCCATTTTCAGGTATGGTTTTTGCTATTTTTAGATATTCCCCAATAAATCTAAATGGAGCAAATGGGGTATCATTTCATTATTATATAAACGGGTACCACCATAAAACCAAAAGTGGTGTACTGGGTACAACCTCAAAATTGAGGAATTGGATGAGGTTTTTTTACGAATTGGTATCCCATATTTACTGCCATTCCAATTTTAGTACCCTCTGGTAATTTGTTACATAGCTATTGAAAATGACCATAGAAATAGTGGATTTTCCCATGAAAAATGGTGGATCTTTCCATAGTTTTTTGTTATTATATCATCACTGGTATGTTATTTCCCATTAAAAATGGTGGATCTTTCCATAGCTATGTTAGTTTACCAGAGGGTACCATATTTTAAAATCGGATCCTCCACGGACGGACAGGCCGCCCTAGCCCGGCCCTGGGACGCCGCACGCAGCCTGGTGTGGCCCAGCGCCCCGCCCGGCTGTGCCGAAGTGATGGCGCGGGGCACCGTAGCGGCACCTGGGCACGAAACACCCGGGGGGTGCCGGTTGTGGTTTTGGTTTTGGGTGAGAGAAATTGTGAAGAAACGATGTTTGGAGGGTCACTGATGCCTCAGTTCCCAGTAGTTTTTGGATGTTTTTGGATGTACCCTCTGGTAAATTAACATATATAGACCCTGAAAATCACAACTTTTTAGAGGAAACTCATCTTCCAACCCCGATGACTACCAGGGTCTATGTGAATTTACTGGAGGGTAACAAGTATTCTGAAATAAAGGATATAAAGGCCATAAAGAATTGGAGTATACTATGTGTACTGGGAAAAATACTGTTCAATTTTGGGGATTCGTGATTTAGGCTTGTTGGCGTGTTAATTTGGGCAAAAAAAGTCAAAATGATCAAACCTCCAAGAATGGATGGTGCGATGATGGTTTAAAGCTGGGGAAAAAATATTGTGGGCCTATTGGTACCCCAAATATCCCAAAGTAAATTGACCCAACGATATCATTTGGGGCTTTCAAGAAGCGCCTGTATGTGATGGATAAAAATGCCTGTACATCCTCCCAGATTTCGAGACTAGGGGAGAAAACCCGATTGAGGTGGACAGGTATTACTGTTTCTGTTGTCTTCAAGCTACATCTCTTCCGGGATTTGGGCTCTCACCATACCATGTGAGCCGCAGTTGTTCATCCCTTGCAATCTCATGTTTTGCAAGAATTTTGATCTCAATTGGTATATTTATTATCAAATAGATGGTATACTTTTCTCTTTGATTTTCCATGTTGTTCTATGTTCTCCTATGCTTTTCCAATGGTTTTCCCGCGAAAAATCACTTGAAAACGACGCCCGCCTCCCAGGTTTTGGCTGCCGAGGGCTTCGGGGGTCAGGGAGGCGGCCAAAGTGCCTGGCCGCCCCTGCTGAAACGGCAGCTGCTGGGGGCCAAAGATGAACCCGAGGTGGCCGCAACGCAGGCGTGGCTGGGCCACTTGGGGGGGCCCTGGGTAGAAGTTGTCTTTTGGAAGGGATGGGAAAGATGGCACCAGTTTTTCGGCTTTGGATGTGTTTCGATCTTTCGCTCATTTTGGGTTTTGCTTTTTGGGGGTTGGGATCGGCGGTGGCTGTGACTTTTGACTTTTGCTTGTTCCTTGGCATTCCTTGGCTGTGAGGTGTTGGAACCCCTCTTGCCTCTTGGGGAGATGCCATCGCTTGGAAGGCGCGGGGAGTGTCCCAGAAGTTTCTAGTTGAGCTTTAGTGTGAACTTGAAAACAAACATAAACACTATATGCAAGATGCATTTCTTGATATTGGCCCCTACAGCCTACAGGTCCCCTGAATTTTGTCTCCTTTGCAGCCAGGTTTCTTCCACCCACTGCTGATGAGAAACAGCTAGCCCTGTTGGCTCGTGCCTTGGGCACGGCCGCCGTGCTCCGGCCAGAGCTTTGTGCCAGGCAGGAGGGAGTCCCAGGTCATGGCTGGCTAAACGAAGGGATTACCCTCTGGTAAACTAACATAACTATGGAAAATCACAATTTTTAATTGGAAAACCATCTATAAATGGGTCATTTTCCATGGCTATGTTAAATAACCAGATGGTACATACTAAGCAGCTACAAATGGCATGTGACCTCGATGATCTCGATGGTGGCTGGCGGCCCCAACTTAAGCAGTTTTGGCCAGGCTCTTGCGTGAAGACCATCGTGCAATTTGGATCGCCAGCGCTGAAAGCGCTGAAAGCGCTGAGACACAAGTTGAGGTGCGGCGGCCCTGGCAAACCTGGGGGAATGAGCTGATTTGGAGGGTACTTGAAGATGATTAACCCATTTAGGAGCGGCTCTTTACTATTTCCTAACCTTGGGGGAAAACATGCCCGCAGATCAGCAACTGAGATAATTCCCCTTAAATGAGTTGATGGCCAAGGGTTACTAGTTGGGATATGTTGGGATGTTCCCCCCGAATCATTCCTTTGCTCCACTGCAAAAGGTTCTTCGCTTCATTCGCATGAGTCCGCACCTCGGGCCTGATGGCACAGGCAAGATGTCGATTGTGCCAAGCAAAATCATGCGGAATGTTGGAGCCGAGTCACACCGAGTCATTGTCAACATTTTTTTGTTTTCAACCTCGGTTGGGACAATGGTCCCAATGTGCTAATTAATTATTTATCCAAAAAGTCATACATTGCTCGGATGGGTTAAGCATTGCATTTGCGATGGGCGCCAGCTGCGTGATGTCAATCCCCTGAGGCTGTGAAGTGGTGGGGCGAGGTGCTGTCGCATGGTGGCTCAAAGAGGAGCTGGAAGCCATTCGACATGTAGTGTTTCTACCCCAAATCACCTAAAATCAATCTTGTAAATGGGACATGTTTTGTAGCAACCCCCCATAACCCCCTGACAGATAGATTCTATTGAAATCGAATTCTACATCGTAGCGAGAAATTGAACGTTTTCCGCTTTTTTTTTTGGTTCCGGTTCTATATATATATAATTCTATAGATTCAAAACCATGAGCTGACACATTCCTTACTGTAAATTCACTAGACCTGAAGCATTCACACCAGCTAAAACATATGCAGCACCTTGTCTCATGATTCTCATGATATTATCGGGCAGTAAGTCACTGAACCCGCAGGAGGGAACCAAACTTCTGACTCTACTCCGCCGCAGTGTGTTGAGCCCGTTGAAGGGGAAAGGCACAGGGGGTTCAAGCAGAAATGACAGAGTTTATCCACCTTATCCAACGGGGCTTTATCCTCTAGTCAGGAAGTCTGGCAATGTTTTTTTATGTCCAATTCCCGCGAAATCCAGTCACTTGCAGGGTGCCGGCAGGAAGGCAAGCAGGATTCCATCCTCGCAAAGAGTTGAAGCTACACAGTTTGTGCATTCTGGAGTCGGAAGGTTATTTGGATTTCATCTCAAATTCAACTGCTCGATGACAGCAATAAGTTTGCAACCAGCATGCCAGTCATTCCAGGTGCAGTATCCTCAGTATCCCATCTGCACCAGGCTCCAGCAACTTCGAAGCCCTGTGTGCAGTGGAGGCACTGAGGTGCGCTGCCAGTGCCTGAAGATGCGTACCGCATATTGCGGTTATTCTTATGGGAATTTTCACGAGGGTATAACACGAATATCATAGGATATAAATAAATAAATAAATAGATACATATATGTATATATAGAAATATGGGGATAGATGAACCAACCAACTTAATTATGACATTTGGATATATTTGGGGGATTTACCCCAACAAATGGTCAGTTTAATGTGGAAAATTATGAAAAACACACATGTGCTGTACTGGTAGCTGCGTCGCTCTAAACAATCTCCAAAATTTAGATGCCCCTTCAAACATTGTCAAAAAATCCAAATTCATGATTTCGTAGTTCATCTGAGTTAGCAGAAATCAAGTGTTTCTGGTTGTCCCTTGAAAATTTCAGCAGCCCACAATGCAAGAAAGGTGCTGGATCACTTTCCTGCGCTGCGGTGCGGGCTGCGACCGGTTGGAGAGCTTTGCTGCAGAGATTGGAAGCTACTGGCACAGGCACTGGCCGCTCCTGATATCGCATGTTTGCTGGAATTGCAGGTGGCTTTCATTTCCTCATGAGTTCTTGTAAGGAATTGCATGTAGCGATTAGGAGCAAAGACTAGGTTTGTTACACGGATTGGTCTAGATGCCCTGTGGATTCCAAAGTTTTTATGCTGGCAGGTTTGCGGTGCAGCACTTTGAGGGTGACGTGATGGAGAGCCACTTCCTGTTGACAGCGCCGGGATCCTTGGGCCTTTGCTGTGGCAGCTTGAGCCCTGTGGCCCTGCGGCCCTGGTGCCGAGGCACTTGTTGGAGTTGACCCTTGAGGTCTTTCGCCTTCGAGAGGCGCAGGAGGTGGAGGAGCCGGGAGGATCAGCAGTTGGGTTGTTGGTGGATGGCTCGCCAGGCAATTAACGGCAACTGCAGCCACATGGTGTAGCGTGTAGTCTTTCACCTGTTCAGTTGACTGCATTTGACTGCTATGATCTGGTACTAATGCAAAGTCTCACGCAACACGTCTTTGATGTCTTTGATGGCACTGCAACTTTCGGCCCGGAACAACGGCATCCAAAGGTGCTCGTTCAGCCAGTGGTTCAATCAAGATCGGGCGAAGTTGGCTTTAGTGCATAATTATCTCCGGGTAGACTCTGGTATGGTGTGCTAGAGGTTGGAGTGGTTAGTGAACTAGATTTAACATGATTGAACTAGACAGGGCGTGGATCTACCATTGATGAACAGCAGCTCAAAGCATCTATTGCGCAGCAGCAGGTTAGTGGCAACAGTTTTTACCGACCGAACGAGCACCTGAGACCTGAGACTTCCAGAAGTTGTCTGGAGCCTTCCAATGGTGGAGGTGGGTGCCGCAGTATGGAGTGTCAATAGATGCCACGCGGCAAAGCTGGGGCTTTAACTAACATAGATGACCAGTCAGCACCAATGATGCTATCATCCTGCCGGATCTCTTACCTGTTCCAGGCTCCAATCATGGCAGGTGTGGCGGCCGGGTCTATGGACATGGTTGAGTGGACCGCGACAACAGAAGTTTTTTGATGGGCTGCTTGTGTTTAAAAGGATGTTGGAATTGTTGGAAGTTGGAAGTGAGTTTTCGTCCGAGTGAAGCCATCATTGCATAGTCTCAGCTTATAGTGATATTTGGTCGTTGTTGGTATGGGCGGTAAGGCATAGTATAAGGGCCTGGTTTCTGCAAGACTGTTCGGGTGTTCCCGGGTTGAGCTGCGACAGCCTGCAGGTGGCGTCTCTCGCTCCGCCGGCGCCAGTCCTTCTCAAAGCCCACGCAGCAAAGCGCGGCTTCAACAGAAGGCGCAGGCGCTGGCAGCTGACTTAGCCCCTCGGCAGACACCAATTTCTTCGGTGAATGGACTGTCCTAACAGTTTGGGCAGAAATCGTTCGAGTTTGTGCCCGACCTGGGGAATGGGGTAGTTTACCACAGGCTTGGGACTCCAGGTTCTGGTGCCATATTGGTCCAAATCTCAAAAACCATGAGCTCCTACCAGTTGATGGCCTCTGTAGCAACAACCCCCCGAGCACTCTCCTGGGTCTGCGCTCAAACTGCCGCAAGGACAGCAAGCTGAGTGTGGCTTTGAAGGCACGCCAGGCACTACCCGCTTCCAGCTGGCGCCCAGAGGACAGGTGCCGTTTGGCTTGCCTCGAACTGCCAAGATGAATTTTGATGGTGTTGCGAACAGGCTTGCGAAAGTGTGCCTGGAGAGAATCCATGACGGCATGATGACGTGATTTTGATGTGAGCCCGTTCTTGGAGAAAAGGGTTCCACCCTGATTTTTGAAAACACATATGGATCATATGGGTATGGCACGAGCAAAAAAGGAGGACTCAACAATCCTCTTTGGTTGCCAAGAAAACATGGCAATGGGCAAATCCTGATCATTCAAAAAATGGCTCAACAGGACAATCACGGGGATTTTTCATTGCCAAGTTAAGTTTCCACATTAAGACTTTCGACCCCCCACCTTTGACCCCACAACCACCTCCAGGAAGTGCCGGCTCGGAAGTCGCTACCTCCCCAAGCTGTTCCATCAAAGGCAGGTGCTGGGGAGCTGCCCTGGCCATGACATGACAACCACTGCGCCAAGTTGAGGCAGTAAAAGAAGCCGCTGCTGCAGCACTGGCAACGGAGGTCTGTGGAGATGGGAAGGGGTTCGCCATGCCAGGAAAGGTGAGCAAAAGCCGAACCTGGAATCAATGGTTGGAGGTCTGCAGTCTGATTTTGAGGAGTTTGGTGATGTGCCAGAGGAAAAAACTACATTGGAAAATCTGATGTTTATGATCAGTTCTTCATGACCATCGACTTTGACCATGGCCAGGCACCGCAGCAACGACCTCAGGCAGCCTCACTGCCCAGGATTGAGGTGCCATGCCGCCGTCAGTTTTGTTCAAGAGGCAAGAGGAGCCATGGATTGACATCATCCCAGAAAAATCTCGGGATACTGTATCTGGAAAAATGATGATTTTGTTTCTGCGATTTTTTCCCTTCCCTTTTCTCTTCAATCGATATGGCCTGTGGTTCTCGGGTTCAAAACTTAAGTTCTCAATGGGGGAACTTGGAGGCTTTGGAGACGAGGTTGGAGGACATGCTGCTACTTCCTGCTAAATAATGGTGGCAGTGGCAGGGGAAACAGACCCTGGAAGCCCCTGATTTGGGATCTGACAACTTGCTTCTCTGGCTGAGCTTCCTGCAATGCTTGCATCCAACCAAATTGCATGCCACCTGGTCCAGGGTGGAGCCCAAAAAAAAAAACAGAGCCGCAAAACGCACGCTAACATGGCAAGATTTTTCTTTTTTCAAAGGCTCGTTTCAGTGGGCAGATCCAGGCCCCTCACTGATCAGCCCCTTGGTGTAACGGCGCAAAGTCCCAGCCAAGCAGTTGATGGCGATGGAAGGAGTTCGTCCAAAAGCTTCAAGTGGAGCAAAGAGCCAGGGAGGCCGGGGCAGAGCAACAGGCACCCCCAACCCGATTTCCAGATCTTGAATGTAAAATTTTCCCATCATCCAGTTCTATGAGTTTCAAGAAAGACCTGGGAAATCATATGAACCAGGCCCTAGCATCGACCAAATTTGTGAAATTTCAGGATGTTTGTATGCTCACCCCGGGTTCCAGCTCCTTTTTGCATCCACCTCACCCTGAGGTCTTTCAAGAAGAGCTGCAGGCCAAGCTGCAGGCGCGAAAACAGTCTCTAGGAGCTTTGGGTGGGATGAACCTTGAGACTCTGGAGCCCACAGACTTGGTATGATTTGGCAATTTTGACTATTCGAGCAGGAAACCGTATTTAAATAGAGGCAAAATGATAGATCAAAATGATAGATCCAACATATACAACCTTCAAAGTTTCTCGGATCCCACTTGTGCGGAGCTTTTTCGCCATGGCTTGGATTCAGCTTTGCAGAAGTTCTTGCAGGTGACCATGAGTTACTTGGGTGACTGTGCCCCAGTGTGTAATCCCTTGCCCTGAACAACCTCCCCATATGGCACCTTGAGCAAATCTATCTATCTATCTAATCTTATCTAATCTTATCATCTATATAATCTTATCTAATCTTATCTAATCTTATCTAATCTTATCTAATCTTATCTAATCTTAATCTAATCTAATCTAATCTAATCAAATCTTATCTAATCTAATCTATCTATCTATATAATCCGAAACAAAACCATCCTAAACCAGGGTTGGGAGAGTGTCTACAATGTCTTTTGTTATTTGGGGTCAGTTCACGGGGCCCTGGGGGATGTTTGGTTTCCGGCAAGTTCATCAGTAGAAGATCAACCATTGCTACATGGGGACCGATGGGTTTTCCAATTCGTCCGATTGGTGGCCAGCAACTGATAGAAGCTACGTGAAGCGGGGTGTTTCACACGTCAATGATACAGTCCACGATCATGGGGACAACGGGACAACCCACTTCTTTGCACCCATGGACAGGCACGAGAGGCGAAGAATGGCAGTGCTGGGGGCCCCGGCGCAAAGATATTGGTTGCGGCACCAGGAAACAGCTACCCAAAGACTGCTAACTTGCACAACCTATATGCGGTTCAGGTGGTTTTTGGTATTTATCTATGGGTATATGCGATAATGGAATATAGGTTCTGGAAATCGATGTGATGTATTTTTTTTTTTGCGTTAATTGATGCAGATGCAAGAATCTACTAGCTATAAAGATTCCGCATGGAATCAAACTTTACATTGAAACAAATATTTTTTGGTTTTGAACATGTAAACTAACCCCCCCTTCTCAAACAAAAAAAAGCTACCAAAAAAAAGCTAAATGAAATTAAAAGAATAAATAAATGGATTAAATAAAAAACAAAATACAATTAAAGGGAAAAATAATTTACAAAACAAAGAAATAATTTCCAAAAGAACATGGGAAAAACAAATAAAACAAGATGAAGCCCACGAACCCGAATGCTCACACGTATGTTAATGGTACAGATGTCAAAACACATGGTTATGCAGTGACGCACAATACCTCTCTGCAATAGTTTA
>Ga0126342_10001780_pt1 | contig 31646 bp, 27 predicted proteins | sample Cyp1metagenome_FD_92528 | JGI IMG/M metagenome (GOLD analysis project Ga0126342, IMG submission 92528) | Coral microbial communities from Lord Howe Island, Old Settlement Bay, Australia - Cyphastrea 1 metagenome | ecosystem: Host-associated > Invertebrates > Cnidaria > Coral ...
GACTATAAATTCCGGCAAGTAAGGTCAAGCACCAGGATTTTAATCTTAAAAAGGCCAGGACCCCAAAAATTAATCACGATATTTTCCCAGGACAGGACTCTCCGGAGTGCACCAGATGGATATATTAACCCGTACCACTTGAACAGGGTGCAAGGACTGTTTTCCAGGCACCCGAAAGCCACCTGCCATGGCATTGGCCATGCCACAGACTAGGGACCATTTAGAACCGCTCCGGGCAGGCGGCAAGTGCCAACTTGGAACGCCTGGAAAAAGGAGAGACCGAAGCCAAGGCCACTATCCTCTTGGATGGCAGGACCTTGGGGATCATGTGGGGATGACCATGGATGACCCATATTTCATCAACCTTCCATTTCATTAAAAGGTGATAGGAAGCCTATCAAGGCTCCATGAGTGGCATCCTCAAACGCAGAAGGGTTTCGGGTTGCGGGTCAGAATCGCGGAAACAAGAACGATGATTGGAATATGTTTTTTTGTTTTATAATCATGCTGAGTTTATTGCAGCAAATTCTCACATGTCAATGGTTGGTGACCTATCTATGGCCTATGGATGTCCATGGTACTCGTAGATATATAGTTGGTTGGGGGCATCTCAACCGTTTGACCATTGATCAATCTGTGAAAAAGTTCTGTGAAAAAGTTCGTTATTGTGTTCTCAAATCGGGGTTGGCGGTAGCCCATGCAGGATAAAGGCCAAGCATGGCCATTTCTTGACCGTTCCTTCGTTCTTGTTTCGATGAATTCCCATATATTCCCGTTCCCAGATGTTACCAGTTTTTTCCTGAACGTCACAGTCACTCCAAGATCAACCATCACAAGACTATCCAATCTATCCAGCAACCAGCATTTGCTTCCAGGGTTCCACAGGTGGTTCATGGTGTTTCATCAGGACCTATGAAACGGCTGGCGGCCTCACCCTGTGGCGAAGCTTGCAGCTGGCCAGCCGTTTGACAGCTGCTTTGGCGCCTGGTGTTGAAGTGCTGCAACTTGGCATAGGTTAAACGTTACCTGTTTTTTAAGAGGCCCCCAAAAAAGATAGAATAGTGTCTCCAGGATGATGTTTCCTCCATAATTTCCAAGTCTCCAATTTTTTTTGAGGGTTGCTCTAGAGAGTCTCTCTCTCTCTCTCTATAAAATGAGATTGAGGGTATTATAGTATTCGCGTCAAGATACAGTGCTGATGATTCCTGAATCCAAAAAGTCTTGGGCTCAAGTCATTTGTTCTGAACAGAAAAGTGCTGACCTACCAAGTTCGATTGGTCGAAGTGGATCAAGAGCGGCAGCCTTTGAATTCGTTCAATGATTCTTGATGTGCTTCCAGTTGGTTGCACGTGGGTTCTGGACGTCAACCAATTCCAGACAGCTTTGTATGTTGCTAAGATTTTCTGGGGCATGTGTCCAAGGCCAGTGATAAGTGACAGCCTTAGTGCTTTGAAGCTGATGTGCAGCTACTTGAAGGCGCTAGCTGCGGTCCGGGATTGGAATCCTAGTCATTGTTCTGCAGTGGTGTGTAGCCCTTCATTTAAAGTCAGACACACCCAGAACCAGCCATCAAACAAATTCATATGCCTATTCCCGAAGCCCAAGTGTCCGAAAAGGCAACGGTTCATATATAGAGATTTGTTTGGAAAACATCTTCTTCTTCTGCTGATCCCAGGTCTTGTAGGATGTTGGATTTCCATTGGATTTCCCATCCTCGTGCAGGTAGATGCCAGCTTCGAAGCACTGAATCGCACTACTACCGGCACTGGAGATTTTTTTCGAAGTCTCAAAGTTGAGGCGGAATGACCTTGGGATGTCACTGGGTCACTGTGTGAGCCCCCATGAGCTACCTTTACCATCCACTATGTACCTTGACCCCAATCCACTGGTTTTGGTGGTTCATAAGGCCAAGTATGGCCAAGTTCCATCTTTGCGGGTGCCCATTGTTGCCCAGTTCACTCAATTTGGCTTCAACATGCTATATCTATATCTATTATATATATATATATTCAATTATATTCATATCATTTCAATTCATTTCATATCTACAGTTCAGGGCTGCCCAACGAAGGATCTTCGTGCTGTGAAAGGGGCGGCCAGCGTTTGGATGCTCAGTGGCCTTTGCACAAAGCAGGTGGAGGACTTCGCTTTTTGCCACTTGGACCTGGCTGTTGGGCTTGATGGTTTGACCATGTTGACCGTTTGACCATCGGCCTGGACCGTTGATGAAGTCTCAGGGAATAGGAGCAGTAGAAAGAACATAGCACAGAATAGTCACACACAGCTGAACTCTTTGCGAAGGCGGCGCAGAGAGTCAAAGACAATTTGTTGAAAGGATTTTTGCTGGTTTGAGATGTTGCCTTTGAGTACCAGGGCCTGTTTGTTTGAAGAATTTGAAAAGAAGAGCTGGTGGTTTTCCCCTTTGTTGTTTGCCAAAAACTGAACCGCCATCTGGTAGGCCAGAAGAACTTCGGGACAAGGTTCACATTCATTGAGCTTCCTGGCAGCAATTGCAACTGCTGATGCGATGATGTGTATTGCATGGCGGCTTTTTGTGCAGTAGCGACTTCCTTTGCAATCCCTGCAGAGATATGGTGCAAAACTTGGAGTAGCTTCTGTGTTGGGGATTCGGGGGTAGTTTGTAGGGAGAACCGTTTCCCAACATCACTCAAGTGATTTCGTAATTTGTTTCAGGTTCATTTAGAATGAATTTTCCAAATCCAGCCTTCCGGAGTTGGAGGAAGGCATCATATGTCAGATCTTCGGCCGCTAGTCATTTCTCAAGGCTGAGAGGATTTGGCATTTTAAACGATGTGTATGTGGGGTTCCCAGCCCAAGCTTTCCCAGGGCAAGTTTCCCCCTCCAGGGATAGCAGGGTGGCTGCAGGCAAGCCCAGCCAGCGTGGCAGAGCGTCGACTTTCCTGTGCCCCGGTTTTTTTTTGCAGTGGGAGCTTCTCGGGGATTCATCACTCAATGAAACACAATCCAACTGATGCTCATTGTAATCCAACTGAGGCCAATTGAGGTGCAAATGATACAGGAGTCCATGAGACCTACGGAAAAGGCAGCGATGGATAGCTGAATTATTATGAGAGTCCTCCAACCTTTCCCAGTTCTGACACGTTCCCATACGTTCCCTTTACCCTCCGGTGACTGGGGATCTGGGAGATCCTGGGAGCCTTGATGCCTTAGGCTTCAGCAGAAGTGCAGCCCAGCTGGGCCTTTCCCCCCGCCTTTGGGGAAGAGAAGGGCTTTGGCGTCGAACCCTCCAACATCCGGTCCAGCGAGGTGGGCACCACATGGCACCATCGTGCCGCCATGGCTCTATTGGGATTGGATGATGAGTGATGATAGGCCAGGTAGCTTCGCGCCGCATTTGCATGTGCCTGGCCAAAAGGTTTCTGAGTATTTTTCCTTCGAACCTCTGGGCACAGGCCGCCTAAAACTGCCACCCACCATGAGTCATCCATTTCCCATCCATTTTGCTTCCAGCTGGCAGGCTACCTACACAGAGACTTTGACCAACTATTTGCGTTTTCAACAGCTGGTGGCTCCCGGTGCCAAATACGTGACTCAGACATAAGAAAGTACAAACTGCTTATTTATGCCATTTTATGCATGCTGGACAGGTTGACCAAACCCCCCCATGTCTTAGAAGTCTTGGATATTTCTGGCCGATCATCCAAGGTTTGCCCAGCCCTGGCACGCAGCAATGGCTTCTTGCCAGCTCCAGCGGGTGAACCAATGCTGACCATCTCTGGGCGGCCCTTCAACGTGATACCAGGGACTCCTGTCTCCAAGTGCAGGTTTCGGAAGCTTTCCACCTTGTTTTTGTTGGCATGTTTTGAGAGGGCGTAATAGAGCAATATATACGGGACGGCTGCGGACAGTCACGCCCGACCTAGAGAGAGAGAGAGAGAGGGCAGTATATGTACGTATGATTATGTATGCATCTATATCTACAATATATATATATATAAGACTTATAAGACATAGTTGGCACCCGCATGTACATACATGATGCTCTGACTGTTAAATTTTAACGAGACAATGGCAATCCTTTCTGTGCCTCACCGTCCTTGTTCCCGTGGTCCTCATCCTATTTCAGCATGACGTGGTGAATCATGTGAGTTCACAGGGGTGCCGCTTGCAATGCCGAGGAAGGAGTATGTGATCAAGAAAGCATTGGATGTAAAGCGGGCTCAACTTGCATTTGGCAATCTCCTGCAAAATGCAAAGGCCGTTGTTGAGGGTATGGCGGACAGGCTGACAGAGACAGAAGAGCGAGAAAGATGGAGAAAGAGAGCAAATGAATATAATCAGAAAGACAAAGAAAATCAGCAAACCATTGCTAGCAAGATAGCGAGATAGCGTGAACTACCAGGTATGGACGTGGACATGAACCAAACATGATGAAGAAATCATAAGAAATCACTGCAATGGATGTGACACTGAGAAGATGGAACAGGAAACGCAGCTATGTGATGCTATGGATGTGCCTGATTTCAATGATTGAACTGGAAACTCCTATGTCCTATGTGTTTTTGTGCCGCTTTGTCATATTTTGTCAACGGTTACAGAACTTTCAGCCGCTTTCAGCTCTGCCAGGCTTGCTATGAAGACAGCCTCTATCCAGAGCTGTGCATCGATAGCTGCGATGACTTTGGCGCAGACCGCCCAGAGTTGGCAGCTGTCGTCAAGTATGGTGCCTGGCTGCAGATCCTGGGACATGGTAGGCAGATCTTGACGCCCTGGAGGCTTATGCAAGACTTCAGCAACAAAGGGATAATGCCTTGCTACCAGATAGTGCCTGGCACGCGCCGGGGCGGAAGTGTCGAAAATAGGCCATGACTATAGGAAGAGGAACGCCTATAGGCTGGTCAGAAATGAGATCAAGCTTGCAACGGAAGAAAGATGGAATGATATGAAATTACATGGAAGGAATGAAGGAATGAAAGAATGAAGGAATGAATGATGGATTGAATGAATGCATGAATGAATCAATGAATGAAGGAAGGAATCAATGACTGCATGCAAGACGGAGTGAATGAATGAAGGAACAAATCAATGACTGGGCACATGACGGAATGAATGAATGAATGAGTGAAGGAACAAATCAATGAAAAAATGCATGGCGGAATGAACGCGTGAATGCAAGAATGAACGAATGAAGGAATGCATGAATGAAGGAATGCATGAATGAAGGAAGGAAGGAAGGAAGGATTGAATGAAGGAATGAATCAATAAATAAACGAGTGCATGCATGCATGCATGCATGAAAGGATGAATTAACAAATGCATGGACGAATGAAGGAATGAATGAAGGAATGAATGAATCAATCCAAGAATGAATGCAGTGAATGAATGAAATGAAATGAAATGAAATGGAATGGAATGGAATGAAATGAAATGAAATGAAATGAATGCATGAATGAATGAGCAACCTCCAACTGCAAACTCGAATAGCAAGACTGTCGCAACATCACTCATACTTTACTGCGAGCAGCGGTGTCAATGCGGTTTGTCACAGCCGCTTGCAAACCCGCATAGCAGGAGCATCGCAACAAATCGACCAAATTTCGCGCAGCATCAACAGTGCGGACTCGACCATGCAAAACCGGCTGCTCCGTTTTTCAACATTTTGAAGTGCACATTCGGCTCTCGCCACAGTTTGGCACACTTTTTGTCGACAACTTTCCCACATCGACCTGCGCGGACACAGACATCCTACTTCGACGACCCTCTTGCTTCTTATGTTGTTGACATGATGATGACATGATGATGATGATGATGATGAGGATGAGGATGAGGATGATGATGATGATGATGATAAGACTGCCCCTGGACATTCGTCCGTAACTCGGAAATTTTCGAAATAAACTTCCTTTGGTCCTTTGATGCAGGAACATGAGCAATACGTATCAATAGTCTCAATTCAGGGTCCACACAAGTATTAGGTTATCTCAGGTTCAAAATGTGGTATACATTCTTGCCCCAAACGCTTTCTGAAGATCATGACACAGACATCAATCCTTAGATTTCCACCAGGCATCATCCGCTCCCAGAGGTACGTTCATGGCGGATGCCATCGTGGTGTGCCTGGCTGCTCGGCCACGGCTGCAGACGCTGCCGAAACGTCGGAGGTTGGCACTGGCGCTGGTGCCGCGGCCTGGTTCCTTGGAGAAGAATCATTGTGGAAACTGTATGTTCATGATAGTTATTCATTTGTTTTAACATTTGAAAACTATAATATGGTTTAGTAATTTAGTATATTTTACTTGAGCTATGATGAGATATAATCATCCCACAAATAGTTGGATATTGAATATGTGTTGTAGTTGTACAAAGTTGGTTAGTCATGGTTAGTCATAATTGTGTCATAATCATCCCATGAATTTTCATTGATATATTTTTTTTACCGTAATTAGTAATTACATCACAAGCAGACATCCCACTATCCCACTGCTACTATAAACTGAACATGGGATGTGGACGCGTTATGTATCAGGAGATTCAAATCGGCACCCCCAAATCATCCTAGATCATCCCACATCATGTATTGGTTTGATTTTTCCGTCACCACACCACAGTAATTACGTTAACATAGTGTTCTACTTGGTGCATTCCGCCACTGTCGCCGAGGGGAAGATCCAGTCATGACCTTCCAGGTGTAATGCTTTGGCTTTGTACCACGGCGGGTGCGCACTGCGTTGCCAGGAAACCGCGAATAGCGGTTGTGGCCAATGTGAAAAACAAAGGTTATGTGGCTTTGCAGTAGTGGAGTTCAGCCCGCAGCTGACATCTGAAGCGTGATCTTTGGATCCCGTGGAAGTGGTTTCTCCTTTGGGGCATGAACCTCGCTTGGCCTGTTTGCTTTCTGCTCATGTTTGCACTCAAAAGGTAACAGCCACCCCCAATCGCCAGCCATGTCCTTGTTCTTCGAATGTCACAGGTCAGACGACTGGTGCAAGCCTCACACAAAGCCCTGCTGGAAATTAAGATCCCAATATATCCCAAAAAAATCGTATGTCCGTGGAGGCTGGAATGAAAGTACCTGATTGGTTCTAGTTTTTGATGAATGCATGTTTGCAACAGCTAATGCGACTGGAAATTGTCGATGATGATGTTCGCCAACATCAACGGTTTGGGAATGTGGTTGCGATGCCATGGGGGGATTCTGCGACATATGCATTGCATATATGCGGCATGTTGAGGCAGAGCGGGTGGACCAGCTGCAAGAAAGTTTGGAGGAGCCGCTGGTCTTGGATCACCTGCATGCCATGATGTTTCAGCGATGGCTGGGTGTTGTTTGCACATTGCAGGAGAAGGCCAACGGCTCGCAGTTGAAGGACACTTGCGGTGATGGCAAGCCAAGAGTCCAAGGCAAATGATTTGTCAGGGTATGCAATGACCCTTGTATATATATAATATAGGTCTTAAAGGTTTCTGGATGGTTGCAGCTCCAATATTTGGTTTGGGGGTTTGAACAGGTATCGAACCTTAATATGCGATTCAGTCGCATGACAGCACAAGGGCAAACAAAAACATACCCATCCAGTGTGTATAGTTTCATGTTTTCGTGAGGTTTTGGCTTCAACTTTACGAGCACTCAATCTGTAGAATTGCATTGTGGCTCACTTCGTTGCAAGTGCTAGTAGCTAGCGGGTCCCAAAATGCAGAGAGGCAAAAGTAGAGATATAGAATGAGTGGAACTTTGGCGAGGTCCGCCGGGTGCAACTTCCTACATAACATTATTTTCATGAACAAGTGCCAGAACTTGATGTCAGTTTATTTGTGGATGCTTTGATCACATCCAACGGAAACCTGACAATTTTCAACCTGACCATTTTCAAGATGGTTTTCCTGTGTTTTCCCGTCATTTTGCTGCGAGGAGATCGTCCGGGAGGTGCCAGCATCATCCAGCATCCACCTGACCCACAAAGGGCTCAGTGGGGAAAAAAAAATGAAAAATCATGGAAAATTACGATAAACCATGGGATTTTGGGGCACCCTGCAGGCAAAGCCACTTGCCAGGGCCCGGTGCTTGGAGCACCGCTTGTGCAGTTGACCAGAGCCAGGCATGGACCAAAGAAGAAGGCCACCTGGGACGATTGCAAAAACTTTGTGACTCCAAGGTGCACGGACATGGGCCACAGCACAGCAAGAAACTGAAAGTCACTCTGAAAGCATCTGAAAGCCCTCAATCCTGTTGGGCGAGTTTCGATATAGGTTTCGATCATGATCATGATCAAATAACTGACCCCTGTATTGGAATTTAGAATGGATATTGTATCGGATATTGGCGCCCATTTGTCAACAACCGTGTCTTTTTTGGACTGTGCAGGTCTCTATCACTGATTTTGCTTCATTGGCAGCGGTGGCTGAGGGAAAGGTGTGGCTGGCTGGTCCGAGTGCGATGGGCGTCACAGTGGCTCAGCGGATTATAGAATATTCAAATCCATTCAAATCCCGCAAAGGTAAGAGAGAGAGAGAGAGTAAGGTTTGCGGATTTTGGACGCTAAGCCTAAATATGCAGTAATTATCCAACAGATGCCAAAGCAGTGGTGAGCTTTTGTACACGTGTGATTTTTTGTTCCGTATCCTTTGCTGGTTAGACACGCCCAGGGTACTTACAACGACTTGTATAACCACAAGGTACACCAAATACCAGAAGATTAGAAGGCGAATCATGATTTTTAAATATAAATTTAAACAACACCAACATGTATATGAGATTAAGCTGCGGGGTCTCAGGAAGGTACGACGCATACTTTCAACGTAATTCGCACCACTGTTTCAGGCATCGCTGGCAGATGTGGATGCCACTGTGCAGAGGCAAGTACAAAGGCGCACAAGACTGGGTTTATCTTCTTTTTATTGCGGCTTTAGGCCAATGGCACTGTTGGTTAGAACTTATGCCGAATCACTTTTTTGCCTTTACCCAGTTTGCTTCTCGTTCCTTGACATCGTTTTATGGGAGTCTGGTCAAGTTTCTTGAAAGTCAGAGAAATTCAACTGGTGTTGGGGTGGGATTCTCAAAGAAATAATATACAGTATATTATTTAAAGTACTCTGCTATATACTTTGATTCTATACCTGTAGCAGTCTGTAGCTGTAGATATATTGAAAAAACAACGTATATATAGTTTACCCTACCCTCTGAGGACACTGACACGCGGTACCCTATCTCATGGTTTTGTCCAAGAATATGGTACCCCCAACATCCGAATGGAGATGGCAGGTTCATCCCCCATGTTCCCGCTGAAAATAGTGATGTGAGGGGTCAAGCCCCCTTTTTATTTTTGTTGGGCCCATCAGATTGGTATGGGTAGCCCATGGTAGCCCCATTTCTCTTGCTCAAATCCCATGGCATGGCCATTTTGGAAAGTTAACGCAAGGTTTCATTTATATATTCCCTAGCTGTAATATCAACTCCGGATGAATAAATCCTGGCGGATTATTTGGGTGGTTCCCAAAAGACAGTGGTCGAGTCATTGGCTACTACAGTAGTGCCCCAATTAATCTGCCCAGTGTTTCAGTAATCCAGCGTTGACCTTACCCCTCAGCACTTGTGGCCCCGGTTTTAAAACGCATCTTGGCACCCACCTTGTGGCCAGACGCTTGCAGTGCCTCATCACTGATCAACGCTTGGTGAGTCATGCTGAGGACGCTGGGCATGATGGCCATGTCAACAGCAATGCCAACTGGGTTCAATGCCAAATGTCATATATGTCAAACATGTCCGAAACGTGATTCTTACATAGTAGAAATGTTTGAACAACCTCTCTCAACCCTGTGGAGCTCCAGCTTCCATTGAAAGTGTGTCAGAATGATGGTTCCTGCGACTCATGACTTTGGCCGTTGAGTGTTGAAAAACGCGTTGTCGGTGAAAGTTTTAGGCACCCAAATGCATAGAGAGAGAGAGAGATCCCATATGGCACCAGGTGGGAAACATCACAGAGGCAGGGTGGTACCGAATGGCGGCACCACTGAACCTCCGTTTCCACAGAAAAGTGCATATGTGGTATATGTTGGGACGATTCGTCCTGACTGCAGTCCGGAATTCAGTATCTCTTCGTTAGTTCGGAAGGGTTGAAATGAAGAACTAGTGAGCATTGTTCTTCTCGTCATGGCTGCGTCAGTTTTCCTGCTTGGGAGGCAGCCCTGAAAGATGTGAAAGAGCAGTTGAAGGAGCTCCAACCTTGAGAGTAAGGAGGGCTTGTGGCACCAAGTTGTATCACCGACATCCCCGTTTCCCAGCCATGTACCAACTTTGACAGCTTACCAAAACCAGTTTTAGACTTGGTGTGGTCCATCAGCATCATCCAGCTCTGAACTTTCCTGTGTATGTCACTTGATACGTCATCATACCTTTCTTGGGGCTATATGGCTATACTATATGTGATTAATTATATCATATTATATCATTTTATGTGACAAGATTTGTATCATGTTGCAGTATACCATTCCAATGCCACTTCCTGGCTCAGAGCAACTGCTGTTTGATGCCTGGCTGCAGCCAACGGCTGGTGCCATGGCAGGCAAGGTGTCTTTGCACCAATGGCACCAGTGTCCTTGAATGAAAATGGAGTGATGGTATTGAGGAAAAGGATTTCAACCTGTAAAATCTATATTGTGTCGCCTGTGCTATGACTGCTATGAGGCTCGGAACTGTTCGCAAATGCCAGTAGTACGGACTCCTGCGACCTTGTGACATCTTGTGACAGGGATGATGTCGAGTATACGATCTGCACCATCTCTTCGGGAGGACAGCCCTACCTATTTGATTCCGCCGCTTGGATCATGCTGCAAGATCCTTTGGAAGTTTCCCGCCCTTAACAACCTTCAACAACTTGAAGACCCAACAGCACAATGCGTCCTGAGTCCAATGACACTTCATGGATCAGAATCAGGAACGACTAGAAAGATTCTAAAGAAGCCGCGTGGTTCCTGCTTTTGAATCCTTGGTGGTAACTGCTAGTTCCGCAGGCTTCACTGCAGAATTTAGCAGACTCAAACAAGTAAAGAAGTCGTCTCGTGTATTGTGTGCTTAGATATATCTTCAGACTTTATTTGACCTCATCTTACTGCAGTGGAATGGGTCAAAATTATATAGGATTACCGACTTATAGGATGAAGAGGATGATTAGGTTTGAGCCCATTGTAGCACGTCCAGACCCAGGTCCTGCTATGCTTCCCACAAGGTGCCGCTGATGTTTCAACTTCGTCACCGTGTTGAGTGTATCCTCAGCTACCCCAGTCTTTCGCACACATAGAATGAATGAAGCAGGCCAACCGGCTCATCAGCCTTATTCTGCAGTCTGAAGTCAATAACATTTGCTGTTTTCAATCTGTGTTCGACTCCATAGCGAACAGTTCATATGCCGAAAACAACACGGCCAGTGGTTGACTTTCAACATCTTGCAACTAGGCAACTTGCAATTAAAATGTTGATAAACATCCATAAACATCATAAACATCCATAAACGTCCACAGTCCCTCCCACCATGTCAATCCGTTTGCAGCTTCATCTTGAAACCATCCAGCTGCGGTGGCAGGCGCTTTCCAAGACGTACCTCCGTGCACCTGGCCTCTTCAGCGGCCAAGGGATGCGACTGCTGGGAGAGATGGTGCCTTGGTCGATCCATTTTGATGCTTCAAAATGACACAAACCTACGTTCCTGCATGTTCTTTTGCATATATGTATGTATGTACGCATGTAAATATAAATAAATATGTGTTATATTATTATTATATATATATAAATTAGATTATAGCGCAAAATGTCAAAAAACATATATAATAGAGAAGGGGGAGATGGAGTTTTGTTTTATCGAGTGTGTTGTTTTTTTGTTTTTTTCGTCGTGGATCCGTGACTCTTTCAATCAGAATGCTGGAGAGTTTGGTACCTGCAGCTGACCAATGACAGGAGAAGTATAGACCGGCTTCTCGGAAGCAATGAGTGAACGATTTAAGGAAGGTCCTTTTAGTATCTTTTAGGCATCCTCCATGATGGCTCAGCAGCTCATCATATGTCAGATTCTCTTCTCCATTCGCCCTATAAATTCTGGGTCCTGTACAGACGGGGTCATCCAAAAATCAGTTAAGGTCACCAAATGCTTGACATGTCACTACGTGTCATATCATATTGGAGTTGAGAGAAACGTTTTTCAAAAAAAATGCTGAATTTGAAGCCCTGATGTTTTCACTCCCTCCGTCGCGCGCTCACAAGCAAATTGAAGACAATTCCCTGGGATTCCGCATGGTGTGCTTCTGCTTGATGCATTGTGATTGGCACGATTTTCCAGATCCGCTCCGACATGCTCCCACTAATTTCATGGCATTGGTCCAGTCAGTATTGTTCTGCGGTTGAAATTCAAAAACACATTTATGGTGAGCGTTTTAAGTCTGGTGGGATGTTCAAGCCATATGGGTCTGAAGATGTGCGGCGAGCTTGGAAAGTGGTGGTCAGCAAGGCTCTAAAACCTATTTCGCCCACATGAGGAGTTTGGCTCATCTTGCATACATCCAGGGTCTGCTGTGGGAGCAACAGGATGATTTGCCCGGTTTCGCATGCTTTCAGCTTGTTTGATCATTAATTGATGGCCCTGCCAATTTGTCCCACCGCAAGGCTTTAACCCTAGAAACAGGGCACACAAAAGCCGTCAGTAGCTGCAGGCTGAAATGCGAAACCAGTCCTTGGAATCAAAGGCCAGACTTGGGATGCACCCAAAACATCCCAAAACTATGAAGTTTTAATTTGCAACAACAGGGATAGAACATATTCCAACAATGCCCAAAGATAGTGAATGGAGGGTTTTGTTTGCGGGGGGTGTGGATTTAGCTCACGTCAGCAAACATGGTCAATGATGTTGGCGCCCACTTGCGGCTGAATATTTAGGAACAGCCCCTTAATCCTAGCAGGCATCTCAACAGGACCAGGAGATTCAGCTGAAAGCATCCGACTATCAGTTTTCCTACCTACCTGTTTGTTTCTATATTTACTATATTTTCACATTCATAGACAAGTAATTACGTTGCCCATCAGTCTTCCATTTGCAAGACGTGTTGTAAAACGCTTGGTGGCACACACTGATGTTGGCTTGGGAGTAGAAGCCAGGACCCAGGACACTGCCAGTGGTCAGCCCTGGCAGGGGGATTCTTTGGGTTGTTGGTAATCAGTTACTGGGAAACAATTTCGCCATAGGAAGAAAGATAATGAATAGCCGCACTATTGTCTGTGAGAATGTTGCTACATGCTTGGTAGATCTTGGTAGGACATCAGTCGCAGACAGGATTACAGTTGTGACTCCAGGAAATTCAACCGATCTTGGCAGATGTTTTGAAGCACAAATATTTGCCAATAGCTACTCAACCCCATACAAACAACCATGCTGCGGTGCGATCATTCTGGCCAGGCTTATTTGCGCCGCCAGTTGCTACTTCCAGAGGCAGCTTGAGCTGATGAGCTGTTTGAATGGTGACATTGACATGTTGTCTCTACACCACAACCTCTGTCAATCACAACAGGTGGACAACATCAGGCAGCTTGATGGCAAGAGTCACCACATGTGTTTTGGCCCTGCCAAATTGAGGTAGCTGAAGTAGCCACATTGCCAAAGTGCTAGAATTTGCGACAGGAAGCATAGCTCAGGTGCTAAATGTGTAGCAAAGAGATAAGAGTATTTCGCATATTTTCCAATTGATGTTCCCATTTAATCTGTCTTTCTCGCCGGACCGTCGATTAGACACAACGGCATCCAAAACTGCACGTCCTTTAGGTCCTTTCCATTCCAGGTCTCCCATCCCCTGAGGAAAAGTATGGCGACAGATATTTGGGGAGGCCATGGAAATCGGCCCAAGTGGGCTGGTTCTACCCTGGAGGCGCCGAGCCAAGCAGTGCAGCCACTCAGCACTCACCGGCGGACTCACCGGGCTTTCCGCATGCCAGGTGATTCACAGAGACATCCGCTGAGGCATCCCGTGTTTCACCCTGTGCCAGGTCAGCCCTTGAAAAGAGGCAGACCATTGTTGGATGTCTTGTACCTTGAACACCTGGAGAAATGATCCGCTGTGAGCAGTTCGCATGATGGCATGCGAGAAATGATCCGCTGTGAGCAGTTCGCATGATGGCATGCGGCGGGAGGATTATATGGAGGCCGTATGTTGAAGCTACATGAAGCTACTAGACTAGAACCTAGACACACATGCAGTAACAAGTTGATGACAATGTGAGATGGCATTGGCCCTTCTCTTCTGAATCCTGCTCAAGTCATAGAGCATGAAACCGTTTCGACCACAAAGCAAATGCAAATTCACTGAGGTGTGAGCGCCGAATGGAGGACAGCGGCAAGCGCGATCCTGGGATAATTTCTGGGGAAAACATCCTCACGTCATACTTGATGACATGCTAAAGCGATAAACCCCTTGATTGCTTGACTTTGTGCTCACGCATTTGTTTCGAAAGGTGTGTCTATGACAGCTCACAAATGAAACTGAGTGCTGGTGGCTGGACCCTGCATGCCAAATGAAACTAGAGTTTTCGGATTCGAGGAACCTGCGTACACACCTCAATGAGAGAGAGATGTGAAATTGTTTTGAAAAGATAAAAAGATCACAGCGGAGCATTGCGCACGTCATCATACAAGCCTCAGTCTTGGCTCTATTTCTCAGTCGAGCGCATGAGCCGCGGTGAGATGTGTCGTTTGCCTCCATTGTTGGATCCTTTGATGGAACCGGAGCTTTGGAGGTGACACCATTGCGGTATGCTATTCCCATCAAACGATAATCTCGCTCCAGCAAGCATGCGGCCAACGCCATGGCAAGATGCATTGGCTTCTTGGCTGGATATAGGCATCATGACTGACACCATATATATACTCACAGGTTATGTTCCCTATTTGTTTTTCTGCATGTTTCTGCCCTTTCCCCAAAACAAGTCTGTCAAACCCTGCTGCTCTATGCTCCTCTCCTATGCGCTGCTACACTTTGGTAATTACGGGGGGATGGAAAAAAGTGCTAGCCTTTGATTGTCATTGATTGTCTACCAAGTCTGTCATCCCATCCTAATATCTACATATTTATATACATAAGACTGACAACATAAGAAGCGTCTAGTATTTTTTGCGCAGACATTGCCCATGTGTTTTGAGGGGATCCCATGTACGATATCCGGGTCCCTTTTTTGTGCAGGCCCGCAATGGCCCGTATGTCGCATGTTTCTCACATGAAACCACTGCAATTGGGATGTATGGAGCAACCCTGGCGACAGCAGAGGCTTCAGGGGATGTGGTGTTGTGCAACATGGCCATCACATCCATGGGTCGCAACGGCCATTGGCAGCCAGTCGCGTCCTGGCGTATGACTGGCACATGGGGGCATAGGAAGTACTGAATTGATCAATGCCTCTTGCAGGTTGGATTCAAACATGAACATGTTATGATCACTACTTTTTTGTTTGGTTTATAAGTACATAGTACAGTACGTTTCGGTCAGATAGCATATTGAATCCGATAATATTATACAAATGATGTATTGTGCACGTGTGCATCAAAGTACTCCCAGATGCGGGCAGTTCATCAACCCCGGCATAGCGACTTTCTGCGCCCATCGGCCCCGCCCATCCGGCTGACTAAGATCGCACTTTTGGAGAAGATGATGGTGGCAAGATTGCGGCCCAGTGTTGTGCCATGGCTGCCGAAGGTGTGATGCAAGAAAATTGGGTGCAGGCTGGATAGGCCACGATAAGACAATAAAAGATGTTAAAGACTCGACACTAAAGATACTAAAGATGCTAAAGATACTAATTAAATGTTTTGGTTCAGCCCCACTCAGAGATGAAGCGCTCACAAGGTCACCTTCGCCGCTTGCATCAGTGCTTGCGCGCGGGCCACACAGTTTCAAGAAGCACTGCAGACCTTCCAACGTGCCCAGGAGGTGATGCCATGTGGTTTCGCTGGGGCAAGTGAAGTTATCATCTATTGCAACATGTTGTCTGAAATGAACAAAAATATAGAAAGATCAAAAACATTTGGCATATTATTGATTGATTTTTTGGACGTTGGGTTTCAGATCGCATGTAGTCCCAATATTGTGTACATGCACCTGTGTAAATACAAAAAACCTGACCACGAAGCCGCCACAAGTGATGGCTGGTGGGGAGAACCGCGTTGTATCGCATTGGTGAATGACTGAGTCCATCCACCTGATGCCAGATATTCCTGTACGTGTATTGTAAGCTGTAAGTATTTGTATCAGTATCATATCATTGCAGCATAATATCGCCTAGGTTTCACATCTATGCACATAAATGCACATTGCAGTGTTTGAGTTAAAGCCAGTGATGAATAAGCCCACCAAAAACATCCAAAAGTCTTGCAGTCTCAGAGTGGAGCATCCTGGACTTTTTCGTTATTGTGAGAAGGTGTCACTCGAAGGAGAACTAAAAACTTAACTTTAGGACATGTCATGTTGAGAATGGTCGGAACTATGGCAAACTGCGGTTAGAAAAGGGGCTTCGAAAGCAAACCCCAGTTTCATTTCACAAGTTCGGCCTCCTTTGCACCAAGCTTTCTTGCAGTTGAAAGCGAGGCCGTCTCCTTGAACCTGGTGATTTTTAACATCGCCATCAACGCGTGCGAGAAGGTGTCGCAATGGCAGCAGGCATTGGTGTGGCTCAATGAGGCTGCGACCGACGCTCGCTATAAGCTTGGACTGTGTTCTCTCCTTGATTAAGATGAGAACACATACAGAGCTACAGCTTCAATGGCGCGTATAAATAACATCCTATGTCAAACAGTCACGCATGAGCCTGAAATTCACACGGTACAGTTTGGATTGATACGCGGTTGACACCAAGACATGGAGTTTGAATGAAATTGAGAGAAGGTGCAACTGAAATTGAATCATGATTCGTTGAGTTTTTGAGCCCAAACATGCACCCCAAGGAACATCTTCAATTGGATGCGGTAACCTTCACTTCAGTTTCCCGGCAGATCTTGCTGACGCTGCTTTGCTTCATATCAAAAAAAAAACATCATGACAAATCTGACACCCTCAATCAGGGTGATGGGATGTGAAGGGAATCGATCAGCCTGAGAGAGCGAGCCCCCATTGCATGGCACATGTGAAAACGTTTTGCTGTTGGCTGTTTATGTTAAAAGCTACAGGAAGTACTATACCCACTACAACCCACAAAGTTTTCAAACACAGAAGAACACAGCCTGCAACAGAACTGAACATCCAAAAAACTTATATACAATTATCAAATGATCATACTTCCAAGACCAATTCAAATTCAGCCTGGAGCCCAAAGGGAACCAACCATTCTTCGACTTTGGCTGTGCACAGGTGGCCAGTTGCTGCTTGCCGAATAGGTGGTCGCTGGCTCGCTACTTGGTGGATCAGATGAGATCCAAGCAGCTCCTCCCAGATTTGATGCTGGGACGCATGGGACGCGATGCCGGAGAAAGTCAGATGGAATGCAAGCGCATGTTGCCACTGGAAGTGGGATTGTAGTGGTACGGGCTCTGTAGGTATGCGTATATATATATATATTGTAAATAAACAAGATTATTGTATACATATGTGTATATATATATATGTGTGTGTGTGTGTGCGTGTGTGTGTTCATGTACGGATATGTATATATATATAGGTTAATGATCTGTATGATTATGTAAGGGTATGGAAAACGATCGATTTGTTGAGCCTCGCAAGGATTGCACACAATACTGGCGTGCGAGCCGGCCAATCCAATGATTGGAGGCAAAGCATTGGTCAGTTAGAGCTCCTCGGAGCAACCAGGCTGCGATCTGAGGGACCGTGTGATCACTCTGTGAGGTCAGAATTCAGTTGAGGTTTACTTTGCCAAGTGTTGGTCTCGGTATTTCCATCATGTAAGGGTTTCAAAACCTATATGTAGAGGACAAAATGTTGGTTTGACTATGTACTTGAAAAAGCTAAACCTGCGCGGTTTTCCGGGCGAATCACAAAAGTCAGTAGCTGATTTTAGAGGAAAACTCACTGAAAGCACAATGTGGTTACAATGAAATGACAGACTCTGAAGACGTGTGGCCATGGTTTCAAACTATTGAAGCCCAAGAAATGACGGCACGATGGTATTCCCAAAAGCCACACCGCAATGAGCCTCAGAATGCTTAGGAATCCAAGCTGGAGGCAGACATTGTGACATACAACGCTGCTTGTCCTAAGAGTTTTGAGATGTTTTGAGTTATAAACCGTTTGAAACCAATGTATCTTAGAATCTTAGACTTGGACAGATCCTCCCGCATTTTTGAATGGCAGGGTTTGCTTTGGAATGGATGATCCTCCCAATCCTCCCGCATTTTTTTGTTGACAGCGTGCCGTGTTCTGTTGCTGTGACTTGGACGAGATCCCTGGTTTTTTTTGCCCAAGGTCATCCTATTGGGATGCTACTCTGGTGGCTGGGAGAGTTCCCTGCAAGTCCTGAGTGAGCTGAAATTTGGATTTGATTGGCAGCTGTGGTTTTCTGGTGCTTCCAGTTCGATTTTTTGTGTTTTTTTGAGGCGAGATGTAATGCCCATGTTTATTTTCAGACGGAAACACTGTAAGCTTGACTTAACGGACTTGATCCAATGAGGCTTGTTAGGTGTTCGGGGTGTCGATTTCAACTACCACAGCACTCCACAACCTCCAGTGAGGAAGAGGTCGACTCTGGTTCCAGACATTTGCTCTCACAACACTGTGGCTTGGTGTATTGAGTGTTGAAGACGTTTGAACCACGTGTGATTTTACTGCAAAAATATACTGTAGCAACCTAGCACCCCAAAAAAAATAGAGCAGTGTTTCCAGGATGGTATAGATTCTAGATGATGTTTCCCCCGTGTCTTCCAGGGTTCTAACCTTTCTATTTTTGATATTTTTGTAGGGGTTGCAATGAATATGTAAGCATGAAGATTGCAAGATTTCAAAGGGATCCTTCCAGCAGCAAGCAGGCCATCACTGGCTTGGACCATCATCAGCAATGGCGTGCAGCTTTGAACCAACTCAATGTCGCAGACGAATGCAACATTCCTGACGTGCAGACGTACAGCGCAGCAATGGTGAGCTGCGCGACTGGTGAAGAATGGCAAGCGGCAGTGATGTTGCTGGAGAAATCCACGGAGTGCTTCGTCGGAGACATGATTTGACTTGCTGAGCTATATTTCAAAAGCATGCCCTATTGATCCCTATTGTAAAGATATGCAAAGTCCAACTGGGTCGTGATAGAGAGAGAGAGAGAGAAGAAGGATGACGTCAACCAAATTGACTATATAAGAAGAAGAAGAAGAAGAAGAATTAAGAATAATAATATATAATAATAAGAAGAATAATAATAATAATAATGATGATAATAATAATAATATATATATATAATAATATTGGCTATATTCTGCTTAGTAGTTTCATGTGCTCCAATTTTGCTCATATGTTCTGCACTGGGTTGTGCTGGATTTATTTCCACTCCTACAGGGTAACTCTGAGAAGACCTGGCAAAAAAACGGGAAACGCTTGGCTCAGGCACACTCTCCGCAACACTGTGATGATAAATTCTTGCCTGACAGCCTGCGAAAGAGCGACCGCTTGGGAAGCCGCTGTGTTGTTGTTGCTCGGCTTGAAAGGTTTGCCATGTGAGAAGGCAACAGGTGACAACAATGAGTTGACAGCAATTGCAGGTCTCTAAATGTTGCCAATAATGGTTCAATCTGGAAGAACGTTCATTTCTGTAAATATATATGCCTAGGTCTGTCCACTGAAAGACGTGTTATTTTTGTGACACCGATTTAGCCTCATTTTTGTTGGTGTTTGTCAGAAGCTACCCAGATTTAAGAAAGATTTTAGAACAAATTGAGCCGTGACGAGCAGGCTGGTCGGTCAGCAAAGTGAGTTGGTCGGTTTGGATGTGATCTCTCTCAATGTCGCTCCTCGGCGAACATGGCAGAACACCAGATCTCGGAATCCCCGAAGCGAAGCGGGTGCAGTGATTCCTTAAGTGAGAGCCTTGTAGGTTGTGTCAAAAAGTTATATAATTTTTCATATACTGTATATATATTATATATTATATATATACTGTTATTTTCATATATATATATATATATTTTATTTTCATATATATATATTATATATTGTGTGTGTATTATGATATTATATGCCTTGTGACTGTAATGTCAACGAGGGTATGACATGGAAACACGTGCCACCTATCATCTACCTCTTGGGTGTAGTGGAAGTTCTCCATTTCCCCATCATACTCGGCAGAGGCGATAAGTGCATGTGCTGCTGCATCTGAATGGCAAATTGCTTTGGATCTCCTCACTTCGATGAGTAGCAGAAACTTGACGGAGCAGGGTCATGCTGGATTAGCTTCATGGGACATGGGCATACTGGACTTGCAATCCCCCCAAACCGACTGGTTTCCCTGCTAGGCTGCTAGGATATCGAAAACCATAGATTGTACATCATTACATCTGAGTTTATATGATAACAGTTTCGAAAAGCCATTCCGTGTATTTGACCCTCCTGTCTCAGCACACCAAAATCTCATCAGCCCCGCATGATGCACCCTTTTGTCCCAGCAGTCGTTGCTGCTCCAGGCATTAAAGATGCCCCCCAAATCCTCTACAGCAGTGATCTCAAGAAACAACGATAGAACGTTCTATGCATGCTACTTGAGATCAACATGATTTAGCAGCTCCAGTGTGCAGTTGATGCTGCTGATCTCAAAGCGACCAGCTATGCCTTATAAATTCATGCAATTTCTGTGTCTGTGTGTACGTCCGACTCTTTCAGTGTTGAAGTTCCACTTGCCAATCGTCCCATGTGGTCAAAGCTTACCAGTCCAAGCTCTAAGCAGTAAGATCTCTTCCTTTTGAGGACGGCTTCAGAGGAATTCGATCTCGTTCAATTCCACCATGAAAGTTTCTGAGAAGAACCAGAGGCACGGAGAAGTGGAGTTTTTTTTAGTTGTCAGATTCTCCATTGATTTTGTAGCAGACGGTGAGCCGCATCACCTAATTTTCATGGATTGCTAGCATCCCACGGCTCTTGCGATTAGACCTTGGTTTCAGGTGGCAGTTTGCCCTCGTCTTGCTTCGGCTTGCTGATGATTCAGCTTGTTTGGGGGAAGCCACCTACAGTGCCGCAGTGCCAACCATGGGATCAGATTCTTGGGCATGTGCTCGGCTGTCGGTGGCTCACCTGGTTGAACCAAGAGGGAAAGCCGTTGAGTTGTTGAACATCTGATGTTTGGATGTTGGATGGTAAAACCCTAGGAGGCTCCTGCATTTGTTCCTGAAATCAACCAGAAATGCAGCAAGGACTGGCAACTTGCCATGCTTTTGATTAAGCAGATGGAGAACAGACGGCTTCAGGCCGGGCTTGGGATGCAAACTGAGAGATCAACCACAATTGACGTGTACGGATGTGTACGGGGTTGTACGGGACGCAAGGTGGACTGAGTATGTTCCGAATTGGTGTTTTTCCGGTGTGGATACTGCCAATCAAATCCTTGAGGCAGATCAGATGGCTGTCACTGCGATGATCGCCGCTTGCGGACAGGGAAATGTGCCTTTACTGGTCAAGAGAGCTATTGACACTGCCAACATTCAAATTTCTCTGTGAGCAGATCAGCTGAGCTGCTCGGTCTACCACCCGAGGAATGGGAGAATGCGTTGCAACTGTTTGCAGAGATGAGTGCGAAACTTTTCTGACACAGGGGCTTGGGTTTAAAGGATATTGCAGACCTCAATGCTTCATGACAATCGCAGATATTTGAAAATGGTTGAACTACAGAATCAGCAGCACCATCCTGGCGCAACCGTGAGGATGGTAAAGCCAGATGTGATCATGCTCAATGCCGCCATTGGGGCCTGTGAGAGAGCCACTGAATGGCAAGAAGCACTGGGCCTTCTGGATGGATCTCAACAAGTCTTCCCTGATATCGTCACTTACAACACCTTGATGAGCGCCTTGATTTTGGGAGGGAGCTGGAGGCTTAAAGATCTTAAAGGAAGGCTTGGCGGATCTAACTCAGGATTGGCCCCCGAAATATATCGTACTGGCACCTCCGCCCCACAAAAAAAAAAACTTTGGCACCTTTAGATGAGAATTTTAGCATAGACATCAGGCATGATGATACTTATGAAGGGTTGATATATGTTGATATCAACAGCTTGCTTCCAGCTCTCGAAAAAACAGTTGCCGCTGGTATCATATCGAATCACTAAATGAATCGAAGTTAATTACTGCTCACTACTGCCTATACTCACATCCCCACAGGATCCTAGAGGTGCTGACCCCAAGCTGTAGGTGCTTTGGGCAAAGCTTCGCTATGGCAGCTGGTGCTTCAGCTCATGCAGCAGATCTCGCGGCAGCGTTTCTGGGGCGTTTGTTTGATAGTTGGATGTGGCGTAAAATGTGGTAAAATATGGTAAAATTCAAGACCTTCAACCCAAAGATTTGGGATTTTGGTGCTATTTAGAATTGAGCCACACCATTTTGGAGTTCCCGATTTTTGTTGATCCATGCGCCGTTATCCTAGCGGGACGGGCTCTACAGAACAATCATTTCATTATACCAACACGGCAGTTAGCGACACAGACTGGGTAATGGAGTCAGGTTGATTCTTGACGTTGGTTCCATGGTTAGGCCTTGGTCTGAACCCGAATGGCCAACATTCCGAATGGCCAATCGCAAGGCTTGGAACTGGACATGTTTTCCCACAACACTGCCATCAGTGCATGTGAGCCATGGCATCGCTGGTTTGTTGGGGATGTGGGTCTGGATGGTGTTGCGTGTTTGCATTTGTCTTCCGATTCCAAGCAGTTGGAAAAAACAGGCAGGTGGTTTTAGCAAGTGTCTACTATAGATGTTCATCCCGGATGATGATTGCCTGTGATCAATGATGATCAATGCATTTTTCGTGGGAGTTAAACATGTTAGAATATGTATGAATATGTTAAAACCATTTAAAACCGGAAAGTTGTTCCATCCTGGCAAGGAGAAATCCTCCAATTGGCAGCGAGCAATGAATCTTCTGAGCCAAGCCTTGGCGCTGGGGCGTGGGCAGATGGACATTATTTCCTGCAATGCTGCCATCAGCGTATGTGAAAACCGGCCTGGTTGGTGATGAGAAATTGGCATGTTGTTCCCGTCCCTGTTTGAAAGGAACAATTGCTGGTAGACAATCATCCTGAACTATTATTGATTGATATTTTGAGATGTGTTGGAACCATTTGCCAGTTGCATGTGTTTGTTTTGTTGTTCATATCTTCTTTCTACACCCTCCAGCGTGCTTGGAAAATTTGCAGCTGCGGAAAAGGCTGGCCCCGAAGCTCGATTAAGGAAAAAGCCTCTGAATGGCAGCAAGCACTGACGATCTTGAAGTTTTTACGATCCCAACTGGCTCAGATCAATGCTTCTTGGTGCAGCCGCAGGATTTTTTTAAGTTTTTGTTTGTGAAACATGGGACGGGAAGTGATGGAAAAAACATGAAAGAACTCTGAATCTATGTAATCTAACGGGTTTCCAAGGAGCTCAGTGGTATCTTCACTTTTTGGACCAGTTTGCCCGAATTTGGAAACACATTGGGGATGTGTGTTGTACAATTAACTTACCCTAAAGGTTTATCAAGATATCAAGTATATCAAGTGCAATAAGTATTGATCAAGGCTTTTGGCATGTGTGTAAGTTAGTGTAGTTTCCTTGATTTTCGTGCATGTTTCAAGAGCTGCGCCACATTCTGTGGCAGATCCGACATGAGTGGCTCCCCCAAGGTAATCACATGTAATGCGCTGATCAGTGCATGTGAAAAGGCTACGCAGTGGCGAAGGGCCTTGGTGACTCTGTTCTTTGTGGAGGGTTGGTGTAGAATCTTACCAGGTGCATGGTAAAAAACCCTTGGATACTGGATACTCATAAGTTTGCTTGTAAAGACAAAAGGTATATTTTTCATTGGACTGTAAAAAATCAGCTACTTGTGGCCAGTTGTCACTATCGATTGTTGGTTCGTTTCACGAAAGGGCTGGGTTGTTCTGCAGGTGTTGCGTCAGAATTTTGAGGAAACTGTAAGCTGAGGCTTTGCTGGGGCAGATGGATTTCTTCTACATAAGGCCAGCATTTTGAGCTAGGGCTCTCATCGACTATACACCAAGAATTTATGTCATGTATATATAGATATTTTTGGGTAGCCGCCACACAAAGTTATGAAAGTTTACATTTACACACACACATATAATCGCACACATATACATATATAATATATGTTGACACATGTTAACACTATTTTCTGCCTCACTTGTTTGCAGGCCGAACGTGTGCACTTTCAATGCCACCCTCAGTGCCTGTGAAAACGCTTCGGCCTGGCAGAAAGCACAAGAGTTGCTGGTGGCTCGGCGCTGGACACCACACATCGAAGATTGTGATGGTGAGAGTTTGTTGGATGACTTGATTTCTCTTGATTTCTAAACGTTGACTGAAGATGCGGCATAATCGTTGCACATGATGACATGGCTTATGATGGCTCCAGAAAATCACATTTTTGGGAGGTCATGCAGATGTTGGGGCGGTGGCATTGCTTGTCATGGTTCGAGGTGTTGATGGGGAAGCTGAACGAACAACCAGATGTGATCACCTGCAATGCCTCGATCAGCACCTATGGCAAGGCGGCTTTGTGGCAGCTATCAATCCAAGCTCTTGCGCAGATGGATGCACAGAGGCTGCCTGATGGGACAATCACGTGTGAGATGGAAGAATCTGCAATGGTGCTTGTGTGCATGCATGTAGAATTAGATGATATGTTGATTAATTCTAGATGGATGGATAGACAGATAGACAGCAAGTCAGATAGAATCACATAGACTCAGATAGAATCAGAAAGAATCAGATAGAATCAGATAGACAGATTGATAGACAGAGAGATAGTGAGATAGATATCGAGTAGATATACGGGTCATCTACATATACAGGTTTATCTATGATATTTATATGATGGGTATGCATTCATTTGCACATGAAATAAAGTGTGCGTGTGTGATACTGTGGATGGGAGAAATCATGCACTAGTTGGCAGATGGTTCATCCCATTATAATCCCATTATTTTCAGTGTTTCATGGTTACATATAGTTACCAAGTGGTCCAGGATTTCTTGCATCCACAGTATGTTGCATGGTTCTGCTTGTGTTTCCCCTGCTCAACATCGCCCTCAGGCTTCTTGCTACGGAGGTAACGTACAGCGCAGCTCTGGATGCCTGTGCCAGAGTTCCGCAGTGGAGAGAGGCCTTACGCTTTGTGAGCCCAAAGTGTGAAGGAACAGAGATAGAGCAACTAGGCATCCTTGGCCAATGTTGCTACACTCTGGCACTCCAACCTTGCAATTTCAAACCCGGTACAAAGAAGGGATGTGAATGGTTTCAATGGAAAACACATATGATTTTGATTTAAATTTGGATGTCGCCAGGAAAATCCCTCATTTAATACATAGTGTATTTCCACGTATTTCCCATTTCCCATTGATTGCAATGTTTGATTAGCGTGGTGTGATGGTTGATGCAGCACTTCCCCAAGATGACACTCCATACATTCCATTCAAGCCGGACGCCGGCTTTCAATAGTCCTTTCGCTGTCACTTGTCTCTGTTTTGGTGATGTTTCTTCTTGAATATGCGGCTTGGTCATGCAGGTGACTAGGTGAGCCAAGAAAACATGTTGACAAAATCCTTTGACAAGAAGTAATCGCCCTTTTTGAGGTCCGGAGGTCCTTCAATTGGTCGTCCAACTATCCAAGGTCTTCAACTTTGGATCTTGGAAGCCTATTGTCAGCCTGTGTGAGGGCGCACCAGCCCAGGCCAGCCTTGTTTTTTTGCGACAAGATGGATGCAAGTTGCCAAGAAGACTTGGAAAGTTGGATGGGTGTTGCAGGGCAGTAGAGGAGCTCGTGCAACCCTGTAAGAGTATCCGCAAAACTCCCAAGAAAGGGTTTTGAAGACAATTCTTGTGGGATACGGAAGTTCTTGCATATCACCTGCTTTTACTCACAAAGGTGGGATGAGGGAAAGCTGCATGGTAACATTCAACAACTTGCAATGCCCGATCTACATTCTCTCCTCGTTTTTTTGAGCATTATGAAAGGGCCAGGCTGGGTGAGGCAAGACGAAGTCCCTTGAAGCTGTACTGTTTCAAACAGCCGGCGCAGTATGGTGCGGCTGTGTGATTGAATTCGCATTCAGTGGGTGGTAGTCAAAGTCAAAAGGGGATGCGAAGGTGGGTGACATATGATGAATCTGGGGAAAATATGTCAGAGAAAGATATGTGGGAGTAGAATCCCTGGAAAACTTTGAGGCATGCTCACGACTGCACTCTTTTTGAATCTGACCAGGAGCATCATCCAGGAACTTTCCTCACGACTGCACATGTCTTTCGAGAGACACACTGGCGGAACGAACAAACTGTTGGCAAACTGTCAGGGCCTGCCGGCACTTCAGGTTTTGAAGGTATGTAATGTGCTCGGACTGGTTCAGGCATGGTATGGCTTGGTTGGTTCAGCTCCCCAAAGCCAATATCCAGAGGCTTTTGCTCAGCTGCAGGAGCTTTCTCGGAAGCAACATCGCCTGGCCTCCTCAACTGAAGAGTGTCATCGGGACAACTGCTCAGTGATACCCCATGGACCCCATAGGTTGGGTGTCCCACCGGTCAAGTAAAATGGATAATGCAGGTCTGCAGGTCAGCTATTTTCTGGGTTGAAAAGGAATACATTTGGGGGTCGCTGTCAGAATCTTTACATCATCAATATGGATGCGCAACTCTAGATGAAATTCGATGGCATGCTCAACTTGATCATTTCCCATATGTTCACATATTTCCTGCATATCCCGCAGAATGATATAGTCGTATCCATCCCTGCTGTTTGGGCTGTTTGCAGCTTCCCCCTTTCTCCTACAAGGGACCCAGGCAGAGAGAGAGAGGGAGTAGAGTTTCCCAGGAGTTGAAGAGCTTCGAAGCGCAAAAGTTGAGCCGACCGGAGGCCCACATTGAGTGGATTTGGGGTTTAATGTGGTAAACCGTAAACCCATGTAAAGCCTGCAACGATTTTGTAGGTTAAAAACAAATCCCCATTGGAATTTCCTCTACGAAATGGCAGGGGTTAACCCCCAGAAACGCTACCATCATGATATAGGTTTTTTTTTCAGCTTTTTTAAGGGGTTGGGTGCTACCATAATGTAGAGCCACAAAAGTTTATAAACCAATCTGTAGTGACTTGGTTTTTAAAAAGTGCCCATTCAGTTTTGGCCAAGAAAATTATAAACCAAACTGTAGACTTTGTCGGTGGCTTGGTGCTGGTTTCCAAGAAAACTGAAAAGCGAATTTGTAGTGATTTGGTGTGCTCAAAGTGCCAAATGTTGATTTCCAAGAAAATTTCGAAACCAATCTGTATAGTCATTTTCGGTGTTCAGTGTTGATTTCCAAGAAAATTACAGAACCAATCTGTAGTGACCTTGGTTTCTGAAAAATATTGAAAAATATTGATTCAAGTTTTGTAAAAAATATATAAACCAAACTGTAGACTGTGTCAGTGGCTTGGTGCTGGTTTCCAAGAAAACTGAAAAAAATGTAGTGACTTTGTGTTCTCATTTGTGATAAGTGCAGATTTCCAAGAAAATTACAGAACCAATCTGTAGTAACTTTGTGTTTTCATTTGTGATACATGCTGATTTCCAAGAAACTTCAAAACTATTTCTGTAGTATTCTGTAGTGATCTTAAGGTTACCACACCTCAAAATCAAAAAACAAAGAGACCCTTTTGATCCCTTTTGTAGATGTTGGATATGTTAGCACTGCACAACACTTCAGCCGCGCGGACTGGTTTTCAGGAGCCGTTTGGTTATTTTTTTGTTGGGGGGAGTGGTGGGAGGGGGATTCTGGAACCTACTTTTGCAATTTTTTACATACTTTTACATGCTCTTACAACTCTCTTACAACATCTTACAACATGATTTGTTCTTTGTTTATTTGGTTTGGAAATTGCTACTTCAATCTATATAATTCATTGATTCAAAGATGATTGAGCCTTACAGAATGGTTTTGTTTTTTTGCTGCAAACAACGAACAAATCTACAAAATGGTTTGTAGTTTTTCTGAAAGATGTCAATCCATAGTTCACAAGTAGGTTTGGATTTACAGAATGGTTTTGATTTTTTGGGTGGGAAATTTCACAGATGGGTTTATATCCTGAACAACTTTACAAAATGGTTTTGTTTTTTTCAGAAAAGAAAGTAAAAAAAAATCAGATTTTTTTGGAACACTACTATATGGTTTACAAAATATTTTTGGATTTGGCCACAGGTTGGGGTTGGCTTTACAAAATGGTTTTGATTCTTTTCCAAAAACAACGAACAAATCTACAAAATGGTTTGGAGTTGTTTTTTCTAAAATGCTAACTCATTGATTCAAAAGATGATTGATTCAAAGATGATTGAGCCTTACAGAATTGTTTATAAAATTCCTGAAAATCTGAAGTTATTTTATTTCTACAAAATGGTTTGTAAAATAATTGCTGCACAATGGTTTTGAATTGTTTTTCTTCAAAATAAATTTCAAAACCATTTTGTAGGGAGTCTTCAACCATTCTGTAGTGGGGGGGGGTTGGGTGCTGGCTCCCCCAACCCAACCCCCTAAATTCCAAAGGGGATACAACCAATTTATCTCTGATAAAATTGGGGCTATAGTTGTTTTCCCTTTTTTATTGGGTTTACCACATTGCACATGGTATTCATCACATTATGCTAGGTCCTGGTTTGTGGGTCAAATTCCAATGGTCTACAGTATGATTTACAAAGGTTGTGAGTATGATGAGCTGGAACCGGCTGGAATGGCATATCTAGGTTGCCGGAATTCTGGCAGAATAGGAGAATTTGAGAAGAGAATGTTGATTTAGAGTTGGATTCCCGGGCTTGGAATCAATTAACTGTTTTTCCCCAGCAGGTTGAGGCTTTGGTGGCTGGCGCGCCCGAAGCCTAGGGTGCAGTCGGGTTGTTTGGCCAACTATCTCAAAATTGGCTCGTTCACCTTGCAAAAAACATCCAAGTTGATTAAACCATATTAAACCTACTGGTCCCTTGGATCTCAAGATATCTCCAGTGTTGGCTTCGGCTTTCTTAGGTGTCCTTGGGAAGGCTCTCAGTAGATGCTGAGGAACTGCATCCCCGAAACGCCTGTTGAGGTTGGCAGATTGGGTGCGAGCTGCGCAAGCAGGGGCCGATGCCGTCACTGGAGCCATGCAAAAAAGCCGTAGTGGAGCCGGCTTTGGAACAGAGGCAACTCGGAGTGCTGGGATGAGACATGATGAGACTGGCTACCAACTGCACTGCTTTTGGGGGATTGATCAGTGATGATTAGTGCTTTTGAAGATCCAACAGTGCCATTTTACATGTGTGCGTGTGTGTGCGTGTGAATGTGTTTTTTTTGTGTGTGTGTGAATGTGTTTTTGTGTGTGTGTGTGGTTGTTTTGCTGAAAACTTAGAGAACCCATTGCTTTGCAACAAAGCAATGGCCATGGATTGTGTTTGTACAATAATTTGATGATGATGATGATGATGATGCTGCTGCTGCTGCTGCTTCTGCTGCTGCTTCTATCCTCTCATGAGAAGTCAAAGTATACAGCATTGGCGGAAAATGACCTGTGCACTTTTTTTTGTCACGAAAGACTCTTAGTTTTGAGATTGCAAGAGTCGTTTGATTTCATGGACATCATCATCCTTAAAAATCCATGACAGCGGTAGATTCAACCACATGCAGACGAGCCTTGGAGCATCGCTGACGGACAGCTACTTCTTGTCCTACGACTTGGGCCGCGAGGCCAGGCGCTTGGATCGTCAGGGGTAACTGTCGGGAAACTAATATTAATATATATATATATATTAGTACTAGTAGATACTGTTAAAATAACTAAATATAGTAGTTCTTGTATACATATTGCGGTAAGTATATGTAATATGGATCTATATGGCATGTCCAGAATAGTGAATTAAAATTATGATGATTTATCCAGAGTATTCCAGAGTTATGGAAGACCTGGGTGGTGGTTTCATGCTTTATTTTCTACCATATATATATATATCCATACATTGCATGATGATCCCCAGTGGCTTCATATTTTTCAGGAGGGTTGAAACCACCACCCAGATATTTTTGATCACAGAATCCATCCCTCAAGTAGAAAGAGTAGTAGATATAGACAGAGCATGGGCAGGATGTATGGGCAAAACGACAGTTGTGGTAGATGCACCGACGAAACAAGAGGTAGGCAGCCTACGGTAGGCAGATAGATCGACAGATATGGAGACATGCCAAGCATCGGGCATAGCCGCTCTGATTTGTCAAGAAATGCTTCAAGTGACAGTGCTGCCCTTGCATTCAATGATGAGCTTCAAATTCTTGTCCTTTAAAGGGTTTGCCCTTGCCAGCTAAATATAGCCAAATATTCAATAGCAACTTTTAGCAGAGTGTTGCACCATGACACGACAGCCTTCCTTTGAAAACTGCGCTCGTGACGAAGCTGCTGATCACTTTTGCTCCCTGCCGCTCATGGATCACACCCTTGCAAAGGGGAAAGACACAACATTTTGGTTGGAAAAGGGAGGCCCCAGTGGTCCCAGCCCCAGTGAAATTGAGATCAACAATCAAATTTGGGGAGGTCCAATCCGGTGTTTGGAGCTGAATCCAAGACTAGCATTCGAAGGGAGACGCTCAGATTGCAGTACGCAATAAACCTAGTCATGTTTTGGAAGAATGATGGTTTCGTGCAACGTCATTTAAACTGTACTTCCTTGAACCTTGTGACAACAAGTGGGAAATCCTGTTCTTCACAATTTACCTATAGCCAAATGCGGGCCCTGGCTTCCACCATCAAATTGTCAAATTAGACGAGCCCAGACAGCCTTACTCCTCTATGGGGTGATGGCGTGCATCGCTTGCTGATTAGTTGGGTTCTCAGACGGGAGATCGGGGATGGTGGGAATTTGCATGGCGGGGCTGGTGTGTCATCCCAAACATCAGAGCTCCTGTGATCTGACTTGGCAAGGGAGGATTGAAAACATGCCATTTCTACACCTGCCTTTCTGCCTGCCCAGGTAGATCCCAAATAAGTTGCAAGTTCTTCACAAAGTCTTAGACCTTCACGTTCCTTGCTGCGGGAGTTTTTGCCACAGTCATCCACCATCATTCACTATCATTCACTACATGTCAACCTGTTCTCTGGAGCCGCTCGAGACCCCCATTATAAGACACAATTTGAAAGAATGGAGGATCCTACTGGACGGTGGCAGGTGTCTTTGACATCATTGCAATATAGAAAACAACAAAACGTGACACGCACACAGACATGAGGGCCAGCAACCTGACAATCACGGAGACCTGTGGCCGGTCAGTGCTGAGTCCATGAAGTCAGAAAAGCAGCTTCCAACTGATCACACGGCGTTCTTTAGATCATCAGTTGGGTGATCATCGTATGTAGCCATGGCGGGCTATCCAGGATCTGATGGCCAGGCCTTGTCGGTTCTGAACAGATGTGAGCAAGCAAATAATCCCTTCCCCCCAATTTTAAGTATCACCCTTGAAATCATGGTTACGGC